>Ga0105055_10010505_pt1 | contig 11564 bp, 6 predicted proteins | sample BON03_FD_78090 | JGI IMG/M metagenome (GOLD analysis project Ga0105055, IMG submission 78090) | Freshwater microbial communities from Lake Bonney liftoff mats and glacier meltwater in Antarctica - BON-03 | ecosystem: Environmental > Aquatic > Freshwater > Ice > Glacier meltwater | place: Lake...
GAGCCCGCTGGTCTGTACTGTCCGTCGGGGCACGCCACACACACGTCCGAGCCCGCTGGTCTGTACTGTCCGTCGGGGCACGCCACACACACGACCGAGCCCGCTGGTTTGTACTGTCCTTCGGGGCACGCCACACACTGTGCCGCCCCCGGTGCGGAGACAGAGGAGCTGTTGCAGGAGGTGCACGAGGCGTTGCCACTGGCCCGGACCGCGTCGGAGAAGGTGTCTGCCGCGCACTGCGCGCAAGCAGTGTTGTTCCTCTCGCGCGGGGCGTACGTTCCGGGCATGCAGCTCACACAGGTCGCGTTCGTCGCTGCCCCGGGTGCCGTGGAATAAGTCCCCGAGCTGCACTCCGTGCAGGTCGCACTTGTCGTGGCCGCGACCCTAGTTGAGTAGGACCCCAGCAAGCAATCCGTGCACGGCTCGGCGCGCATGACGCCCTGCGCCGCCAGCGTTTGCTGCCGCGTCATGTGCGCGTGCGCCGCGTGGCTGCACGCCGTAGCGTTGCTGGTACCCCGTTTCCACGTGCCGGCAGGGCACGGGGCGCACAGGTTGCTGATCGGCAGTCTGTGCTGCCCGGGTTTGCAGAGCGCTGTCGCTTCGGGCACACAAGCCACAGCCCCCTGGGCTGCTTTGTATGTGCCGGGGCCACACCCCACACACGGGCCCCCGTCTGCGCCCTCAAACCCCGGGTCGCACTGACACGCAGAGAGCATTGTGCCGGCGGACAGGTTCTGCCCGGACCCCAGGGGACACGCCTCGCACGCGGTGCGGTTGTCTGTGCCGTTTTTCCAGTGTCGCGGCGGACACCACGCGCATGAGCTGGGAGTGTCCGAATAGCTGCCCGGCAGGCACAAGCGCTGCCCGCGCGCGGAGGGTGCGTACAGCGTCAGAATGCAGGGGAGCCACCAATGCATACGTCTCCAGGTGCCCATGCTGGCACACACCGAAGCTGAACAAGGAGCGTGATGGTGTGACTCAACACACAGGGGAATATGTTTATATATACACAAATATTACGGCGCGCGCTCGGCTGGGGCGACATGCGATTGGCATATTTGATATCATCCAAAACGCGGGCCCTGCTACCCCGCGTCGGTCTTATATTTGCCAGCAATACACTGCATGCACGCATCCCCGGGTAGACCCGTGAAGCCTGCGTTGCAGATGCAATCTTTGCGATTGTTGCTCTTCTGGAGGGAGTCGCTATGCAAAGAACAGTTGCGGCATTCGGGCAGTCCTGCGACGTCCGAGTATGTTCCCGCCACGCAGTCGTCACACTCAGCCATCCCTGCACTTGCCTGGTGCGTGCCCTCGATACACGGGGTGCACGATTGCGATCCATTGGCTGGCTTGCTTGTTCCCGATTCGCACGGAATGCACGCGCAGGGCTCGCTCGGGTCTGGAAACTGGCCGGGGGCGCAGGTGTTTGGGCAAGCCGCGCATGTCGAATCTGCGTCGCTGGTGCACGGGGACGCGAATTCCCACACATTGCACGTCGAGCAGCTGTCGCATTTAGCCATCCCTGCACTTGCCTGGTGCGTGCCGTCGATACACGGGGTGCACGATTCAGCCCCCCCCGCGGAGTACGTGCCGCGCGCGCAGTTGTCGCACGTCGACACGCGCGCGTTTGGGATGCACGCTATCATCCTTGGGATCGGAGCAATCGTGCCTTCCGCGCAGTCCGTACAAACTTGACGCCCTACGGAATCCGAGTACTTGCCCACCGGACAGTTTACACACGTCGACACGCGGTCGTTTGAGATGCACGCTGTCATCCCTCGGGTCGCAGCATGCGTGCCTTCCTTGCAGTCCGTACAAACTGAACGCCCTACGGAATCCGAGTACTTGCCCACCCCACAGTTGAAACAGATAGCCGCCCCGGCGTTTGGCTGGTTAGTGCCAGCGGGGCACGGTGTGCAGTCTTCAAGATTACCTGTTGATTTGCTTTTACCAGCAGCACACAGTGAGCATTGACAGCCCCCCCCCGTGGCTGGAGTGGAACCCGGGGCACATCCACCCCCACACTGCGTGCATACAGACGTATGGCTGCTGTCGCAACGAGAATCAAAATGCCATCTTAAACAGCTGGGGCAAGAGCAGCTACCCCCCGTGCGGCGAAATGTCGAGGCGCCGCCGCCGCCTCCGCCGGGGCTGCTGGCAAAGGGGTCACAAGCATCTCCCTCTTCACCCTCTCCACCCTCTCCACCGTCTCCACCGAGGCTTGTGCACGCTGCCATCCCTGGGGAGGAAGTATGCGTGCCATATGCGCAGTCCGTACAAACTGCATGCCCTACGGAATCCGAGTACTTGCCCACCAGACAGTCTACACACGTCGACCCGCGGCCGTTTGCGATGCACTTTGTCATCCCTGGGATCGGAGAATTCGTGCCAAACTCGCAGTCCGTACAAACTAGACGCCCTACGGAATCCGAGTACTTGCCCACCGCACAGTTGTCACAGGTAGCCGCCCCGGCGTCTGGCTGCTTAGTGCCAGCGGGGCACGATGTGCAGTATGCAGAAGTATCTGTTGATTTGCTTTTACCAGCAGCACATAGTGAGCATTGACAGCCCCCCCCCGTGGCTGGAGTGGAACCCGGGGCACATCCACCCGGACACCCGAAGCATAAAGACGTATGGCTGCTGTCGCAAGGAGAAGCAAATTGCCATCTTAAACACCTCGGGCAAGAGCACACACCCCCCGTGCGGCGAAATGTCGAGGCGCCGCCGCCGCCTCCGCCGGGGCTGCTGGCAAAGGGGTCACAAGCCTCTCCCTCTCCACGGACGCTTGTGCATGCTGCCAGCAGTGCCAGCATCAGCAGGCATCTTGTCTTTGCGTGCATCGCGGCGTGATGCCTGCTGCGCTACATGTATATACGTTGCTGATATATATACGTTGCTGATGTGCTGGTGGTATTGTTCGCACCGCACCCGCGCGCACAAGTCCCTTGTATTACGGCACGGCGAGTTGTTCCGAGACTGGGCGCGGGAAAAGCCATGTTGTATTTTTCGGAGAACATCAGCTGCTCTCTGGAACCTACAACAGCTGCTGGGTTGGGGACTAGGGCTATGCGGGGCATGAAGTGCAACTCTTGTGCGTCAACCCTCGTCGATTTTGTATTTGCCAGCGTCACACGAGGCGCACGGCCCGCCGGGGAGCCCCGTGTAGCCCGCGTTGCATAGACAGTCGCGCACATTGCCGCTGGCGGGGGGGGCCTGCGAGTAGTCTGCGCAGGGCGTGCATTCGCCTGCCCCCGCCGCAGAAAACGTGTTGACTATGCACTCGGCGCAGTCAGATATGGAGGTTGAAGCATTCGCAGACACGTGCCCCCCCGAGGGACATGCCTGACACACCGCCGACCCCACGACGTCGTTGTAGTGCCCGAGCGGACATGCGTGGCACTCGTTGCTGGGCTGTGCCGTGTCGCTGTGATAGTCCGCGAAAGGGCGCAGCGCGTAACCGGCGTTGCACAGGCAGTCCGCGCCAGACACGGTGTCGATGCGTTGCGCGGGGCTGGTCTGTGAATTGGCGTCGCACCGCACCGGCGCGCCCCCGTCGCAAAAGTGCAACACCAAGCACGGCACGCATGTGGCGAGCACAGCGCTCTTGAATTTTCCAAGGTGACACGTCGTGCACGTTGACGAGTTTGCCGCGGCGACCTGCGTCGCGTTGCACAGCACGCAATCCCCGAGGGAGGTCGCGCCCGGTTGCGGCGAGGCGGTGTCCGCGGGACACGCTGTGCATGCCGCGTTGCCCGCGGCGAGTGCGGTGTATGTGCCTGCAACGCACGCCACGCACTGCGACGCGGTTGTGCGACCGTCAATCCCTCCCGTGCTTTTCCCCGCGGCGCATTCCATGCACGCGGGGGCGCCTGTCAGGACTTTGTAACTGCCGGGTTGACACAGGGCGCACGATGCCCCTGCGTCGGACGGTGTCGCGCCAGCATTGCAGGCGCACTGTTCCACCGCTGTACTGCTCGCTGGCGAGTCCGAATTATCAGTGCAGGGGTCGCAGGTCGAGCTTCTCCCGGAAGCAGCGCTGTACGTGCCGGCAACGCATGCGGTGCACTGCGCAGCCCCTGCCGCCGGCTTGTGGGTCCCGGGGGCGCATGCGGTGCACTCGGTGCCGTCGGCGCCCGTGTATCCGGGGACGCATGTGCAGCTTTCCAGCGTGGGGCTCGACGCCTGCGATTGCGTGTGTCTGGGACACGTCTCGCATATTATGGCCTTTGCGAAGGAGTACTGACCTTCGACACAGACACCGCACGCGGCGTCCCCCGCATCTGCCTTGAATTGCCCCGCGTAGCACGCACGGCACGCGTTGCCGTCAAGCCCCGTCGTGCCGGGGTTGCACTTGCACGATTCGAGGGTGGTGCTCCCGGGGGAGTTGTTGCCCGAGTCGACTGGGCACGGGGAACACGCGGCAGGGCCCGTCAATATTTTGTACGTGCCAGCGTCGCACACGTTGCAACCCTCCTCGTCGTTTCCTGTGTGTCCTGGGTTGCAAACACACGAAGCGATTCCCACGCTTCCGGCGTTGATGGTGCCTTCGTTGTCCGGGCAGCGCAAGCAGGAGGTGCCCTCATCACGCCCTCCGCTGTCAGCCCCGTACTTGCCCGCATTGCAAGCGATGCACTCCGCCGATCCTTGGTCGGGTTGGTATTTCCCCGGTTCGCATAATACACAGGCGCTCGCCAGCGCGCTCATCGGGTTGCCATTGTATTTGCCCGCGGCGCACAGCTCGCACGCCCCGTTGCCGGGCCCGGATTTGTACGTGCCCGTTGCACACGCGAGACACGTCTCGGCCGCCGATAGCGTGTGGCCTGCAACGCACTCGCAGTGCGAACTGTCTATCGCTCCCAGGTCGTCGCTGTGCGAATCAGAACCGCAGGAGTCGCATGCCGCGGACCCAGCCTGGCTCTGGAACTTGCCATGCTGGCACTCGACGCACGCAGAGAGGACTGTTTGCGCTGTGTTTCCGTTGGACGTGCCCGGCGGGCAAGAGTCACACCCCTGGTTTCCGACGTCTGATTTGTACTGGCCCGTTGTGCAGGGGGCACAGGTTGCTCCGTCGGCATGCTGCTGGTATCCCGCGTTGCAGACGCAGCCCGCATCGTCCTCGGCGCCCGTGGTGGCGCTGAAGGAGAAGTCGTGGCAGTTTGTGCATGGCGTGCTTCCAATGGTGGTCTTGTACTTTCCCCACGCGCATGCGGTGCAGTCTCCCGGCACGCCGTCGTATCCTTTTTGGCAACCGCAGATCCCAAACCGGCATTCGACGAAGGGCAGGAAGCCGACAGGGATAATAATGATGGGTGGTCCGGGCACGGTGCCGCCGGTGCCGCCGGTTCCGCCGTCACCAGAGCCAGGGTCGGGGTTCGGGTTGTCACCAGAGCCAGGGTCGGGGTTCGAGTAGTCGGGAAAGCACATGACGTCGTTATCATACACAGACGCCGGGGGACACATGAAGCAAAGACCGATATCGTTACCCACCTTGTCCTTGTACCTCCCCGCCACGCATAACGTGCAGACGACACCGGAGCGGTAGAACCCGATATTGCACTGACAGTTATCCTGGAGTGCCTCCTCCCCCACCTTCTGCGAGTGCGCATCGCACGCTCGGCAAGCGGCGGCGCCCTCGCTCGAGACGAGCCCTGCATCGCACTCCGTGCAGGCGTTTTCTTGCAAGCTGCCGGACGACGCGAGCTTCTTGCCCGCCGCGCAGTCGACGCACTCGGCCTCCCCGATGTTCACCTGGTACTTGCCCGGCAAACATAGCGCGCATGTCGGGCCCCCGTCGACTCCCGCCGAGCCGGAGTTGCACTTGCACTGCGTAACCTCGCTGCTGCCCGCGGGACTGCTCCCGGATCTATCCGGACACAGGATGCATTCCTCGCTGCTTGTGCTGGCTGGAACGTCCAGATATTTGCCTGTGCCGCACAGCAGGCATTCTTGCTTCCCCTTTTCCGGCTGGTACGTGCCAGTTTCACAATCACGACACACCGCAAGGCCCGCGGCGTCGGAAAACTTGCCCTCGACGCACTCGACACAACTCGCATCGGTGCCCTGCGCCGTTGAACTCGACGCCTTGCCCGCGGGGCAGTCTATGCATCTGCCGACACCGTACCCGCTGTATGACCCCGCCGCGCAGGGCGCGCATGTGCGCGTGATGTCGACGGGCCAGGGTACATAGGCCGCGTCGCACATTTGCAGCCAGTCTCGCAGCCGAACGTCGTTGTCGTCCTCGCCCGACACGCCCTCGGTATACGCCTGTCCCAGCTGGTCTGGACTGCCCCCCATTTGCCACGTGAAGGCGTCGAAATCAGTCGTATATTTGTAGATTTTCTGCGTACCTCCGTGTTGTTGCACCATTGCGGACCATGCCTGCTCGTAGGACGACACCCCCAGACTGTTGCCCGACAGCTCAAACGATTCGTCATACGCAACGCCGCACCTTTGGCCGACGAAGCGCAGCTCGGCCGAGTAGTAGCCGGCGTTGCACACACACCGTCCGTTGTCGAGGGAGGTGTGCATGCCATTACAGTAGAGACACACGTCCGACGAAATCGCACCCGGTGCGTCGCTCAGCACATAGTATCCCGCACCACAAGAGTCGCACGCCGCAGACCCTGCTTCGGCCTGGTACTGGCCCGCGGGACACGGGGCACAGTCCACTTCGCTGTGACTGCCCTCCGTTGCCAGGAACTTGCCGGGGGCGCAGTCCGTGCAGCCCGTGCCCCCGGACACGCCATACTTGCCCGCGGCGCACGGTGCGCACACCCGGGTGATGTTGACGGCCCAATCTGTCGCCCGGGTGGGACACCACAGCATCCAATCGCGGAGGGGAACGTCGACATGGTCTTCGTCAGCGACGCCGATGACAAAAGCCTTGTTGCCCACATCAAGACCGATGCCCATCTGCCATGCGAACGCGTTCATATTTTTGAAAACATACCATGTTTCGGAGGCGGGGATGTCTGCCGACTCATCGTCCTTGTAATACGCCACGGCGTTGTGGGACCCTGCAAACTTGAATAACGCGGCGAAGACGCTGTCGCACAGTCTCCCCTCAAACTTGAGCTCTGCAGTGTAGTGTCCAATGTCGCACACACACCTCTTATTCACAGGGGAGGAGTAAGCCCCGAGGCAGAAGAGACACACGTCCGAAGATTTCGCACCGGGGTCGTCGCGCAGCCAGTAGGCGCCGGCGCCGCAATCATCGCATTGCGCGGCCCCACCGCTGGCCTGGTACTGGCCCGCGGGGCACTGCGTGCACACCGGACCCCCCTCATCCCCCGCCGAGCCGGGGACGCATTTGCAGCCCGCGATGGCCCCGCTCCCGGGGACAGAGTCCGAGAGAGTCGGGCAGTCGGTGCAGTTGGCGCGCGCGTTGCTGCCCACCACCGTGCTGTAGTTGCCGGACGCGCAGTTGTCGCACACGGCGGCCCCCTGCGATTCCGAGTACGTGCCCGCGACGCACAGCACACACGTCGGCCCCCCGCCGGTCCCCTTCGCGCCCGCGTTGCAGGTGCACGCGCTTTCGGCCGCGCTTCCCTCGGGCGCGTTGGAATGGGCCGGACACGGCTCGCAGGTGTCGCTGCTTGCGTTCACAACCGTGGAAAACTTGCCAGCGGCGCAGTTTGTGCACTCTGCGCTTCCGGCCGCTGTCTTGTATCCTCCGGGCGGGCACGCGCTGCACATCACGCCGTCCGCGCCGGTGAAGCCCGGCTTGCAGATGCAGTCGCCGAGGAGCCCGCTGCCCGCGGGCGCCTGAGTGTTGTCGGGGCATGCAGTGCACTCGCGCTCCCCCGCCCCCGAGAACGAGTCGGGCGCGCACTGCTGGCAATTGCCGGCAGAGAGCGACGCGTTGCTGGGCGAATACAAGCCGGCCCCGCACGGCGAGCACTGCACCGCCCCCGCGCTCTCGCTGTAAAACCCCGGTGTGCATGCGTGGCACACGTTCTCCGGCCCGGGCTGGATCGGGTCGGGGCTGTTGGGCCGGTGCGAATACCCGGCGTTGCACAAGCAATCGCGAGGCGCGCTCGCGTCATGCCGGTCCTGCGGGTCCGTGTGCGAGTTCACATCGCATGCGATCGCCACGCCCCCAGCGCAGTAGTGTTTGATGAGGCACACCGAGCACTGCACCTCTTCCGGGGGCTTGTACTTGCCAGCGGCGCATGTCGTGCACTCGGCGGCGGCTGCTGAGGAGACCTGTGTGGAGCTGCACCGCGCGCAGGTGGACACCTCGCTGGCTCCCGACGCGTTCGAGAACATGTCGATCGGGCACGGCTCGCACTCGATGTTGCCGCTGGGGCTCGCCGTGTAGGTGCCGGCCGGGCAGTACACGCAGAGCTCCTCAGTCGACGCCGCAGGCGTCGAGGAGTGCTTGCCCGGGGCACAGTCCGTGCAGTTGGCTGCCGCAGGTGCTGCGGTGGCGGTCGAGTACTTCCCCCTTGCACACTGCGGGCAGGTCGTGTGGTCCGGCGCCCCCGCGGTCGCGGAGTACGTGCCGGGCAGGCAGTCCACACACACCGATTCAGAGGCTCCCACGGGAGCAGCGGAGAACTTCCCCCGGGCGCAGTCTGTGCAGTTGGCCGCGGCCGTCGCCGCGAGGAGTGCTGAGTACTTGCCGGACCCACACTCCAGACACGTGAAGATGTCGGTCGCTGCTGTCGCGGAAGAGTACTTGCCCGCGAAACACTCCGTACACGGCACAGCCACAGCCGCGCCCCCCGCTGGCGTTTGGCCTTGCACGATGTATTTGAGCGTGCGCGAGTGTTGTTGCGGCGCCGCGGAGCCCTGGGGGCTGCATGTAACAACGTCGAGCAGCAGCAACGGGAAAAAAAACGCAACCCCCCGCATTCGTGTGTGATCTGACAGGGGTCTCCCCGCAAGTACCCGGGGACAGCAAAACTACGAACTCATGCTATGTATATATATATGCATTCATTCGCGACGTGAACCCACAAAGCGCACAAGCGAACGAACCGAAGTCACCCCTGACTTTTGGCACACAAACATACACACACACACATACACACACATACACACACACATACACACACACACATACACACACACACACATACACACACACATACACACACACATATACACACACACATACACACACACATACACACACACACACACACATACACACACACACACAGACACAAGCGCACGTCTGTTTTGTCTGCAGACACATCGCGCGGTTGCCCGTCGACGAGAGCGCCACGCTGACCCTCCAGCAGCATTAGATACCAGGCAGTGCGACTGCACCGACACCATTGTGCATATGTTTCAAATTTTGAGAGTGGTCTGTGGATATACCTTTGGGGGTCGGATGGGGTATAACAAACAATATTTTTGGGATGGTCGAAAAACCAAAGAGTGTATTATGACTGAAGTAAAACCCAAATATTTGATGTTAGTGTTCAACTTATCTAAGCTCTATATAAGAGACTCCTGCGTGTGTGTATTGATTGATTGTGATGCGCGGGTCACTATTTCTGTGTTTGATCTCACTGAATCATCTACATGCGTACATTCCAGCCCAAAATGCGTACACTGCAGTCCCTTATGAATTTCCGTGCACTTTTGATGAATGCAAAGGTGAAATATCCTCCACATTGCTAGGCGAGTGGGAAGGGGCCGGGATCCGTGCGTGGAAGGCGGGGTATTCAACCTGTGATGATACTTGCAGTTATCTGAATTTAAATTGTTCAGTAGTCCAGGGCCGTTTCCCTGTATTGACTGACGAAATTTTCAAAACACTGTCCTCTCAAAATGACATAGATTGTGGATTTACAACTGCCCCATCTGCTTCTTGGTGGCCAGGCTATGATGTTGGTAATGATTCTCCATTCATAGTATGTTTTAATCACAACGGTGTCGAGCAGCAAAATAACAATAATGGTGGAACTAGTTCTGAAACTTCTCTCACAACATGTTCCGCTGTACATCCTGAAGATAATTATTTGAGACTTTGTGCCTGTAGTGTTCAACCGCCTACACCGCCCACTACAACCACTGCAGTGCCAACAACCACCTCAACCACTGCAGTGCCAACAACCACCTCAACCACTGAAGTGCCAACAACCACCTCAACCACTGCAGTGCCAACAACAACCTCAACCACTGCAGTGCCAACAACCACTTCAACCACTGTCATACCAACAACCACTACAACCACTGCAGTGCCAACAACCACCTCAACCACTGCAGTGCCAACAACCACCTCAACCACTTCAGTGCCAACAAGCACTTCAACCACTGTCATGCCAACAACCACTACAACCACTTCAGTGCCAACAAGCACTTCAACCACTGTCATGCCAACAACCACCTCAACCACTTCAGTGCCAACAAGCACTTCAACCACTGTCATGCCAACAACCACCTCAACCACTTCAGTGCCCACAACCACTTCATCTACTCCAATTCCCACTACCACTCCAATTCCCACTACCACTCCAATTCCCACAACTACTTCATCTACTCTCATACGAACAACTACCTCAACTACTACAATTGCCACTACTATTTCAAATGCTTCAACCTATCCCATACCAACTCCTGCCCCTGTTAGCCCATACAGCCACACCCTGACATTCTGGATACCTATGGACCCGCTGGAATTTGAGAAAGTCGAGACAGTATTGCGGAGACAGATTGCCAGGGAAGTTGGGGTCGATCCTGAAAGTGTGAGCATGAACATACGGCAAAGGCGGCGTGTTCTGCTGTACTTGGGGGAGGGTATTGTTGTTGTGATAGTCATCCATACGCAAACGTCCTTTCGCTTGCCGGACAATTTTGTGTTTATTGGCATATATGATGGTGTCTTGTTATCATTAGATGGGAACGTCATCATGACAGTGGCTGCTGGACGGGATCAGTATCGCGCAGGACTCAATACCACAGATGAACCCCCTGAAGACGAAAGTTCAGCTTCAAATACTGTAATGATAGTGGCAGGCAGTGTGGGGGGTGTCGTGTTGGTGTTAGGCATTTGTCTGTATTATTGGTGTATCCCTGCTGGTGTCAGGGCTTCTACGACTGTGGATGAAAGCTCAGCATTGCCCGAAAATGCTCATCACCTGTTTGATGCATCACATGGGTATGAAGTTTCCCACCAGTTCTATGATGTACCTCATCTGTATGAGGGCCTGCACATGAGTTATTGCACGTGTGTCAAGACTCACACAGGACCAAACAGCCCTGTTGCGGCTCTTTATAGGATGGATACTGAGCTCTATACAGGGGCTACGACTGTTTTATGAAAACAATATGAGCCGCGAGTATTTAATTGATCTTATTCAATAAAATCAAAAATGAATTTGACGCAATACCGCGCCTGTATGAAGATGATATACCCCTCTGTGTACACACACATACACACACAGGCCAACATCGCACTAGACAACGCATACACACACACACATACACACCCACACATACACACACAGGCCAACATCGCACTAGACAACGCATACACACCCACACATACACACCCACACATACACACACACACATACACACACACATACACACACACGCATACACAC
>Ga0105055_10010509_pt1 | contig 11562 bp, 15 predicted proteins | sample BON03_FD_78090 | JGI IMG/M metagenome (GOLD analysis project Ga0105055, IMG submission 78090) | Freshwater microbial communities from Lake Bonney liftoff mats and glacier meltwater in Antarctica - BON-03 | ecosystem: Environmental > Aquatic > Freshwater > Ice > Glacier meltwater | place: Lake...
CACACATACCCTCTCTCTCTCTCTCTCTCTCTCTCTCTCTCTCTCTCTCTCTCTCTCTCTCCTGTAGCACATGAGCCATGTCACGTGTGAATGAGTCATGACACATATATATATGAGTCATGTTGCACATGCATGAGTCATGTCACGTATGATTGAGTCATGTCGCGTATGAATGAGTCTTGTCATATGAATGAGTCATGGGACATATGAATGCGCTATGTCACATGTGAATGAGTCATGTCACATATGTGAATAAGTCATATCACAATGTGAATGAGGCGTGTCACATGTATGAATGCGTCATGTTACTGATGAATGAGTCATGTCACACATATGAATGAGTCATGTCACACATGTGAATGAGTCATGTCACACATATGAGTCACACACGCGAATACGTCCTGTCACATATCCATGAGTCCTGTCACGTACGAATGAGTCATGTCGCACACATGAATGCGTCATTGCACACATATGAATGAGTCATGTCACACACACAAACGAATCATGTAACACATACGAACGAATCATTGCACACAAATAAATATATCGTGTAGCTGTTGCGCATACTGCCCGAAAAGCTGCTTGGAGACGGGTTTTCGACCCCTATGCCCCTCGTTTGTTTAATTTGTACCATTATCTCGAACAAACCCTGCATTTTGGATTAGTACCAGAAAACTATTTTTGAGTGAGCTGGGGTCGATACTAGTGGACGGGTTCGACACCCGCCTTATCTCAAGAAGCTTGTCGTGCGGTGTGCGCAAGACATATGCGCATCGTGTAGTTGTCATGTGACTCATTCATTTGTGTGACATGCCTCCGTCACACATGACATATACGCGCAACATCTACACGATGCACATATGTCACTGAGTCACGGCACGCATAGAAAGGCTAAAGTAGGATGCAACATGTCGCATATCAACGCGTCATACCACATATGAATACGTATAAACGAGTCATGTCAAACGTGAATGAGTCACGTCACACACATGACCGTGTCACGTCCACACCTGAACAGGATTTAGCCGCGAGAATTGGGAGGCAACGCGACCGCTGTTGCAACAGTTGTTGCAACCACTCGACCAGTCGACCGAGATGCTGGCATGGATAGACAAATACCATAGCGCCTTTGTCGCTGCCTACGCCGACTGACGCGCGTGCCAGAGCTCAGGGGTGTGCAAGGGGTTGTAATAAAAACACATAAACCATAACATATACGGGGTTTTCTGAAACCTTTTCTACCTATCCTTGACTATGGGGTGGCTACGATTAGTAGGCTCCTTAAAATTATAGGTCTGTCTTGCAGAATATCGTGTCTTGTATAGGGCTCTTTTGCCAAAGAGATGTCTCATTTTAAGGAGCCTACTCATGGTAGGCAGCCCATATGTATGTATCCCTTAGCTATCTACCTTTCGCTATCCTCACCGATCATACCTATATCATGCTAAACACCATATCATGGAAACAGCGTCTACTGGTGCTTTTCTTGCGATTTGATTCGCTATCAAACACAGACACAAACACACACACATACACACACGCACACACGCACACACACACACGCACACGAACAAACACACGCACACACACCAACCATTCGACACATACAATACTTTATCCAGCAGATATGCCGAAATATGTGTGTGTGTATGTGTGTGTGTGTGTGTTTGTGTGTGTATGTGTTTGTGTGTTTATGTGCGTATGTGTGTGTGTGTGTGTGTTTATATGTGTTTGTTTGTGTGTGAGTGTGTTTGTGTGTTTGTGTGTGAGTGCACAGAGCAGCAGAAGATTCAAAGCTCTCGATTTGGCACAACATCTCTGCGTTTTGTACACACGCACGCAAACGCACACACAAATATGCAAACCACACACACACACACTCACACTCACGCACAACCCACGCACACACTTCAAAAAAAATTCATAGAAATGCCAAAAAAGATTCACACGCCTGAACAATTACACGCCAGAGAGGTGCAAGTAGAGAGCACATTGCCCTGCACTGCAGCACGCTGCAACACACTGCAACACAATGCAACACACTGCAACACACTGCAACACACTGCAACACACTGCAACACACTGCAGCAACTGCAACACAAAGCAACACACTGCAACACACTGCCACACACCGCAACACAATGCAGAAACTGCAATATACTGCAACACGCGGCAACACACTGCAACACACTGCAACACACTGCAACATATTGTGTCGCATTGGAGCACACTGCACCGCACTCCCACACACTGCAACAAACTGCAACACACTGCAACACACTGCAACACGCTGCAACACTCTGCAACACACTACAACACTCTGCAACACACTCTGCAACACACTGCAACACAATGCCTTTCTCTCTGTCCCTCTCTCTCTCTCTCTCTCTCTCTCTCTCGCCCTCTCTCTCTCTCATATACTGTATTTTTACTATCCTGTGTCCCCCCTGGCGCAATTTTTTTTTGTCCATCCTGCCACACGGAAGAGTGTAATAAGACTCGTTGGCCGCACCAGATAGATTCCTTCGTCAAAACGCTTCATCAAAACACCACGAGTAGGGCCAAGCGCACAGTTAATTTCGGAACTTGAGTGAACAGATGAACAATTGATTAAATATCAGTCCGGTAAACAGTTTGAAATCGACTCGAAGGTGCGAATGTTTTCAAAAAGTCGAATCAATACGACAAGGTAAAAAAATATGCAATAACTTGGACACAAAGTAATTGCATTTGTTTTCTGTTTACTTGTGGGAGAAAGAGGGAGTGGTGTTGTATTTGCCTGTGCACACCAGATGGGCGCCCGGGGAGACAAATTGCGAGGTGCACGATCATGTCACTGACAGTCACAGGGACCAAACAAAATACATGGCAAAGTTGGCTGGTCTGATTTTCGAGATCTTGACTCTTTGATGAAATGTACTCTGTGAGGCGCGGAAGTCTTATTGGCACTGATTTGAACATAATCAGTGTACATCGAGTTCGTCATAAGCGCGTATGACTCGTCCTTCATACGCACATATGACCAGCCCATATTAAACATCCATCCTAAGCCAATGATCACCTCCCGACATTCACAGAGAGGTTCATGAATGTTTTCAGTACTTTCAGATCACCATATGGCCGTTGACTAAATTATTTTCCGTATTATTTTAAACACAGCAATCTTCGTTGACTTCTTGGGGGGGGGAGTCTATCACAATAGCACCTTTTTTTATTGGTCATCACACAAAATCATAGGATCCTAAGTCCTACACTCTCAGAGAGCGGGGAAGGATATCTCAATGAAATTGGAAACTCAGGATTGTACCACGAATCCTGAGATACCCCCCAGAAAAGCTGAGTTTTTAATTTTCTACAAACTCTGAGATTCCAATCTCAGCCGCGAGTCTCTCTCACGTACTAGTACTAGGCCGGATGATACGCGGGAGGGGGCCTCGCGTATTGGCCCAATACGCTGATACAAGACACTTGGCGAGCGTATCAACGTATCAGAGCGTATTGCATGTAGGGAGTCTATTGAGGGACATGCCCCGCAGGGGATATGTTTTGAGAAACGCTAGCGCATTGGAGAGCATGTTTTCGTGATTTTTCTACAATTTTTCCGGTAGTTCAGAATTTGAAGCCTTGAACCGGCCCTCAGTGAGTGACTCATGTTGAGACTTTTAGATCCTCCCCTCCTTGTTAGGATATATTTTACCACCCTGAACACACAAAAATACACTTGATACACGGGATGAGATATTCAGAGGGAGTACCAAAAAGTCGCAAAGTCATGAAATACAATTTATATTTCTGAAAAATATGTATGTAAACATACATATATGTATATCTCAAGGCCATGCGCTCTGTGTGCACTCCTGATCCTCATCCGCCTTCACCACGTTGACTCACCCTTGTACTGATCATTGTGCTGATCTTTGCTCCTTCTTGGGCGTTGACATACTCGAGGCTCATTTGGGAGGATACCTTTGTCCTGAACTCAGCTGCGACATCCTTGGCACTAAACACTGTGCCTTGCTGAGTGGGTGTTACTGGTGCTCTGCCACCTTCCTTTACTGCCGCTGCTCCACCAACCCGATTGTCTTGCGGTCCCAGCCTCATCGTCGAGCTTGAAACAGATTCCTTTTGAAAAAACGCAGTCAGAACTTTTTTTAAAAATTTTCTGGGGCTTTTTTTACAATTTGATTCGCTATCAAACACAGACACACACACACACACATACACGTACATACACACGCACACACACACACACAAAACGAACAAACACGTGCACGCACACCAACCATTCGACAAACACAATACTTTATCAAGCAGATATGCCGAAATTTGTGTGTGTATATATTTATGTGTGTATATATTTTTATGTGTGTGTGTTTGTGTGTGTGTTTATGCGTGTATATGTTTGTATGTGTATGTGTGTTTGTGTTTGTATTTATGTGTGTTTATGTGTGTTTTATGCAAACCACACAAACACACACCCACGCTCACACACAACCCACGCACACACTTCAAAAAAATTCATAGAAATGCCAAAAAAGATCACATGCCTAAACAATTACACGCCAGAGAGGTGCGAGTAGAATGCACATTGCCCTGCACTGCAGCACACTGTACCACACTGCAACACACTACAACACACTGCAGCAACTGCAACACACTGTAACACACTGCAAAACACTGCAACACACTGTCACACACTACAGCACAATGCAGGAACTGCAACATACTGCAACACGCGGCACCACACTGCAACACACTGCACTGCACTGCAACACACCGCTACACACTGCTACACACTGCAACACACTGCAACACACTGCAACATGTGGTATCACATTGCAACACAATGCAACACGCTGCGACACACTCTGCAACACACTGCAACACAATGCCTCTCTCTCTCTCTCTCTCTCTCTCTCTCTCTCTCTCCCACATTCTGTTTTTTTACCATCCTCAAACTGTTTGCAGGATTGATTGATTTCAAACTGTTTACCGGATTGATATTAGTCAATTATTTATCTGCACAATCAAGTTCTGAAACTAACTGTGCGCTTGGCCCTGTTCGTGGCGTTTTGACCAAGGAATCTATCTGGTGCGGCTAAAGAGTCTTATCACACCTTTCCATGTGGTAGGATGGACAATAAAGTTTGTGCCCGGGAGGATACAGGAGAGACCTGACTGAATGACATGCCTGTGTGACATGGGTGTGTGTTGTGAGAGAGCACTTCTGTGCATCAATCAGCACAGGGACTGGGAAGCCAAGATGTTTATATATGTATATATGTATGATTCAATATTTCTGTGATTGTCTGCAGTATTTATGAAACTCTTTTCTCATCTGCCTCACAAAAAACAGAGAGGATTGCATGTCTGCCCTCTTCAATGACAACACTGGGATTTCTTTGTCATTTTCCTCTGCGAATCGCAGTCTTGGTGAGACTCAGTGATACTGTCAGCGAGACTCGGCGAGATGATTCAGGCTTACTGAACGATTCTTTAAATGCTGATATGTTAATTTATTAAAACAAACTTGATGATACATGGCAAAGTTGGCTGGTCTGATCTTCGAGATCTAGTCTCTTTGATGAAAAGTACTCTGAGAGGCACGGAAGTCTTATTGGCACTGCAGCTGACTTGAAGATGATCAGTGTACATCGAGTTCGTCATAAGCGCATATGACTCGTCCTTCATAAGCACATATGACCAGCCTGTATTGCACATGAATCGAAAGCGAATGATCACCCCCCCTTCATGCACAGAGAGGTTCATGAATGTTTTCGGTGTTTGGCTGCCTCCTGCTGCCATGCGAGTAATGCGCAGGTTTGCCGCCCAGGATTCGAAGATCACGTTTGAATTTTTTTAATTCTTTCTTAAATTTGGGAGTGTTTATCAATTGTTAACCAGCAACTTGAAGAGGAGGAAAATTTCAAAAATAAGAAAGACTCCCCGGGCCAGATCTCAGACAATAGTTGACCAGGGGGACGAACATACAAAAGAAAAACAGAAGGCATATGTCGAGGAGGATCGGACAGGATCCCGATTCACGTAGGCGGAGAAGGAGGGAGTGGAGGGAGACAAGGAGAGAAGGAATGGTGGGAGGGTGATAGGAGGGAGAGAGAAAATGGGGAGAAGCAAGGTGCGGGGGAAAGGCGGGAGGATGATGAGAGGGAGAGGGACGGGACGTGCATGGGCGGGAATCAGGTGGAAGGTGGAGGGGAGGACGGGAGCTGAGGGGGGAGGGTGGGGGCGCGAAGCAGGGGGGGAGGGATTCCAAGGGAGCATGCGAAGAAGGGAGAGAGGTGGGAAGAAGGGAAGGAGGGGTGGAGGTGGGACGAGGGGGATACACGTGTGAGGGAAGAGGGGGAAGGCAAGGGAGGGTCATGAAGAGACATCCCGGGGAGTCGCCTGCAGCGTGAATATATAGCTCGTATGTAAATAGGGTGCGCGCTCCCGCGATTTTTGACCTGCGTAGCATCTGAACCAACAAAAATTGGAAAGATGGTCAGTGCTGCATCCCCAAACAATGCTGTGGCTCACTTCATCCAATCCGCTGACACAAACTCTCCGTATTCTCGTTCTCCAGATTCAGCATTATATTGTGGGCGGAAGCCATGCTTCAGATATTTTGTGAATCGAGTGCTCGCCAAAATGCCCACCACTATGTCCCACGCAGGTATGTAGTAGAAGTGCACATCCTGCGCGCTGTCGATAGCATTTTCTCGCATGTTGGCGTATCGAATGCCATGCTTGTTGAGAACATCCATCTGTTTCTGCCAAGTTTCCAGATTTGCATATCGGATCGTAGTCGGGTCGAACGATGCATGATGCAGAATGGCCAGTAACTCGTTGCATGCGTTGACACCCAAATTGTGCCGCACACCAGATTGGCCCGGGAACACTGCAGTTTCGCTGCAGCTCACAAACACCGCGTCATCAATCACTTGAGTGATCTGGACACCCTGCAAGTGCACGTCGTCTGGCTGCCATGTCACTGGCAACACCCAGTCTTGCAGTGCAGCAGGTGTGGAAGCATTGACATTACGGTGCTCCAGACTGCCCATGATGTTTTCGCTCATGCTGGGCGTGCACACGTCCGTAGCGCCTCACGACGGCACTGACCTAGGCGAAGGAGGCTCTGAATTCGCCCCCGCACTATCAGCCGGGCCATCTGACGACGGCTGTCGCGATTTAGAGCCCACACTGGAAACCGCGCTGGGAGACCGAGTCGCTGGCATCTCTGAGTGTAATGCAGGAATAATCTCTGTGCTGGTGCTTGCGCTCCGCCGTCTCCTGATGTTTTTATGAGCACAACACGGAAGCTGGAAGTGCAGGTGCTGGATGCATCATGATGGACTGTCATGATTTTCAGCAAATGGATTAGCCAGCACTTTATGTGGTGTGCCGACGGAGAATACGCGAGAGAAGCCGAGCCGGAGCAACCAAAACTCGTGGCAAGCTGCAATGGATCTCGAATTGGTACCGTGGAAACAGCTTTGCAAGACGTATGGCTTGACCCTGCTGGAGATCGCTCCGCCCCGGATGAATGCAGAAGGACAGCCCGTCGAGCATTTAGATGTGTGGTTGTTGATAGGCAGCAACAAGGTCAGATATGGTTATTTAACACTTTGGCCGCCTTGATTATGAATATCTGTATATATGTTTGGAATCGAAAATTTGAGTGACAAAGTATTCACACTTTCAAATTTGTGTGCGTGTGCGGGATTCATACATGTAACCTATATCATCAATGAACAGCTGCGCGAGGCCTGGGCACAAGTTGCGTGCATGATCATGTTGGTGCCAGGATGCGAGGGAATTGGAAATTGACGGACGGAGTCCAGCTCGTCGGGACCATGCGCTGGGTTGAGTGTTCAAATCTCATTGATCATGTGAGGTGGGCTGCATTTGTGCGAGCGAACTTCACGTGGACCTTTCTGTTGATGCAGCCTCGCAGTGACGCCAAGGCGGGGAGTGCAGCTTATACGGCATCTCTGAGGTTGGTGAGGTTGGCAGCACCGCTGAATGGCGCTCCATATAATGGGATCTAGGAGACGAGCGTGGGAGTGGATCCCAAGACTCGTCAGGAGATGGGTTGGCCCGCAGAATTCGAGGAGCGAAAAGCATGCAAAGCACGGCGTTGGCTAAGCGACTGTGGGTCGAGGACATAATGGTCCAGACCGGATCCGGCGCAGTGGTAGCCAATAGCTATTTTCAGAAATTCATGCTCAAGGTGCTGAAAATCAAAGAGGCTGACATGGTACGCCCGACAAACCAACAGCAGCCACTTTTCCCCGAGAAAGTGGGAGAGGACAATCGACCGTGCACCGTTCTTGAAAAGGGCCAGCACCGATAAAACGAGTGCGATGTTGACATTTTGCAAGAAGCTCCCGTGGAACGGAATTGAAGGAGAGACTGATTTGTGGAGGGAGATGAACTTTGTGACAAGTCCTGAGCTCTACACGGACGGACCTCCACATCGTGAGTATCTTTGTCTTGTGCCCACGCCACTACACCAGCTGACATAATGTTTCGGTATTCGTGTGTGTGTGTGGGCAGTGGAGGCCGTGTTGCGGCGACTCATGTTCCATTTCAAGTACATGCCAACGCGCGAGGTACTGAAACAACGCTTGGGAGCCGAGCACCACGAACAACACTCCACGGTCATGCAGGGTACAATGATCTGGTTCTTGATCAACACGCTGGTGAGATTTTGCCAAATTTGAGTAGTATTATAACAGTCAACAAGTGGTCCGCGATGTATCCAGGATGTACGACGACATTCCATTCTGATGGACTGGTAAACTGACTGTATTAAAAGTGATTGCCGGATTGGTATTAGGGGCGGGAGGCATGTTATATGCTCGCGAGGCGGATTTTCCTGAAGACTGTTCTAACAGACTCTGAACCGCTCAAGAAGCGCTGGCCCGTCAATGCTTCTGAGGTGCAGACAATGTACCTCATAGCCGAAAACCTAGTAATTGGCTGGGATGTCATCAAAGACGAGTTCAAAACCACCAAGACCCTCAAAGACAAGAGCCTGCTGATTGCAATGATGTATCAACCATGGGAACTGTGTGATGGTTTATTCACCGTGTGGAGTGCGGCCAACAAGACCACCCTACCTGCGAAAAATACCTTGCACACAGTGGCTGCCAAGCACCTGTACTCTGACTGAGTATGACTCCAGTGTTATAGTTCACAAATCGTATACACAATCATTCCACACCCTTAACGACACATAACCCACGCTAAGAAGCGAATACCAAGGTGGTGTAGTGGCGGAAAGGGATCCTGTGACACACTGTTCTAGTGAGTTTAAAACAAAAGGTTTCATCAAGAAATAAAAACGCTGAAAACAACACAGGCTTCCACGACTCAAAAGTATTTTTTGGCTTGCATATGATCCAATAGTACTTTTCTGTTTCCAAAATACTAGTTTGATATGTAGATAACAGTGGTTTTGAAAAGGGTGTAAAGTATTTTAGTGGAATGTGATGTACAAAAAACGTAATTTCTTGGTGTAAGAATGGTAGTTTTGTTTTGTATATACAGTACTTTGTTAGTGTACATGAAGAAACTACTGTACAGCGAGTATATTTTCTAATGTGTGGCGTGCGGCTGACTCCGGGGCTAAAGCCCCTCCGCTAAAAGCCCCTCTGCTTGCTGCGCGCCAAATTGTTTGCTCCTCTTGCTGAGGTTAAGACTTAATAAACACTCCCACATCAAAAAAATATGATGCCTTGTGTAAACACCTGAACAATCAGACAGGGAGTGCAGTCTACCAACCAGGTGCCGATCGCTGTCACCTCCTGCACGGACACGTTGGATGAAGGCCTTTTTCTCTTTTACCCATTCCTGTCGATGGCAGTGGCCAGCCTCTGCTCTCGCCGAAATTGACATCTTTGCCCACAGTCCAGGTGCCGCTCGACAACTGCCATGAGGAGGCTGTAATTGAGGGACAGAACATGAGCTCTCCGGCAGACAACGGCGATGGCATCCTTCGCAATCCTCCTTGCCCTAGACTTGCCCCTTCTTCTCCCTCTTTCACTTTAGGCGCTCAGACCTGCCTCCTTTCTTCACACCTGGCCGCTTTGATGATAACAATCTTCCCACTCCTCACTTCTCCACCGTCTTCCTTCTCCTTCTTCCATCAGGCGCTCGGGCTCTTCCCCCAGTCGCTCGGATCTGCCTCAGAAGGCTTGTGCTACACCCACATCTCGTTCGACACCTTCAAAACTTGGGGCGCAACCCCTTTCATTTTCTCCTCTCCCCTCTCCCCCGCTTCCTCCATCTTGTCCCCATCAGCCTCCCGTCCTCGCCTTTCTTCCTTTTTCTTCTCCCCTCATGAACTCTCTGCCCGCGCTTTCTGCGACTCCCTTCTTCTTCACATTCGTCAAATCGCCCAGCGTGCTGTGCCATGTCTTTTCCTAGCTGACATCGTCTGCCACTATGTGTTTTTGTGAAGGTCTCTCATTCCTCTCCCCCCTCTTTCCCTTCTCTGTCCTTGTACGACTTGGGAGAGCACCTGAGATCAAGAGTTTTCACTATCATAATCATCATTTTCCCCTGTTGGTGGCTATCATTTAAAAAGCTACTCGACTATCTCTTACGAAGTAATAAAAGCAACATCAATCAATCAATAAACATCCTCTCTCTCTTTCGTCCCTTGCTTCGCGCCCCCTCTCTCTTTCGTCCCTTGCTTCGCGCCCCATTCCTCCCCCCTCCCATCCCCTCCACTCCTCCTCCCCTCCCCCACCCCGCCCTTATGCGTTTCGTCCCTCTCCCTCCTATCACACTCCTACCATTCCATCTCTCCTCGCTTCTTTCCATTCCCTTCTTCACTGCATTCGTGGATCTGGATCCTGTCTGGTCCTCCTCGACATGGGCCTCGACTGTGTGTCTGTCTGTTTGTTCTGAGGCTGTTTTCCCTTCCTAGACCCGTGGAGAGCTAGTACCTGAGACCTGGGTGTCTTTCGCTTTTCATGTTTCTCGCTCGTATTGCTGAGGTTAACATCTAATAAACACTCCCTACAATTGCAAGCAAGAAAAGTATTGATGTATTGTCGCCAAGCAGCGATGAGGAATGAACAAAAGCGTAGCCCTACATTGATTTGACTTGGCGTAGACATGTACGGTGCAGACATGTAGGGAAGATTTCATCTTGACGTGTGAGTTTGATTGGCAGTGGGCACATGGGGTCGAGGCACATGCTTGCCACTGCCGAGCTACGTCAAGGTAGACAATTGTCTATTTCAGCAAGTTGGAAAACTTTGCCCCCCTATCAGGTGAGTGACGTGTAATGCACTTTTCTCTCTCTCTGTCAGATCGGCTGATATTTTACACCTGTGTTTGTCAAGACATAAGACCTTTTTTTTAATGAGGGTCCTTAAAAGATCTTGAGTAACTCATCTGTCACTTTAGCTCAGTTGGTTAGAGCACGGCACTCAAGAGAAAAATAGTTATCCGCAGGTCCCCGGTTCGATGTCGGCCAAAACCCGAGAACTCACATTCATATGGATTTGAGATAATAGACCTTCAAGCAAGGGTTCTAAATTACTG
>Ga0105055_10010518_pt1 | contig 11555 bp, 11 predicted proteins | sample BON03_FD_78090 | JGI IMG/M metagenome (GOLD analysis project Ga0105055, IMG submission 78090) | Freshwater microbial communities from Lake Bonney liftoff mats and glacier meltwater in Antarctica - BON-03 | ecosystem: Environmental > Aquatic > Freshwater > Ice > Glacier meltwater | place: Lake...
AAAAAAAAAAAAATTATTTGTTTTTTTAAAAAAAAAAAAAAAAAAAAAAAAATAATAATAATAATAATAATAATAATTCTTCACATTGTGTGTCGAAAATCGGGTCTGTGTATACGGTAAACTCTAGGGCCCTTAGTGCAGTCGACTTTTTGGTGGAGTGCTAAATGATGGTGGATGATGATGTTTCGTTAGAGAGGTTAAGATGTCTCCTTTACTCAGCACCATCAAGTATAGCCCCATCAAATATAGCCCCATCAAACGCAGCACTATCCAATATAGCACTATCAACTTCAGAACAGTCTCCGGTAGGTTATTCGCGTCTACCTGAAGTAGATGTGACGGCTGATATGGTAGCACACATGCTCAACAAAATACCTCAAGATGTTACTGTGATTCCAGAAGGGCCATCGTCATTACCACCTACTACAACCCAAATAATATCCAAAAGGAACAAAAGAAAACGTGTGGAAACTCAGCAGCCTGAAAGTACAACTGGTTTCAGAACCAGAGCGATGAAAATACCGGCAGATAAAAAATTCGCAATAGGTTTACCTCGTCCACTATTTGAAAGTTTAGCTGCTGGAGGACCAGAATTAAATTCCTTGAAAAATCAAAAGCTGATAGATGCGACTTACTCGCTACAAGATTCCACACAACATATCTTGGAACCTCTAACGTTATATAACAAGTCGCAATTGTACGAATTGATGGCCTCTATAGCAGAAGCTTGGAAGAATTCCGGGAAATCGGCTCTAAGGAAACGGATCAATAAGATTAAAGAAAATGCGACGAATAGAAAGCCACCTCGAAATGGACTGGATGAAAAAGAAATCGAAGAGATTGAAAGATTAAGTATGGAAATAGAAAAACGCGAGGAATGGGAAAGCAAGGAACGTCGTAAAATTCAAGAAAAGAAGAAGCTGAGAGCGGAACAAAAAAAACACGAATCGAACATTTAACTTATTTTGATCCTTCTAATCTTCTCCAGTTCAGATCTATCAATAGATCCTAATAACTTAACCCAAACATCATCCAGCGTTTTGTCGAATTCAGAGGAATCCCTTTGTACTTGAAATGAATTCAGAAACTCACGAGCTCCATCGAAAGCACGTAATTGCATCTTGGTAGATGCATCTTTACGATTCATATTTAAAACTGTCCATAAACATTGTTGAATGAGTATCACGGCTCTATTCAAAAATGAAATATGCAAGAAAGTGGGTCTCGGGATCGTTCGCAAAGAAACAAGAAGTGACGCAGAAATTAGGGAGCATACAGGTTGAATCACATATGCTAAATGCCTGATCCCAATTAAAGGTTCAAGAACTCTAACAGCACTTACAATCTCCTGAACAAAAATAGAACAAGAGGGAGACTGATCAGACAAATCATTCTTTCTCGTCAATTCTTTCGCGACAGCAGATCCAGTAATGGTTGCCTGTATTAGAAACTCAGTCCTCAAGCTAAAAATGCATTGTTCGCATATTTTATCCATTGTAGACAGAGCTCCATCGCGCAATGAGGAAGAATCCAAAACAGCAATGACATCTTTTTGAAGCACCAACTCCACAAAAGATTTCACTTTTGAATCATTCGAGCCCTTCCGCAGTACCAAAACGCGGAATAATCGATCACATGTAATGAAAATACTGGCCAAGTTTTGGATATCTTTCAGACTCAATCGATTTCCATCCGTGTTCACTTGCTCTTTTTTCTCATTTTCTGTGAACTTCAAATAAGCTTGTTGATAGTCTTGTACGTTCTTCACACCGCTTCCTTCTTCAGATGATATTAATTCGAAATAAGAAGGGTCTTCTTTTAGCATGTCTCGCCATTTTCGGCACGATTTTCCTTCCAAGATTTTATTGACTTGAAATGAGCAAAATTCCACAAATGTCTGCAATACATCGATGATTACTGTGTCCACATTCACTCGTAGAGGGACCAACAGAGGAATGATCTGAGCCAGCTCCTCAAGTTGAGTACACACTTCCTGTCCAATTTGACTTCCAACCCAACCTCCTGGTTCTAAGGGCCCGCGTCCAACTTTCACCCTTTGAATACAAGTCATACATCCCAATCGCAAAGCGGGTATGAAATTATTCTCACATAATTCTCTCATATATGCAACAAGCTGAGCTCGTGAAAGAGTTTCCGCAATGGAATCCCCATTTTTAGCAAAAAGGACCAGCGAGTCAATCACGCTCAATACGCGATATGGACTGGGTGTGAATATAGGTTTACGTTCAAGAGTTCGGAATATTCGGTTACCGACATACATTGAATCCAGTGCAGAAAATGAAACGATTCCCATGTTGAAGTACGCCTGCTCGTTGATATCGGCTGCTTCGTTTTCCTGTTTGCGTGATGATGTGTGTAACTCGACTATTTGTTGGACTTCCACTTGGATAATACTCCATGTTTCTTGCAACGAGTAATTGATTTTACCAACTTGTGGAGCCACTGTTTTCAAAATATTGGCTAATTCGACATGACGATCAAGTAAATGTGTCATATCATGTATTACAGAATCCATTAGCTGCCGAAATCGAATATCATCTATCTTTTCTTGCTCAACGATTAAACCAAGAGGACGAGCAAACAATTCAGCCTTGGAAAAAGACTGACTAATAAGTAGTCCCATCTCCTCCCTTATGTATACTTTCACTCGATGCAAACACGCCTCAAGTCGACCAAGTTTCAGCAGGGCCGAAATTGCAGAACTGAGATACTCTGAATACGTCCCACTTTTTATCAACAAGTATTCTAAAACAGCTTCAATCAATGCCTCTTGTATCTCTTCTTTCATGGAAACCAGATACTCCCTGGTTTCACTGAGAGCACCAATACACGCAAGGGATTCACTAAATGCTAAGGAGTGAGCTTGTTGAAAATGTTCAACGCACTCTATGTATTTCTTTTCAATAAGGTATTCTTCAAATTTTTCAGGGGCTCTTTGCACAGTTTCCATATCCGTCACCAACTTGAGAACATGCAAATGCTGCAGTTTTTGGAACCATAAATCTTTCAAATTTCGTTTTCGGTTCACCAAGGCCTCTTTAGATTTTTTCACGTATTCATTTAACCGCTTGACTTTGTTCTGTGCATCGGTAAATTCTTGAAAAGTCTTGCTGAAACTCGCTACCGAATTGTTGAAGCCTTCATGGTGTTCCTCCACGATTGCTCCAACTTCCTCATTGACTGAAGCCAGGGTGTCTGATAAATGAGCCCTGTCCCTTTCATCTATCGTGCTGCTCTTTTCTAATATTTCAACAATATAAGGAACCGTAGAAAACGACTTGACATCAGTGAAGAACGCTGGATCCACCCTATCCATACTTCCACTAATACAGTACTAATACTATGTATTATTAGAAACGCATGCAAGAATTCGGGAACGAAATTCGAAACTCACGATCAACATTCACGAATCTTTTAATTTTCAATGCTGGCAGCCGCTGTTTTTAAGAAACTTGAGCAATGGCCATTTGCAGTTAATAAATCATCATCTTGTAAATACCCTCCGCGTTAAGCATCCGCACTTCACTTTATCGCACTCAGGAAAAGCACACCATATCCTTCATTACACCATATGTTGCAGAATTGGTGATTGTTTTATCCATTATACCAACGCGACAAGGTTCAGAAATATCGTCAAAATAGTTTCCTGTATGCTCAATTTAAAATATCCAAGTCGTCGACTGGAATTTCACGAGTTGAAGGCGAACTTTCTGGCAACCAGAAAGTAGGAAAATGAGACAAAATTTGGTTTGATATCATTGACTGTCAAGAACAGGCAGTTTATGCTCAAGATAAGTGCGTTAATATTATATTATATCACAGCAACGCTAATAATGTAGGGCATCAACACTGTTGGTAGTAACGAGTCTGGTAGATATTTCTACACTGAGTCTGAAGAAGAAGTAATAAAGGGTGTGCACTTTCTTGGATTGTGTATATGTTAGAACTTCCACGACAAAGGTTTATTCTATACAAATTTTGAAGCCTGTAATTTCAAGTATACATTATAATGTTATGGAATACAAAAATGTCGAGCAAGTGGAGCACGGAGATTACACAGCAACAAAACTAGAACAGGAGTACAATTTATCAGGGTCTCCTTCAGCTTTCGGTGAAATCCTGGGAAGATAGTAGAAGCGATGGTTGATTGTCCAACGCAAGTCAACAGATCATTCAAATAACAAATAGTTCATTGTTGATAAGAAAGACGAAATCACGGAATCAATACATCGATGATGAAGGCAGCAATACACGATGAATTGCTTCAGCCTATATTTTCAGCTGGCTTAAGCTAAGTTACTCTCAAGAGCTAAATTATCTCCATTTTCAAGTATATACGCATTTATATAGTTAATAATATTAGAATGCCTTCAGATCACACAATCATGAATCGAAACCACTTTTTATCTTCTCTACATATACGCCAGTCTAAGTCTATATTTACCATACCCGGCCGCCATGCTCATTGAAATTACTTGAAATTCAAACCAGCCTAGAAAATCAAAAATAGACCTCAAATACTTCGATCACAATTTCTTGCATCTCGGTCCTCGTTTCCTCTGCCTTGTGTCAGGTGGAAAACAAAACCCAGTTCCACCGCTTTCATACTTAAAGAAACAATTAATACCTTTATAACACTGTGGTACCCTGTCTATTTTCTTCAGTTTGACATCCAAACGATAGTTATTAGGAGTCTGTATTGAACAATTTCTTTTGCAACTCGCGGTTACTTTCATCAATTCCCCATTTGATTCGTAGGACACCACGGTTTTGTTTCTTCTTTTTGATTTACAATCCATTATATCAAACGATTGTGGCCTTCCATTTGGTCATGTGGTATTTACTTGAGTAGTCCACGACACTTGCTTGATATGTTTGTTGATACCAGATAGAAGTATAGCTTTGACAGCGTATTCTTTAAAGGAATACAGAGTAAAATGCCCACCATTGTTCTCGTTGTTGTCGAAAGAATTGAAATGATTCACAACAGCATCGCGTCTGGTGTAGCAATTGGCCGAACATCTCAAACAGTCTGACCCAGGTTTGCACACCAAATTTGACGGTGAATTACCTGGACAACTTGATGGTGAATCACTTAGAGAATTTGATGGTGAATAACTTGGAGAATTTGATGGCGAAATCGAAGGAGAACGCGAAGGAGAACTCGATGGTAAGCTACTAGGAGAACCTGAAGGAGAACTCGACGGTGAACTAGAAAGCGATATAGTTGGCAAGCTAGACGGTAAACTGGAAGGTAATGTGCTTAGAGACGTCGATAGTGAACTCGATGACGAGCTACTAGGAGAACTGGGAGTAGAACTCGACAGCGAACTAGGAGGCGATTTAGTTGGCAAGCTCGAGGGTAAACTGAAAGGTGATGTACTTAGAGACGTCGATGGTGAACTCGACGGCGAGCTACTCGGAGAATCTGAAGTAGAACTGGAAGGAGAAGTTGATGATGAGCTAGAAGGCGATTTAGTTGGTAAGCTAGACCTTGATGGAGAACGGGATGGTGATGTACTTAGATATATGGATGGTTGAAGGAGAATGCGATGCTGAACTGGTGGGAGAATGGGTAGAAAAAACGGAGGGGGAAACCAAAGGTACCTTTCTGGGAGAACTAGTCGCTGGGCAATTAGTATTAAGTGATACACCAGGATAGCTGTCTCTGATCTGATTGGCGCCAGAAGGTGATACATCCCAGCAAAGAGGGGACTTAAAAGGAAAACTTTTCTAAAGATGCCACCAAAATAGATCACATTTCTGACTTCCCAGCTCCCGATATTTTGATTCAAGTTTCTGCCATTTTGAAACATAGATCGCATGTTAACAACAGAGCTAACATTCCAATTACCAAAATCTTGGTTGAATTCTCGGGTATTTGCAAACATCCCATTTATTTCTAAAATGCTTCTAACATCCCAACGACTTATGTTTTGGTTGAAGGCCTCGGCAGCTGCAAACATTCCGTTCATGTACAAAACTCTGCTTACATCCCAATTACACATGTCTGAATCGAAAGAACAGGTGCTTGCAAACATTCTCCCAATTTTGAGGACGCTTCCAACATTCCAGTTACTTATGTTCTGGTTGAATAGTCTTGCGTTTTCAAACATCGAATCCATGTTCACAACGCTGCTCATGTCCGAAAGACTACTATTTCATTGAAAGTCAATTGATTCAAGAAAAGATAAGACGTGTCGGTCACTTGAAAGGTGTTCCACTCTGATATAGTGCCATATTTTGCAACAGTATAATCGTAAGCTGGGAGACCGGGGCCACTAGTGTAATTACGAACGGCTGCTTGAATGTCCTCCTGAAGAACAGGATCAAAGTCGCTCGTTACTACCACTATCGTCATGCATAACACCACGAATATTGTTGGTTACAATCAAACTATATTATTCAAGCTTTCCAAATTTAATAGCTGAAACGGAATACAATTTATGATGATGAAAATGATTCTCTTTCGAGTTCTTAGATTGAATCCTGGACTGGCTGTACAATTTATTTTGCTTCATCGAACTTCAAGATTTAATGCTGAGGCATATTTACGTGTCGTATAGTATTGCATATATACGCACGAACTTTTGCCTGTTGTAGAGCGGTACAGTTGTACCGTTATTATTTAAAACTACAACAAAACATTTGAGGCTACAACAACTGCACGTAGTAATTTAATACAAAGAAAAGATCGTAGTTTATCACAGTGGCGATATCGTATCCTGCCACATTCAAAGTCGCTACAAATTCTGTTCGGAAAATGGATTTTAATCGGTATTCTATGCGTATAGAAAAGCTTACATGGGTTGAGCAAAACCTGAAATAAGCAGAAATTTGGACAAAATAAGGTATGAACTGGGTTGTTACTAGCCAAACAGTAAGATAAACTTCTAGTACTGTTCAGCCAAAATGGTGTTAGAATCAAACATTACACAGATTATCGAAACCTTTTCGCAGAGCAAATTCTAGGTATGGTCGCAACAGAAAGAATCTTCGTTCAAAAGAATGGCCAAAAACTCTTGAAATTCAAAAAGGTTCCGTTTAGTATCTCAAGTTATTCAAAACTAATGCCAGAATTTTGTTATAATATCATATTAAGCAACCTAATTGTGGTCTACTACATGAGGTAGCCACTAAAGCATTTAAATTTTGTTTAGACGTTGGCGTCCTCTTTCTGTATCTCCAAAATGATCTCACATATCTACCAAAGTCTCTGCAATAGCATCTTAGTGCGCATACCCCATCCAGCACCAATACCAATTGATGATGAAAAAGATCAAAATATGACCAGAAAATCTTGAAAAAGCTTGATACTTTTTCGTATATTACATCTCCTTAGAAACTAAAACCTCGTCAGGCGATACTTTTTCATAAGACTTCGTAAATGGTTCAACAAAGGAAACATCGATACCTAAATTGAAATCCCGTCTGGACCCATTAACTGCCATAGAACCACGGAAACGAGCATCTAAGAATTTTCCGTCACCAGAAGAATTGCAATTGTACACCCGTTCACCAACTTCTAGAATCCACCAAATGGCTGAAAAATTCTCAAGAAATAAAAAACTAGCCGTTACAAAAAGCATGATCTTGAGTGTAGGGGGAACTCGGTGTCACAGCAAGACGACAAGGCGTGAAATAGTCGATGAAGAAAAACGGCGAGAAGGGAAATGCTCAGAGTCCAAGAATGATCAAGTGAAAAAGCCCAGCAAAGATCATTCTCAAGTGAAAAAAGCTATCAAGGTTGTGCGTGCAAAAGAATGGAATGAACAAGTGGAAGAGAATTATCGCCTTCAATCTGTCGGATGGAAAGATATTTTTGAGTACAGAGCAAAGTATGGCGAGCCTGATAGGTGGGAAGAAAATGGATATATCAAGTGTTTGAGAGTTCAAAAAAACGGGTATTTTACCTATTGGAGATCGCATCCAGAATGTGAATCAAAGTCATTAAACACTGTTAAAATATACTCGTACGAGAATTAAACTCATAATATAATCACACAATAGGTACAAAAACACCGTTAAAATATACTCGTATGAGAATTAAATTCATAATATATTCATACAAAAGATACGAAAACACTTTTAAAATATACTCGTATGAGAATTAAATTCATAATATAATCATACAAAAGATACAAAAACCGCCACCCTTTATCTGGTGAGTAAAAAAATTATCATGAAAAAGAATCCTGCTTTTTTGAAATTCCATGAATACATACAAAGTTCTAGTGCAAAAATTATTTTGTTTCATTTACAAGCTTGAAGATCGCAAAATTTTAGGATTGGTCATCGCAGAGTTTTAATGTATTGTATAGAGTCCTTCGTCGACTTCGAATCATGCTTCTTTCAGAATGAATCCTGCTGTTGCAACAGACTCCATCGCAACTACTCTTGAAACCATAAATGTTTTTAGAACTCATTGATTCTTTTATTCGTGTCTCTTTCAAAACCGGATTGCTTGATTTTGGTATCGAATAGATTGTCAACAAACAGGAAATAGCGCTTAAAATACTTCCGCTCTGATAGTTTTAGAGGAAAGATTGATGTGGCTAACGAAGTTATCACCCTTGATTGAAGTAGAGACTCGGATGGTCCTTATAGGTTTCGTCAGAGTACCTGCTTCCGGAGATACATGGCAAACAATTCCCAGAGGAACTTCATAATACACTTTTAATAAATAATTAGAAAGGGAACTTAGATTGATTTAAAGCATCAATAGGAAAGATCAAGAAGTGCATTCCCAAACTTTGATTTTGGAATCAGTAATTGCTAAATAATACAATGTCTAAAATCAGCATGGAAACACTAGTTTTCTTGTTGAAGAATGATTAAATCATGAAATGGCGTATTTTTGATACAAGTTGGCGTACTTTGACCTAATCTCTTTTTCTTCGTCGTCGCTTTCCGTTCTGTTGTCGTGCAGACTGTTATTTTCATGGTATTCAGCAGCAGGTTTAGTAACTGTCTCCAATTCGCTGCTGGTGGAGTATCCGTACATAGCACTTTTCTCGTAGATGTCATTGGATCCATATTTCGTTTGGACGCTTCTACTCGGTACTTGTTCGAGCATCCCTAAATATATCAATTCAATTCTTCGCTTAGCGAGGCAATAACAGGATACGAGCATGAATGAAATCAGCCCCAGAAATATTGCCGATATATTGATGTTCAGCTTGGCTGAGGCAATTTTAGTTTCTTCTACTCCGCTCCAGATTGCAATTCGATACGGAACTGCTAAAAAAAGCAAAGTGGTTAAACTTGTAGCTGCAAAGATCCCCAACACTATAATACTGTACATATGAAGAAAACTAGTACTCTCAAGCTCCACGAGTGATGCACCTAGTGACAACGATACTATGACGAATCCGAGAAACAATGGCACTCCTTCCATCAAGGTCACTGTTCCTAGCTGAAGTCCCTCGATAATACCGACCATGAGCAATACAAAACCAGAAAGTACCAATCCATAGTTTAAGAGTTTGAACGCGTACAAAGCGAGTTCATCCACTAATCCACCAAACGAGGCCATTTCATAAAAAAAAAAAAAAAAAGAGTACGTGATTGCCATTGAAAATCGATTTGAAATGCTACCGTTATTTTCATCGCTTAATGGTTGAAATACAACGAACTTTAACGGTGCCTGACGAACAAGATCAAGCATCATCATCACTTGGGGTGTCCAAAGAACAAAACGAGTCACGAGTATTTAAAAGACAATCGGATTCTATGTCACTCCGTCTTTTCTCAGACTCAAAGAAGAGATCATTCAAGGTTCCATTCATGACTAAACCTTGCACCGAGTATAGAGTGGACATGCGCGCTTACACATTCGGAACATGCAAGTGCGGTCGACCCCAATCTGCTCATTATCTGAAAGGAGGTTCCAAAGTTAAACCCGATGTCGATAAAAAGAAAAAACCTGCCAGCCCTACGAGATTGAAAGCCATGTCTTTTGCTGGCCAAGAGGGGAAATCGGGAGGGTCCCCTTGCTCTTTCATATCGTCACCAGGAGCGCTAGACCATCATCTAGAGGAGGAAGCAGAAACTCCAAATGTCGAGATATTTGAATTTGAAAAAGTAGAATCGACGGAACCAGGACTCGTTCTTTGCCACGAGTTTTTTATTCCGGCGAGAGCATTGGCTGATGAAGCGATTTACCAAGATTGGGTTCGAGTACTTGAATCAGAACCTCTAATATGGAACAACAGATGGGCAATAGTACACAACAATTTCGTGTATTTATACAAATCATTTGATGACTCTAGGCCTTCTGATGTTGTTATTCTCGATCACATTAAAGTGTTCAATGAGCCCGATAAGGGACCAAACACGTTTGGCATCACCACCCGCACGAATCGAACATTAATATTTCAGGCTAATTCTGAAGCTCTGAAAAGTAAATGGATGCATCTACTGGTATCAGGAGGTTATGAGCACCAACTACAGCGTCAAAAGAACTTGCAGTATCGACACATGAGGAAAACCAGAGTGTCGGGGGGCTCGTCCGTATTCGCAGTATTGTTTGTTATGTTTCAGGTATGGTTTTATATATGGCTTGAAGCGGTGTATTTCATTTCATCTCGCGGTAAATTGAGGAAGATTAGATAAAAGATATCTCTCTAATTTGAGGGAAAAAGTAGATTTTGTAGTTTTGTAATTTTAAATCGACGGTGCATAGATTATTTCTTCCCAAATAGAAAATAAATCGTCTCCTATGTAGAGAGAAAAGTAAATTTTTAAATCAACAAGGTGAATACGGTGGATTGTGTTATGGTCATTTGGCCAGATGATGTGCGACTGTTCAATGATTTCCTCCAATAGACACGATGTAAGAAGATAACAATGCTAGACGATGCCCGAATCTAATCGCGGGAACATCTCCAATTTGTGAAAGCTCCACCCACGTATAAGCAGAAGTATCAAGTTTCCACAGATCATTGTATGCAATCAAACTCCTTTCATCATCGATGTAGTATCCGCCATGAACCAGCAATTCATCTACACCACCGTGGCGTGCCCCGCCCTTGCAATTGGACCAGAAGCGCTATGCAGAGTCCATTTCAATCCTTCCAAGCTCCATACATCGCGTAAGAATTCAATATTTCCTTGGAAAGACGTATCTTGTGCAAAGTTGTACCCCGAATAAAATCAGCTTATCACTGGCCACCGCGTCAAACGAATGCCCCATTCTAGCGACAGGTTTTAAAACACCAGTATCTAACTGACTCCACTCGAAGCTGTCACCAAATACTTTCAGCTGATACAAGTCGTCTAAATATAAACCACTCTCAGAACAACCTCCAAAAAGGAAAATAGTTTTATCATCTGATGCTGCACTTGCATGCCCTTGACGACTAGAAGGAAAATCTCCTGAAACATCTGTTTCTATCCATGTATAACCGCTTTGTTAACTTGTCTTGAGCAGATTCACTCTCAAGATCTAAATGTATCTAATTCTAAATATGCTTTTCATAATGTTAATAAGAATAAAGACGACGTCATTACTTTCCTTTAAATTACGCAATCCA
>Ga0105055_10010520_pt1 | contig 11554 bp, 9 predicted proteins | sample BON03_FD_78090 | JGI IMG/M metagenome (GOLD analysis project Ga0105055, IMG submission 78090) | Freshwater microbial communities from Lake Bonney liftoff mats and glacier meltwater in Antarctica - BON-03 | ecosystem: Environmental > Aquatic > Freshwater > Ice > Glacier meltwater | place: Lake...
GCAGGGCCAGGCCGAAGGCGGCGGCGACCGCGCCGCCCGCCTCCTGCTGATCTCGCGCCGCCCCGCCCCACTGGGTCCTGACCACACCCTGCGGCTGCTCCTGCGATACGCTGGTCATGAAGTCGGTCGCGTCAACCAGGGTAGTCCCCGGGTTCAGGTCAGCCGAGATCGTAATAGCGCGCTGGCGATCCAGCCGCCGCCGATCCGGCGTGTCGCCCGAGGTCTGGGTCGTCACCACCGCCGACAGCGGTACCAGCTGTCCCGAGCCGGTCGCGACATAGAGGGCCTCGAGGTCGGCGACACTGCGGCGATCAGCCCGCTCGGTCTGCAGGATCACGTCGTACTCCTGACCGCCGCGCAGATAGGTCGTGGCACGCCGCGAGCCAAACATGGTCTCCAGTGTCCGCCCGATGGCTTGCGACGACACACCCAGGGCTGTCGCCTTCTCGGGGTCGACATCGACCAGAAGACGCGGCGCGTTCGGTTCATAGTTCAGCCGCGGCCTTGAAAAACCGGGGTTCTGAAGGGACGCCGCCAGCACGGGCTGCAGCCAGTTGTAGATGTCTTCGTATTCGGCACCGGTGACGACCATCTCGATCGAGTTGGACCCGCCACCGCCGCCCCGCTGGAAGGCCCCCGGGACCGAGGCATTGACCTGGGCGTCGGTCTGGCCGCGAAGCTTGCGGTTCAATTCCTGCGAGATTACGTCGGCCGCCCGGTCGCGTTTCGACCAGTCACTGAGGACCAGAACGCCATTGCCTGAGTTGAAACTGCCGCCACCAAAGCCCGGGGCGGAAATCAGAAAACTGCTGGCCTCACCGTTGGCCGTATACTCTGCGAGGATCGGCTCGATCCCCATCATGATGTTACGGGTATAGTCGAAGCCCGCCCCTTCGGGACCCTGGACCCGGATGCCTACACGACCGCGGTCTTCCGCCGGCACCAGTTCGTTCGGCAGGGTCTGGAACATGACCGCCGCCCCGCCGATGACGCCGACGATCAGCCCCACCATGCCCACGACAGCAATCCGCTTGCCCAGCATGGCCTGCAGGGAGTTTTGATAGGAGTTACGCAAGGCCTCCATGGCGCGATCAACCTTGCCCGCAACCCAGCCCCCCGTCTTCGCCGGCCGCAGGATGCGCGATGCCAGCATGGGCGAGAGCGTCAGCGCCAGAAAGGCCGAGAAGGCCACGGCCGCCGCGATCGCCGCCGCCAGTTCCACAAACAGCCGGCCGACATAGCCGGGCAGGAACAGCAGGGGCGCGAACACTGACAGCAGGACCACCGTCGTCGCCACAACCGCGAAAAACACCTGCCGCGTACCGCGCTCGGCCGCCACCAGCGGGGGTTCGCCCAGGTCCAGACGTCGCTGGATATTCTCCGTCACCACGATGGCGTCATCGACGACCAGACCGATGGCCAGTACCAGGGCCAGCAGGGTCAGCAGGTTCAGGGAAAAGCCGAGCGGTGCCAAGATGATGAAGGTCGACAGCAGGCAGATCGGGGCCACGATGGACGGGATGAACGCCGCCCGCATACTGCCGAGGAAGATGAAATTCACCAGGGCGACAAGGGCCATGGAGATGCCGATGGTGATCCAGACCTCATCAATAGCGTGCGAGGTAAAGACAGAGTTGTCCGATCCGGTGACCAGTTCCGTGCCCTCCGGCAGGCTGGGGCGAACCGCCTCCATCATAGCCGTAACGCCTTTTGAGATGGCCAGGTCGTTGGACTGGGCCTGACGGGTGATCGCCAGACCAATCTGGTCCTGCCCATTGCCCCGGAACAGACGGCGGTCCTCGGTGGGGCCCTCGACGATGCGCGCTATGTCACCCAGTCGGGTGACATAGCCGGACTGGCCCTGGATGGCACCGGACGCGCCACTGGGCAGCGCGTTAGCGCTGCCGGTCTGGCCGGTCGCGACCGTTCCCGAACCCCGTGTGCCGATCGGCAGCTGCCGGAAATCCTCGGCCCGGGCGTAGGTGCGGGCGACGCGGACGGTATAGTCTTTCTGCCCTGACTCCAGCTGGCCGGCGGGCAGTTCGACGTTCTGGGCGGTTAGGGCGGATTCGACGTCGGTGACTGTCAGGCCACGGGCGGCCATTGCGGCGGCGTCCAGCCAGACACGCATGGCATAGCGCTGCTCGCCATAGATCTGCACCTGGGCCACGCCCGGAAGGGTCGACAGCCGGTCGATCAGCGTGCGGTCAGCGTAGTCCGTCAGCTCCAGCCGGTTCATGGTGGTCGAACGCAGGAACAGGATCATGATCGGCTGACTGTCGCTGTCGGCCTTGGCAACCTCGGGCGGCCGGGCCTGATCCGGCAGGCGGCCAACGACGCGGGATACGCGATCGCGAACGTCATTGGCCGCGTCATCGATATTGCGGTCCAGCGAGAACTCGATCGACACATTCGAGCGGCCGTCGCGGCTGGAGGAACTGATCCGCTCGACCCCTTGGATGCCGGCGATCTGTTGTTCGATCGGCTCGGTGATCCGGCTCTCGATGACCTCGGCCGAGGCACCGGCATAACTGGTGCTGACCGACACGATCGGCGGGTCAACATCGGGCAGTTCGCGCACCGGCAGGAAGAAGAAGGCCGCCGCCCCGATCACGCACAGCACAATGGCCGCGACCGCCGCAAACACCGGGCGACGGACGGCGAGATCGGAAAGCATCATTGGGCAGCACCGCGCGCCGCTGCCGCCGGCTGCGGACGACCGCCCGAGCCTCCACCCTGCTCGCCACCCTGGTCGGCGACGCGCACAGGTGCCCCCGGCTGGATGCGGTTCAGGCCCGAACCGACTATACGATCACCGACGCTCAGCCCGGACAGGATTTCGACGAAACCGCCCTCGACCGAACCCGTCTCCACCACGACCCGCTGGGCGGTAGAGCCGCGCTCGCCGCGGGCGATGCGATAGACGAAGGCACCGTCGCCCTCATATTGAACTGCGGCTTCCGGGGCGGCCGGAGCGGTACGCTGGCCCTGCTGGATGGCAACCCGAACGGCCATGCCGGGGCGGATGCGGGTCCCCGGATTAGGAATCTCGGCGCGGGCGGTAATGGCGCGGGTCTGTTCGTTGACACGGGTGTCGATCAGGGCGATCCGGCCGCCGAAGACCTCATCGCCATAGGCATCGATCGTGGCCCGGATGAGTGTCCCCGCGCGCAGTTGGCCGAGGTAACGCTCCGGTACAGGGAAATCGACGCGGACAACGTCGATGTCGTCCAGGGTGGTGATGATTGCGCCCGGATTGACCAACGTGCCCGCCGTCACGGAGCTGAGACCCAGAACACCGGCGAACGGAGCTCGGATCAGCCGGTCCCCGCGGCGGGCCTGCGCCGCCGTGAGTGACGCCTGCGCCGTTTCCAGTGCTGTCTCGGCGTCCTCGGCCGTCACGCGCGGCGCGATACCCCGGTCGGCCAGGGTCTTGAAGCGATCATACTGGCGCTGGGCCTGGACCACCCGCGCCCGGGCCTCGATGATACCGGCATCTTCCTCGCGCGCCTGAAGCTCGACCAGCGGGGTTCCAGCCGCGACCCTCTGGCCGTCAGTAAACAGGACGCGGGTGATCAATTCGCTGGTCGTAGAGGTGATGTTGACCGACCGTCGGCCTCGCGCCACGCCCAGCACCCGGATCTCGTCGGTGAAGGATTGCGCGCCGATGACCGCTTCCGAGACAGTCTGCGCGCGACCACCGCCCGGGCCGCCGGGTCCCCCCGGGCCGCCACCCGCCTTCTCATCGCCGGCGAAGGCCATTCTCAGAACCACGGCCACGACCATCAGCCCCAGCAGCACGGCGGCTGCGACAAAGAAGAAATGGCGTCTGATCACGCGGTGGCTCTCTGGAAAATATAGGAGCCGACTAGGCACCCGGTGCCATCGACTCAACTGTTCTGTATGTAACGGAGACTGTTTCCCTTTCCGTCTCAGAAAAACCGCGCCTCAATGTCGCGGTCAGAACCGCCGCCAGAGCGCGACCACCGGCCCGCCGCTTTCGGGGGTCTCCCGACCTGCAACAGCCTGACGCCAACCCGCCTGCACGCTCCAGTCGCCAAAATTGCGGACGACCTAGGCCTCGACGGACAACCATCGCGACCCGTCCTCATCGGCCTGCCCGGCGAAGGCCTGGGCCAGGACCATCCAGTCATCGCTCAGGTGGACACCAGCAGTCGCGTCGATACGGGTCTCGTCCGGCAGTCCCTGTCGCACCCGTCGTGCCGCCTGCAGATCGACAAAGGAGCCGCTGGGACCCCAGCGCCATGACCCGCCGAAGGCGCGGCCCACCGAGGCACGCACCTCCCAGTCGCTATCGCCGACGCCCGGCGCGGCATAGCCCGCGTTGCGCCCCTCCCCGCCGTCGGCATAGCCGACGTACAGGCTGGCTGCCGCGCGCTGATCGCGCCAGACCTGCCAGGTCACACCGATCTCGAGCGGCCCGCGCCCCTCATATTCCACAAAGGCGTCCTCGCCCGACTGCCAGTCGCCCTTGAACTGCACCGTCAGCCGGTCGGTGACGCCGTACTCAACAAACACGCTGGCGACAGTGTCCCGGCGCTCTGCGGGCAGGTCGACGATTGAACCGTCCGGATCGAAACCGCGGTCGGCCCGCATGCCCTCATATTTGACAATCACCTGGCCCTGGCCCTTTGGTTGGGTCCATGGGCCGGCGATGGCGGGACCGGCCCCCGCCAGCACGGCCATTGCGGCCACAAGACCGCCAGCGTGTCTCACACCTCGTAGCCCGGCGATTTCCGATCGAGCATCCGCAGGGCACCGGGCCAGGCCAGACCCGAGATGAAGCCGATGCCCTTGCCCTGTTCCCGGGTCTCGGCCTGGGCCGCGTCCGGAGCGAACAGCACATGCTGCCGCCCACCCGACAGGGCCGCCACCTGCTGGGCACAGGCGCGCTCGAGAAAGAACATGCCAAGCCAGGCCTGGGCCGCTGTCGTGCCGACCGCCAGCGTGCCATGGTTACGCAACAGCATCAGCGGCTTGTCACCCAGATCGGCCACAAGCCGCTCGCGCTCGTCATGGTTCAGCGCCACCCCCTCATAGCCGTGATAGGCGACCTGATGCTGAAGCAGGCAGGCATTCTGGCCGATGGGCAAAAGACCCTCCTGCTGGGCTGCCACGCCGACGCCCGCCACCGTGTGCAGATGGATGACGAAATGGGCGTCCTCCCGCGCGGCGTGGATGGCCGAATGGATGGTGAAGCCCGCCGGATTGATGAAGCTGGTGGTGTCCTGAACGATATTCCCGTCCAGATCGACCTTGACCAGACAGGACGCCGTCATCTCCTCGAAATACCAGCCGTAGGGATTGATCAGAAAATGGTGCTCCGGCCCCGGTACGCGAGCCGAAATATGGGTAAAGATCATGTCGTCCCAACCGTGCAAGGCCACCAGCCGGTACAGGGCCGCCAGTTCGACGCGGGCGGTCCACTCCGCCTCGGAGACCCTGGATTTCATCGAAACGGCGGCACCGTCGGCCATGGTCGCAGTCCTTTTTCTACTTGGCCGCGTACGCTCGCGCCGTGGGAAGCCGACGTCAAGATTCAGCTTCCGTTAACTGCGTCTTAGTGGCCCCGGCCTAGCTTCGGTGTGCTGACCCTTTGTCGGTGCGCCGGAGACGCCTGTGGTTCTCGTCGAACGCCTGCCTGAAAGTCGCTCCGCCGGTGCCGCGCCGCGGCCTAGCGATCTTTTGGCCCTGGCCCACAATCCGAGCACGGAAGCCCGACAACGTCTTTTGCTGGGCGTGGTCGCACTGTGTGACGCCTGCCCCCCGTCCGGCGAGTTATCTCCGGTTCTCAGTGAGATATTCCTGACCCTGGCCCGTCAGGCAGAGCGCGATGTGCGCAAGGCGCTCTCGGAAAGTCTGGCCCATGCCGAATGGGCCCCCGTCGCCTTGGTGAACGTCCTGGCCCTCGACGAGATCGAGATAGCCAGACCGATCCTCGAATCCAGCCCGATCCTGCAGGACGAAGACCTGTTGCGCGTGCTGATCGAGGCCTCGCTGGAACATCAGATCGCCATCGCGCGCCGGCCGCATATCAGTGGTCGGGTGGCTGACGCCGTGATCGATCAGGCAGAGCCCGCTGTGCTGATGGCTCTCACCACCACCCGTACCGCCGAGATCAGCCCCCAGGGTGTGTGCCGACTGGTCGAACATTCACGTCGTATCGCGGCGCTGCGCGGGCCTCTCACCCGTCATCCATTGCTCACCGAAGCCATGGCCGAGCAGCTCTACCAGTGGGTCGGGACCGCACTGCGCCAGGCGATCACCGCCCGTTTCAACGTCAATGAACAGGCCTTGGGGGCTGCCGTCCATGATGCCGTCCAGGGGATACTCCACCCCGCCGCCGCCGAGTCGGAGCCCGCCGATCAAGGCGACCGCGACGAGATGGAGCGGCGGCTCATCGACAAACTGCAGTCCGCCGGGCAACTTCGCGCGGGTCTTCTGATCCGCGCCGTCCGTGAAAAGCGCCTGAGTCTGTTCCTGCACGGTCTGGCGTCGCTCGGTGGCTTCACCGTCAGTCAGGTGCGCGCGGCCCTGTCAGCGCCGAGCCCGGAGGCCTTGTATTACGCCTGCGCCACAGTCGGGATCGACCGGGCCGTCTACCCCACACTTCTGGTCGAGCTGCGCAAGCTCAATGGCTCCCTTCCCGGCGAGCAGGGCGAGGCGGTGTGGTTACGAGGGGCCCTGTCGCAGGTGTCTGCGGCCCGCGCCTTCAAGGTTCTGATCGGCGACGATCACAGCGAACTGAAAACCGCCGTTTGACTTCGCCTTCCGGCTCGGCTTGCGTGCTGATGTGACCGAACCCGCAGCGCCCCTTATCCGTATTGCCTTCGCCGCCTCGGATCGACCCGAGGCACAGGCCGCGCGTCAGCAACTGATCGCGCGCTACGGCTCGGTCGATCTGGCCGACGCCCAGGTCATCGTGGCCCTCGGCGGCGATGGCTTCATGCTCGAGACGCTCCATACCGTGATGGACCAGCGCACGCCTGTGTTCGGCATGAACCGCGGCTCGGTCGGCTTCCTGATGAATGATTTCGAGGAAGAAGGGCTTATGGAGCGGCTGGCCGGTGCCGGTCGCGCCGTAATCCACCCCCTGCAGATGGATGCCTGGACCGAGGCTGGTCAGGCGCATACTGGCCTGGCCATCAATGAAGTCTCCCTGCTGCGCCAGACCCGGCAAAGCGCCAAGCTGCGGATCACGGTCGATGGCCGCGTGCGGCTGGAAGAGTTGTCCTGCGATGGATGTATGTTGGCCACCGCCGCCGGATCGACGGCCTACAATCTCTCGGCCCACGGCCCCATCATTCCCCTCGACTCAAAGGTGCTGGCCCTGACGCCGATCAGCGCCTTCCGACCACGGCGCTGGCGCGGTGCCCTGCTGCCGCACCAGGCAAAGGTCTGTTTCGAGGTCCTCGAATCCGAAAAACGACCGGTCAGCGCCACCGCCGACGATGTAGAAATTCGCCGGGTGGCTCGCGTTGAGGTCAGGGAACGCCGTGACATAGCCCTGACCATGTTGTTCGACGCCGGCCGATCTTTCGAGGAGCGGGTTCTGGCCGAACAATTCACCTCATGATGCCCGTGCACCCCTTTTTAAGGACGTGAGTGCGAGGGTTCTCCCGGTTCGTCAGCAGGAGTCAGCCTTGAGCAACCCGGCCCAGGTCATTCGCCCACCCAACACCCTTCGCATGAAGGTCGGCGGAGGCTTTGGCGGCATCAATGCCGAGGCCATCGCCAAGGCTGAACAGGCGTTGCAGGCGATGTCGTCGCAATTTGGCCAATGGCTGCAGGACGAGATCGTCAAGCTGGACCTGGCCCAGGCCGATATTCGTACCTCAGGCTACAACACCACGACGGCCGAAGTGCTCTATTTCCGCGCCCATGACCTCAAGGGACTGGGCACGACCTATCAGTATCCGCTCGTGACCCGGCTCGCCGGTTCGCTCTGCAAGATGATGGACGACCCCGCCAAACGTATGGCGGCACCGATCGTGCTGCTGGACGCCCACATCGATGCGATCAAGGCCGTCGTCCGTGACGAGATCAAGACCGACAACCATCCGGTCGGCAAGGTATTGGCCGAAACCCTGGAAGCACAGGTCGCCGATCACCTGAGCTGAGACCGCCTTGCTGCCAAAGACGTCAACGGCCACCGCCGGCGGGCGTTTTTGCCGTCAGGCGGCAACCCTGACCTGGGACTTGGCCGGTAGCGGATCATGATCCAGCCGTTCCATCAGATAGGCCAGGTCCTCACGCGGCGCATTCGGGCGCTGGGTCAGGAAACGCTCCAGCATCTGCTGACGGAAGCTGTCCCCAGACGTATCCACACCTTCGGCCTGCAGCGTGCGCCATGTGTCGACACCCGCACGATAAGCGTGGAACAGGCGCGGCGGCAGGCCGGCGCGATCGTAGATGGCCTTCAGTCCCAGCGGACCGGCGTCGTGGATCATCAGCCAGGCCCGCGGGTGCGGGGTCCCGGCCAGCTCGGCCACGCCATGTTCAAACAACGCCATCTGCCCCCGCGCCAGCGCTCTCAGCAACAGTGAGGCGGTCAGAACCCGGCGCGCGTTCAGCTTGGCGACAAACTGCGGCAGGTCGGCATGGTTCGAGGCCTGATCCACCAGATCGACCGTGGCACGCTCGCGGGCAAACGCTGCCAGGCGGATCGCCGTTTCCGGTGCCACCGCATGGCGGGTGACCAGATGTTCGCGCACCGCCTCGGAGGCCAGCTCGACCAGACGCTCGGTCACCGACAACGGCAAGACCTGACGGTAGGCGATGGCGGCGACGATCTCGGGCGAGGTGCCGAACCGGTCGATGCAGCGCCCCAGCGCCGCCTCGGCGACATCGGCGTTGTCATTGGCGGCCAGGGTCCGCACGGCCTGTTCGCAGCCGACCTCGGCCAGCACCGCGGCCACGTCGCGACCGACGTCGGGTCGACCGGCCACAGCCACCTGACGCAGGGGTGAACCGGCCTGAATGATCTCGATCAGGTCCTCGTCCGAAAAGGCGGGCGAGAAATTGATCATCGGCAGGGCGACGCTGTCGACGTCAGCGGCCAGCTTGCGGGCCACGTCGCGGGGAATCAGGTCTGACGATTTCAGCGTCACCGCCATCGCGCGCCGAACCAGTTCCGCCGCATCCTGGGCCAGCATACGCAGGATTTTCTGCGCCGCCTCGCGGTCCTCATCGTGGAGTTCGACCTTGTCCATGCTGCGACACAGCTTGTGCGCGGCAGCCGCGCGTTCGTCCGCGTCGGTCGCCTTGATCAGGCGCCGGATGTCGATCTCGGTGAGGCGGGCTCGGTAAGCGGTCATGGTGGGATCCAGGCTTTGCCATTCAGCATCGGCCCGCCATCCTTAACGGGCGGTTCACCATCGCCGGATTTGGAGTCAGACAGCTGTTTTGGCTTCAGGGGCGAAGGCACCGCCGAAGCCGCCTGCCTTGCCATCGCCATCCTGCCCCAACAGCAGGGCCAGAAGACTCTGGTCCTGCTTCAGCCGGTCGAGGCGCGCCGCCAGCATCTGGTCCCGCTCGGTCAGGTCCGGCGTCGTAGCCACGGACCCCGCCACCGAAGCCGGGGCTCCGCTGCCCGCGCTGCGTTGCAGATTGGCATAAACCTCGGCGACCGTCGCCGGACGGCCCTCGCGATAGAAGATCGACCGGTTGGCCGCCGCCGCCTGGGGGAACAGGGCCACCGCACTGCCGCCCGGCTGGCGTACCATAGCGTCCATCAGTTGCGCCGCTCCCGCAGGACCCAGGAAATGAGCCGCATACAGATCACCGGCTCCCGGCTCTCGCCCGGAGCGGCCCCGGAGATAGGCTGCGTTGGACGCCGTCAGCTCGCCCGCCATGGTAGAGGCCGCCTGGGGATCGAACCGCAGGTCGAGTACCACATTTCTGGCCGAACCCTCGACCCGCCAGCGCCCGTCGCCGCCGCGATAGATCAGGTCGGCATACTGGCCATAGCCGTGCTTGGCACCGTGGGCCTTCACGGTCCCAAGCCAGGTCTGCTCGATGAACTGGAACAGGCCGGCGGCAGAGGAGGTCGGAGCCCGGGCCGAAGGGTTCATCGCGCTCTCGCGACGCGCCGTCCGGACCAGAAAGTCAGCGTCCACGCCGGTGACGTTCGAGGCACGCCGAATGGCTGCCTCAACCCCGCCTGCGGATGGAATCGCTCCAATACTCATGACTCCTGAACCTGGAGGCTCGTGGTTAACCAAACCCTAACGACACCCTTCGTGCCCACAGACTCCAGCCCCTTCGCGGGGGCTTGCCCCACGATGGCGGTTTCAAGGCCATGCCCGCCCCAAACTTGCCGTCAGGTCAGCGCTCACTTCACCGTGGGATACTGTGGGGACGGCAAGAAACAGGGATGAGACGGCCATGATGATCAAGACAGCGGGCGGACCCGGACTGGTGAACCCTATCGACTTCCACGAGCGCAAAAGGCCCAGGTTTACGAAGGCGACCTGGGTCGCCACCGGCATCGTCGTCGCCGCACACGTCGGTCTCGGCGTCACGATGTATTATCAGCGGTTCGAGTTGCCGCTGATCGAGGCACAACCCCCGTTGAAGGGATTCGAGGTCACACTGGAGCGACCGGAGCCCCGGCCTCTGCCGGAGCCAAAGCCGGTGCCCCCCGCAGCCCCGAACACCCGGTTCAATCCTACCCCGGCCCCGCCTGCGACCGTCGAGACGATCAATGTGTTTCAGGGCGAAACCCTTGCCGGGCCGAGCACCACGATCAGCCTAACGTCAGAGGTGCCCGAACCGGTCAGGAATGCGCCAACAGCCGAACCGGTGCGTCAGCCGCCCACGGTTATCCGCAACCCCAGTTGGTCGCGTCAGCCCTCGGCCGATCAGTTGATGCGGGCCTATCCGGCGCGGGCGATCACCGGCGGCGTGGCGGGTTCGGCCTCGCTGAACTGTCTCGTGCTGCCGACAGGTGTTGTGACCTACTGCAACGTCACGCGCGAGACCCCCGGCGGTTATGGCTTCGGTCGGGCGGGCCAGAGCCTGTCACGGTATTTCCGGGTCAATCCGCGCACCGTCAACGGCGCGGCCGAGGGGTCACGGGTGAACATCAACCTGCGCTTCAACCCGCCGGCAGATTGATCAGGCGAATCTGAGTGGATCGAGGGCGGCGGCGTCCGCCATGGGCTCCCTGCCCTCGATTCCGTCGGCTGTGATTTGTCCGACCAGCGGCCCCATCAGCCAACCGTTCCGACGCGGGGCCAGGGCCAGATGCAGACCCGGCTCGCCAGATCGACCGGCCAGCGGCAGACCATCAACGGTCGCCCCGCGTATGCCCACCCGGGTCAGGCCGGCCTCACCCGTCACGCCCAGCAGCGCCAGACCGGCTGCAACCTGACGCGCGCCCTCGGCCGGATCGGGCTCCAGGTCGCGCCGGCCCGGCTCCATGGTCGCGCCGATGACAACCCCGCCATCGCAGGGCGCAACATAGACGCCCTGGCCCCGGATCACGCGCGGTGGGGCCGCTGTGGCGACGAAGGTCAGCTGGCCCCGAACC
>Ga0105055_10010525_pt1 | contig 11551 bp, 5 predicted proteins | sample BON03_FD_78090 | JGI IMG/M metagenome (GOLD analysis project Ga0105055, IMG submission 78090) | Freshwater microbial communities from Lake Bonney liftoff mats and glacier meltwater in Antarctica - BON-03 | ecosystem: Environmental > Aquatic > Freshwater > Ice > Glacier meltwater | place: Lake...
ACAATCTGCCCCACCCGCCCGCCCCCCCCCTCCTTGATACGCACCAACAACCCCCAAATGTCCCATGTGCGGGTCGATCACTCCTCGCATTCTCTGTTGCTGGCCAACTGGCGCCGAAAAACTGAGAGACGGACCCCATTCCCCTCCTCGCTGCAGCGGCGCTGCTATTCGCCCACGTGACGATGGCCTTGTCAGGGACGAACTGAACGACATGCTGTGGCTCTCCCGCAAAAGATTCAGCACAGCAGATTCGTTGACAATTCCCCCCCCCCTCCCTCGTGAGACGATGAGCGAGGGGGGGCTTCCTGTGTGTGCCCAAGAGATTGAGATTCTGCCGGATTGGTGTTTGTGCTTCGCTGTGCTGCATGAGCACGTACACTTGCAATTCATCCATGCTTGTGAGTGCATGCGTGTGTGCGCGTGTGCGTGTGCGCATGCGTGCATGCGTGTGTGAGAAAGGATGTGCGCGCGTGCACGCGCATGTTTGTGTCTACGCGCTCAGTGATGCACCATTCGACGAGCCACATAACTTATCAAAAAATTCATTCAAAAGAGCCTGAGCTTTCGAGTTACAAAGTGATACTCGAAAACTAGGAGGGCGCAAAGTTAGTCCCAAAACCTGAAAACCCTGAGAATGATCAAACACAACAGTGTGATGTCGGTCTCGGAGTATTTTCAGAATCTTCTACAAAGTGCTGTCGAACCTCCCAATGCTGCGCAGCCGATGCTATCAATGATTCTCGCGTCACTCCAGAGCCTGATAGTGCTCCAGGACGCTCCCGCATCGTCGTTGGTAGCATACTCAATGATCGACTGCACAGACGCACACGCGTGTTGATTGTAGATCAGCGAGGAAATGGTGTGTCGAATGCAGGCTCGCACACACAACCACTGCGTTCGAACAAATTGATGCACCACCATGATGTCAAGGTGGCCAAGCCTGCTTGCTCCCACTATAGCAGCAGAAGCAATCCAGGCGCACAAGTTCTGCAAAAACTTGTGCTGTCAAAACATGACAAGTGATGCAACCAGAAGTGCAGCATGGAGATGCACGAGCGAGGTCACACATATGAATGGTCATGTGATGATGTGTAAAGAATACCCCGCCTTGGACAGTGGAGCCCGAGATTTCGATCGCGGCGCTGCTGACGGCGCTGACGAGCCGTCGCCGAGCCTTCGCACATCCGACACCCTTGCCATCCTTATCCGAAAAGATCTAGCTGCGGGTGTCAATCATTGCATTCACAGCGTTCGATCGTTGTTATGATCACATCCTGCGTTCGGCAAAGCCATGGTTTCAAAAATGAAGAACTTTTTCAAAGAAGTTGGACTCTGTTGTAGAATTGTTGGCGCCATTTTCGAAAGTTCGATGCATCGAGAGAACAGAGTTAAGCAAGAGGGCGGAGCCTAGGTCGCCATGCCCATCTCTACCGCTGACGCGGAGCGAAAGGCGATGCAGCGCTTTGTGGTTCTCATGCGCGAGCTCGACCGAGAGACATTGCCCGAGGGCTACTTTGACGAGCTGCGTATGGCACTGCTCAAAGGTGCGACCTTTGCCCAGAAAAGTGCGCGTAATGGTAGTGCGCCCGGGAGGTCGGGGTTGCACCAACTGAGCCTGTGTACTGCCCTCCTTGTGCCCATGTTGCGATCCTAACTTTTCTTTCATCCTGCAGCAATGACAGAGGAAATCGCAGCGAGCAAAAAGGGCACGCAGCCCATTTTGACGCTCACTTCGGCGCAATTTCTCATCACCAATAAGCCGCAACTGTTTGGAGGTGGTGTCGGCGCTGATGTTGGGGGATTCCTGCTCATCCTCGTTCCTGCACTCGCAGAACCGCACACGAGCGCTATAAACGACCAGATTGTCTCGACAATCGAACAATTGGCCGTGCTCATGGCCCACAGGTTCCGTCTCTGCTCTGCTGCAGTCGCTTACTGTTGCTGTTATTGTGATGCTGCTGCTCTTATGTTGTTTGCTTCGCGTTGGCACAAAATTACTGCCTGTTTGCGTACATTGAGGTGTGAACATCCTACAGCATCGAACCTGCCAATGTGCGCCCCTTCTTCCAAGATCTTGTCGACCTGCTGGCCGGCGCTCTCGAGCGCACGCTTGCCACACATGGAGTTGCGGCTGCCGGTCACGAGCACGGGGCCAGACAATGCCTGAAGCGAGTTGGTCATCTCGTACAGCAAGATGGACAGTCTGCTCAGGGTTCACAGTGCTGGGTGAAACTTGACACGCAGTTGGCGCGGACTCAGCTGTCCGGTGCCACGGTGCACATTATGATGCGTCTCCTCTCTGTCTCAGCCCACTGGCTCGCTGACAGCACCCGCTCAGCGTGGGAGCTCGTATGCCGGTTCTCTCGATCTCCCCCCCGCGTGCTCTTGTTCTCTCGCCCATCTTCTCAAGCTACACATGTCTTTTGTCCCTAGCTTGTGTGTCCTCGTGAAGGCACCACAGGCCTCTCCGACAAACCTGCGCTTTCCACTACCTCTTGCAAACTGACTCATCACTTCAATCAGCCGTGACCCATCGGGATTTTTTTCCCCCTTACAAAAGCTGTTCCTTTTTGGGCGGGGAAACGAAATAAAGATGATCCGTTGGGCATGTGGGCTGAGGAGCTTCCCTTAAAGTGCTCCGCCGCCATGCGCCCATTTTATTTTCCCATTTGTATCCTTCCCCCCCCCAAAAGATAAAAAAAACGGTGCAGGGAGATGTCTCCCCGCCTCATTTCTTTTAAAGGGGGAGGGGGGTAAAAACGGAGCTGGTTTCATGTTGCGCGCGGTGGCATTGGAGCGGACGCCCTCTCCGCAGCGCGTCCCTGCAGCCACACTCCATTACACTATCTTATCTCTGCCTTCCACTTTTTGAGCAGCACGGTGCTCAATAGTCCATATAGCGAATCGAGTCAAGTTCTTGAGCTGCTAGCATGCCTTTGTGAGCACTGCGAGGCGCCAGCTATTTTAGGAGATACGCTGTGCCAGACGTTAGCGTGGGCCATCCGCTGCGAGACTCGCCTCCCACGTATCTCAGCAGATCTGATGAACCCCGACGTAAAGATGAAGTCTGGAGACCACACAGATGATGACGACAAGGAAAAGAAGCAGTCATCGGCACAAAGTTTGGCCAAATGTATCAACTCTGTGTTTCACACGCTGCCTGCAGCTGTGCGGCATGTGCATGCTGAAAATATGGTGCCTTGGGCGCTGGATTATTTGGAAGCGCCGCTGCCGGGGGGTCTTGAGCTACGCCGTTCGCTGCTTGGTACCCTTGCAACGAATCTATGCGAGTGTCCTAGTCTTGTGCCGAATATCATGCGTCTCTCAGGTGTGTGGTCGTGTACAGAATTTTGGGTTCTGCATGTGTGTATGCGTGTGTGCGTGAGTGTGCGCTGATGCTGATGCTGACGCTCGGGGATTGTGACAGAGTTGATGCACGAGGTGCTGCTAAAGGATGCAATTTCGACGTGCGTCAAAAGAGTGTTTGCCAAGCTGCTCACATCACCAGCGCACACTGATGCGCTTAGCACTTTCCTCCGAAGCAACAAGGAACATACAGAGCAAGGAGGAGCTGCTGGTGGAGGGGATGTAAAAAGGGAATCAACACAAGATCAGGACATGCGGGATACTGCAGACGAGCAAGGGGGGTATAAGAAGCGAGGGCGTGGGAGTGAGGGCACAGATGTGGGGACAAATAAGCGACAGTCCTCGAAGGGCATCTCGCAGAATGCTAAGAGTTCGCGCTCTGCTGACTTTGCGGAGGATGCACAGATAAATGTAATGTTTACTGACATGCTGACAGCTTTTCTGCTGTCTTGCTTCAAGAGCAAACGTGCATTAGCATGTGGAGGAGACGACATCCAATGTCGTGGGCTGATTATTGCTATGCTGATCGTTGCTGAGTTTGCGTGCGAGGGAGAAAAGATTGTAAAAATGCAAGGCGTACAAATGCCCCCCAGCATGAAGAAAACCTTGTTTCATTTCTTGCCAGTTGTGAGCGCTCAACCTGGTGCAATCGCAAAAATGGCAGCAAATGGTAATTTTATGCTCTGGCTTGAAGCATTGCGGAATTTGTCCCGTTTCAACAAGACCACTCCAGCAATCAACCAGCAAATGAGCAACATTATGGGGGGTTGCATTGAAGTGTGTGCGCCACTAGTGGCTGGTGCTGCCTCGGGCTCTAATCATCAAAGCAGGGCAATGCTGGTGGAGATGGTGTCAACCTTGAGCTCGTCTACGAGATTGCCTACCAGCACGGTGCCCATCGATTTTTTCAGGGAGGTACTACAGAGCTCTGATGATATAGTTGCATCTGCAGGTTTGAGGCACCTACCAGCTTTTGTGCTGCGCTGTCCAGCGGCAGCTGCCTGCGCAAAAGACTGGGTATCTCTTCTTCACAGTCGCCTGGAGACGAGTAGCACAAGCAGTGGTATCAAGAAGCTCATTCCTCGGACACTTGCTCACTTGTTGTGTGGGGTTTGTGCGTTGCAGTCCTGCAATGGTGACGCTGAGAGGGCAATCAAGTGTGAGGTGCTGCCCAGCATGGACGCTTGCGATCCTGTGGAACAATTTGCGGCCAAGCAAGGCTTATTTTCACAGTTGCATGGGGCTGGCAGTGTGGCTGTAAGAGGCATTGAAGAGATAGTGGAGAGGGAAGCGCATCAAGGACCCAAAGGCGTGTGGTGTTGTGGCGACCGGTGTGGCATGCGCTACGGCAGTGCCCAGCACGGATCAACTCTGCCACTGCCCTTCCTCGCGCCAAAGGGCAGCGTAGGAGATCGGGGCAAACAGAGTGTTTCTCCGCAGGGGCAAGACGGCAAAACAGTGCAAAAGCTAGCGCACAGTATATTCGAATCTTTTAGGGTTGTGCTTGAGCAGAATGTTGAGTACAAGGAGGAGACAAGCGAAGTGCTGCGAAGTGTGCTGTGGGCGTTGCCACTTGTTGTGCTGCACTTGCCTACACACAATCTGGAGAGCGAGAACTGGCTGCTTGACTACTGTCTAGATATTGTTTCCGGGCCGAAGTACAATCTCGGTGTGCGCTCCTGCGCCGCCGCTGCTATGGCCGGAATGGCGAGTGGGTCTGGTGGTTGGCTGACCGCAACTTCTGGGCACGAAAGTTTTTGCAAAGCGTGCGACAAGGTGATTGCTAAAGTACGGGACGTGTATGCAAACCTAAAACTTGACAGTGACAGTGAGTATAAAGCCGCTGGTTGCATCCAAGTTGAGGCATTCATGGGCGCCTTGATTGATGATCGCAATCAAAATGAGGGCACGGGTGATATCCTCAAGATTATTTGCACTGATCTCGTCATGACAGCAGTGCAGAATCTTGCTGATGGCAATTTTCGCAAGAGCTGTGGCGCTTACGGCGCCTTGGACTTTGTCGCTTGCGGCAGGAGCCTTACAATAGATGGCCTGCTCAGCCACTCGAACTGCCGAGAAGATATCACGGTGCATATGATCAAGTGCATGGGGGGGGGGGGAGAAGGAGGAGCAGGAGGGGTGGGGGGGGAAGGTCGGCCGGACGTGCGGATGATTAAGGCATACGTCAATTTGTTTGGAGATGGGACTGGCAAAGGGGTGGGTGATGATGATGAGTGCTGCAAGCAGTTTCTTGAGACGATTTTTAAGGACATTGCTCACAAATTGCTGATGGAAGATGACGGACAGCAGATCAACTGCGTTGCTGCATATCTGCAGATGGAACCGAGCGAACTCATTGCAAATAACGTACAGTATATCATCCGTAACCTGTGCTTTGTAGATGCAAAAACAGAAGACAAGACCAAAGTCGACAAAGCGCGTCGGATGATCAAGCAGTACATCGGCATGGACGCGGTAGAAGTGACGCGCGAAATGCCCGTCTGCTATGACTACTTGCTACGGCAAGTCTTGTGGGAAGTATCGCAGTACACCAAAGACGTGGATAAGTCATCGGGTCGTGAGATGATTCGCAAGTTGTGCCGATGGCTATCGAGTGAAAAAGGCCATGAAAATACTAAGGCGGACCGACGGCCGCTTGAAGTGATTCTCAGCATTGACAAACACCAAGACTTTTATACAAAATGGATGTTTGAACTCAATCGCGAGTGTTTCGAAGATACGAAACTGACCTCTGACTCGGCTGCAATCTGCAAGAAGCGACTTCAGGTCCTGATGGTCATGGACTTCACAATCCCTCTGCTTGGCAAAATTCTCGACCAAATGCTCGCGGTGATTCTAAGCACCCTTAACAAGGCCAAACTTGTGGAAGACCTCAAAGAAAAGGTCTGCGACGTGTGGTACACGCTCATAAGCAACTGTGGAGTTGCAAGCAAAACGCTGCAGAGTCGACTGCCGCAGATTGTGATCACGCTGCTGCAACTTGGTGCTAAGTATCCCAACAAAGTCAAGCCGTCATTGCAACTGCTGCTCGTAGAATGGAGGCACGAACTTGGTAGCGAATACAAGAAAATTCCTGAAGTGTCGTCAAAGATCGAGGATCTAAAGGAGTTCACTGACTTTCTGACGGCGGAGCGTGTGAAACAGAGCGACAGACTGCCCTCAATGCTGAGGCTTAGCATTGACGGCATCAAGAGCGAAGACGATGATTTGCAAATTGAACATCTCACCACCTTGAAAACTGGCATTCAAATGCACTTCCAGGCAGTGATGCAAACATTGAGTGGTTTCACCTCCAAGGATTTGGAAACAGAAGGCAAAGATAAGTTGGGTGAGCTTATTCGCCTGCTCCTTGCCAAGTGCACGCACACGAATTTCAGGGTGCGCAATGAAGCAGTGAAATGTCTGGGGCAGCTTGGTGCGATCGAACCGTCGAGAATCCCACCAATGGAGCGGCTGATGCAGAATTCAGAGAAGAGCGACGATGATTTGGCCATTGACATTCTGAATGATCACCTGGTGCGATTGCTGATGGGGTCATCAAAGAAGCACAGCAAGGCTTCGCCACAGCAGGGCATTGTTGAGCTGGCCATTCAAGAGCTGCTAAAATTCCTTGAAATTGACAAGATCAAAGAATCTATCGCGTCACCCGCTAAAATATTCCGGCAGGCGTCGACTCAGTTCCCCATGTCACAGCACCAGCCGCCGGCACAGACAGGCTCAAAGCGCGGCCAGGAAAACTGGGCAAAGGTGCAGCACAAAAGCATCATTTTGCCGTGGCTTTTTACTACACTCGAAAGCCATGAGGGGCCAAATGAGCCCAAGCAATCTGTTTTCAGACCGGGGCTGCATTATGGCACGTGGGTGCGTCTTTTTTGCTACGAAGTTGTCATGCGCTGCAAAGGCTCTAGGGGCGAGCTGTTGGGCAAAATCCACAAGATGCTCAAGAAAGACTACGACTTGGCCAACTTTGTCCTGTCGCCTGCTGTGCTGCATCTGATTTGCTCGGGCGACGACAGTGATATTGAGTTCATCTGCAACGAACTCATGTCCGTGCTCAACCACGCCTTTGACTCGGGCAAGTTTGATGAGGGTGATGTCATCGAAATGATGGGCGCGGGCTCTTTCAAATTGAAAAGCACTGGAATCCCTCCAAATCCCGACGAGTTGTTAGGTATGGAGCTAAAGTTGGAGCTCAGCTCTTCTATAAGTGAAAGTCGCAATATCTGTCTCACACACCAGGACCGTGAACGGCTTACAGTAGTCAATGTGCAGCCGCCATTTTCGGACGCCGTATCTCTTCAGGCGCCCATCAAGTACTCGGTCTCAAAAGGCATGTGTTCAGGCTCACACCACGACAAAATCGAGGGCAACACGCAGGTTGTCTTCAAGATCTTAGATGATCTGACAGGTCTCTGCGAGCACTATTCTCGTGCCGTAGCGTCGACTGGGCGCCGTTGCCCGGAGGAAGTGCACCACAAGAAAAACTCTCTCGTGCGCTTTTTGAAAAGAATTCCGCGGCTGATTTTAGCCAAGGCCTCGTGTCAGTGTGCGGCATATGACAGAGCGCTTTTTTATCTGGAAGACTCTATCCGCGAGCAGTGGCACATAAATAATCACAGAGCCAGAGGCGACATATCGCAGCCACCTCCGCTGGCAGTGCTGTTGAATACTTTGTACATTGAGTCGGAAAGGGAGCAAGTGCTGTCGACCTTTCACCGTATCTATGCAGGGCTCGAAGACGACGATGGTCTTGTCGGCATCACCAAGCTGCGCAAAGAGATTTCGCTTGATGAGAAAATCAAAACGTGTGAACTTGGTGGCGACTGGAATCAGGCGCTATCTTGCTATGAGCAGGCGCTCAAGCAGAGCCCATGTGCCACGCGATATATTGATTATTTGCAGTGTCTGCGCAATCTTGGGCACATGCAGGCTATGTTGACACAGTCGCAGGGTGAGATCCGAAACTACCCGTTTCACGCGCATGAGTTCCGCGCTAGCGCCCTGCAAGCTTCTTGGCGACTCGGACGCTGGGATCTTGTGGGGGAGCACCTTGACGCTGCTGTGCGCAATGCCGATTTCGGGACGAAAATGCCCTTTGAAAGCCGGCTTGCCAGCGTTCTGCTAGCGATGCACGAAGGCGACAAGCAAGCTGCAACTGCAGGGCTTTCGCCTCTGTCGCAATGTGTCATGGGCCCGTTGGCAGCGGCCAGTATTGAGTCTTACCAGCGAGCGTACCCGCACATGATCCGCCTGCACATGATCAACGAGATCGAGCGATCGTTCCGTGTCATTTTCCCATCTGCGCAAATGACGGAAGGGTCAAGGCGTGTTGAGATGGCAAAGTTGTGTGATGAGTGGAACATGCGCCTGGAGCTCACGCAGCCCAGCATGGGCGAGCGTGAGCCGCTGTTAGCCTTGCGCCGATCGCTTTTTGCGATGATGGGTGCCCGCACTTGTGTGGCAGATGGGTGGCTGGAGTTTGCAAAAGCAGCGCGGCGTGCTGGGCATGCGAGCACTGCTAATAGCGCCATCTTGCAAGCCGAGAGCTTCGGGGCACCAATGGCCTTTTTGGAGCACACCAAGTTGCAGTGGTGCCATGAACACGAGAGGCACCAAGCACTCAACTCGCTGCGCTGCTGCATCGATCGTCAGTTGCAACAACATGCCGCCACCAATGGCCAAGGCGCAGGCGCCGCCCTCAAGTCGATCGTGCTGTACTGGAAGTGGGTGCAGGAGATCGGGCTGCAGCAGACATCCGAGGTTATCACTGGCTTTGTTGGAGACTTGTCCAAGTTGGGCCCTAAAGTGACCAACATCGAAAAAATACACTTTATGTTGGGCCAACTGTATGAGAGCCTCGCCTTCCCGCACCGCCACGCACGGCCGGATGAGCGGCACGGTGGGTCTTCGCGTGTCAGTGCAAGCACAACGCAGCCAAAAGAACTGACATATCTTGCGAAAATTCTTGAAGAATACGGCGAGAGTCTCAAGTGCGGACACAAGCACATCTTCCAGTCGCTGCCGCGCCTTTTGACATTGTGGTTTGAAAATAGCGATCGTGTTGACCCACAAACGCAGCGTGCCATGCACAGTGTCATTGGCCGCCTCACCACTGAGCTGCCCTCATATATATGGCTGAGTGTCTATCCACAGCTCATCTCTCGCATTTGCCACCCCAATCTGCAAGTGCTCGACATTCTCAAGAATATCATCAGCAGAGTGCTCGCCAAACACCCGCGCCAGTCTCTGTGGGCACTTGCGTCAGTCATCCGCTCCCGTGAGGAGTCACGCACCAGACCCGCAAAGGCTATTCTTGCAAAGCTCAACCACCTCGGGGTTTACGACGGCGATAATGCCGCCAAATGTGACTTTCTTGCGGCCAAGCGCGCCTTTCTCGGCAGCGCTGAAGAGAGCGGCGGCTTCGCGGGGGAGCTTGTCAATCTGTGCAGAATTACTGTCGGGAAGGACTCATCGCAAGACAAGAAGCGAGTCTACACAATGTCAAAAGACTGCCGAAGCTTGGTGCGCACGGTGCGAGATTCTCAAAATCAGGTGCTGATGCCCGTGGAATTGATGCTGGTGCCCAACTTGCCACGAGATGGCCGAACTGATCAAAATCACAGGCCCTTTCCGGCTGAGGAGATTTACATCGAGGGATTTGGCGAGCAAATCGACGTGATGGCATCCATGATGTCGCCCGTCAAGGTTGTGTTCAAGGGCTCGGATGGTAAGGAGTACAAATTCCTTGCCAAACCCAAAGATGACCTGCGCAAGGACACGCGTATGATGGAATTTAACACCATGATCAACAGGCTGCTGCTGAAAGACGCTGATGCACGCCGGCGCAACCTGCACCTGCGTACGTTTACCGTCATTCCGATGAACGAGAGTACAGGTATTATTCAGTGGGTCGACAACACCGAGGTCTTTCGGTCGATTATCGACAAGCAGGTCGTGAAACTCATGAACAAAACCTATCACAACACAAATTTCGCGCGGAGCCTCTTCAAGACTCTGCCTGTGGATGGCCAGCTCACACTCGAAGTATACAAGTCCTTGACCACGGTATACCATCCAGTTTTCCACAGGTGGTTCCAAGAGACCTTCTCCGACCCGGCTACCTGGACTGCTGCCCGCAACACCTACGTGCGCACCACAGCTGCGTGGAGCATGGTAGGCTATGTAGTAGGACTCGGCGACCGCCATACCGAAAACATTCTTTTCGACTCCACTAGCGGCGCGTGTGTGCACGTGGATTTTGCCTGTATGTTCAACAAGGGCGAGACGCTCAAAATTGCCGAGCGCGTGCCGTTTCGTCTGACGCACAACATGGTAGATGCCATGGGTGTGAGCGGATATGGCGGTGGATATGAGAGGACGTGCTGCAACACGATGCGTGTTCTGCGGGCCAATCGTGACGCTCTGATGAACGTGCTCGAGACTTGTGTCCATGACCCTCTCACTGAGTTTGTGCGTAAGGGCGAGGATGCCAAAGACAGGTCGTGTTTCACCCTTTCTTAGTCTGGTGTGATACTGTGCGTTGTTGACTTGCTGTGTTACACCTTGTGACTGCACTTTGCTAGTGTTTTCCTAACACGCAAGTTCATTGCAGGTTGCATCGTTGTGAGCGACGGTTACATGGAGAGGTGACACGCTTTCCCCACGATCGAGATATCCGTCAAGTTCTCTCCGTCGAGGGCCAGGTGGAGAGTGTCATTGCCGAAGCTGTCTCTCCCAAGAATCTTCATCAGATGTACCGCTGGTGGATGGCGTGGTATTGATATTACGAATTGTGATGATGAAACAGTTCTACAATATATATACAAAACACATCTGATGATTTTTAATGATGTATGAACCCACCCACCCATGATTCATGCACTGCGAGGCGGTGCATATATAGCAGCCTTGGATAGATAGGACTGATGGCTGTGCGCGCGGCTTCGCATTAGCCGAAGCGTGGCGCACTCTATGCCCAGGTTGAAGAGATATCGTTCCCGTGTCAGGGATGCCGTTTAAAATAATCGTTGCTCTTCAGTGCCGTACAGTAGGGTTCCGGGAAGTAGAAACCACGGTTTTTGACCCAGCCAGCGTGTTTCTAAGCACACACTGATGAAGTCAGAAACCCAGCCTGCCAGTGTTGTTTCTATAAACCATTAAGAAA
>Ga0105055_10010526_pt1 | contig 11550 bp, 11 predicted proteins | sample BON03_FD_78090 | JGI IMG/M metagenome (GOLD analysis project Ga0105055, IMG submission 78090) | Freshwater microbial communities from Lake Bonney liftoff mats and glacier meltwater in Antarctica - BON-03 | ecosystem: Environmental > Aquatic > Freshwater > Ice > Glacier meltwater | place: Lake...
CAATCAGCAAATCACAGTCTCTCACTTCGGTGAGCATAAAAGACTGCACCTTGAGAGTTCCAAACAAAACTACTACATTATTTCTTTACGAGCAATAATAAAAGCAATCTTCACTTCACTAGATTTAATGTTCACATATTTTATTGTGTATTTAATGTATGTTGGATTTAGTTGTGTTTGCATTGGATTTTTATTTATTTTTAACATTCATCTTGTATTTTGAGTGTCACTGGCACAATAATTGATATTTTTGTTTTTACAGATAATTGTATTTATTTATTTGTTTGTTTATATATCAGAGAAATAAAGATACAGATGGAAAAAGAGGATAGGCATATGAGCAGGGTTATGCGTACATCAATAGGCACCGTGATATAGGTGTCTATTAAATTTGTAGAAACAGAAGAAAGAAAACAAAAAGATGTTTATAAGTGTAGAACAGAACACAAACCATACATATGAATATGGCGATAAGTGTGTATGAATATGGAAGAGGAGGGAAATGCGTATACATGTTTAGATACACATACGCAGGAATTTGAGAAAGAAAGATGCAGGTGGAAATGGAGGATAGGCATATGGGCAGGGTTGTGCGTACATCAATAGGCACCGTGGCATATGTTTCTATTAAATTTGTAGAAAAAGGAACAAGCCTGAAAGCAAAAATGTGGTTAGGAATATAGAACAGAACACAAAACACGCAGGGTGCACAACACAGGTAGAACGACAGGTAGATAAGAAAGCATACACACACGACACAGACTCATAGAAACAGGCAAACAGACAAGGAATGTGCGTGATCGAGACCGAGGCTATTATTGGTAAAGCGGGGATTCACACTCGTCACTCCTAGTAGGCGTGAGCCCGTAGGTGGCTCTGAGAGGAATATTTCGGGAATACAATTTCATTGAGTTCGCTGACATGCCGTGTGGAGGGTGTGAGTGTGTGGTAGAGGGTGCTGGACTCGGGAGGTAGCATTGAGCATGAAGACAGCCAAGGGTTTGTAAAAGATTGTCCGCCAACCCTGCGATGCCAGATTTGGCGCTGCCGTCAATCGTAGGTTTCGTCATCGCGCGTTTATGATCGAGCTGACAAGACTGAACAAAAACCAACCAGAACGAGAATTTCTCGAAAATGGAGGAAACTTTGATTTGATTTGAGAGATGGGGAGTGCTGGTGAGGAATGCAAAGGCAAAGGCAAAACAACTCCTGGCTGTGTGGAATGGGTGGAATATGGTGTCATGCAATGTTGTGCATGCATGTGGTAGACAGTAGTCGATGCCCAGCGCATGGCGAGCATGACAACAGTGGTGCTGAACCAAGCGCCAAAGACAAAAAGCGATGGAGCACAAGAACAGAAGGGCAGGGATGTGGGCAAATCTGATGTTGTAGCGGGGTGTCATGGTTGGTTCGCCGTGCAGGCTTCTTTTGTTTTCCCTCATTCTTGATTTGGTATCTTTCTTTCTTTCTTTGGTTTGGAAGACCCAAGCCAATCACTGGACTAAGCAGATGGTGAACACCTGATTAACCACTTAGGACCCAAGAAACTGTCCCGGACCGGAGGACAAGGGGCCTTCCTCTTTTTCGAGCAGACCCTAGGCGAGTCCCCAGACAAGCGGGTACAACAGTTCACAATGTTGGTGGGCTGGCATGTATTCTCGGGCTAACCAATCCCCACAATCAATTTCCCTAATTACCATGACATCAGTGTACCCGAATCTAGTAGTGCCCCCCCACTCGGGTGAGAAGCCAATCAACAAGGTACGGGAAGTTGGGAAGGTAATCAACGAAGGGTACCAAACCCGGGCCAATGAAGATTGACTTGTTTTTTGCGTGTGTGTTGCTTTGCTTTATTAAACTAATATTGGGGAATCAATGTAAGGTCCCGGGGTTTCTTCAGGGAGCACGTACCCAAGATTGAAAATTGCCGACGCACCACCCGGGCCTCACCCTGACCTCCCTTAGACAACCTGGGGTGGCCGGATCCTCACCCTGCACCTTAACTACGTTGATGGTTACACCGATCCCCTCCTCTTCCTCTTCGAATGGACCCAGCAGCTAACGCCGTTGACAACCAGGGGCAATCCCTGACGGCTCCGTGTCTGGGCAGGTCCAAAGTTCGTTCGGCCTCATTGGTGAGGGCCATGAATGATGATATGATATCTTGGGTACTGTGGTCCCAGTGTGTGAAATCCTCCGCCACCCATGACCTTCGCAAAGCAACACTCGTTGTTAGAAAGGAAAAAAAAACCCGAAGGAGAAAGTACCTGCGTTGTTCGCAATTGAAAGCTACTTAACCGGGTGGTGATGAGTTTACACTCCTCTGGGAGTGTGACTGGCAGCGACTGGTGGGCCCACCGGGTTTGGGAGTGCGGGACCCTGGGAGTGTGTCACATGAACAATACAATCCACACGCTCACGGTGATTGCAGTTATGATAGAGTTGTCAGGGAGAGGGGCAGGTAGTTGATACACAAAATTTGGAGGGTGGGACAAGAACACAATGTCATCAGAATAGTCTAGAACGCGCGTGGTCGTCAACAAGATGGGACGGGGGAAAGCACGGGGCAGGGTAGTCAACAGGAGGGGACGGGGGAAAACACGGGTGGTGTTCCCATTTATGGGCAGGAATGTTTGTCCAGGCCGGGAGCCAGACTGTCTAAAGCCTGCGGGGACAGGGGTTTGCGATCACATGTATAATGATTCGAATTCACTTGTTGGCTGGGCCAATCAGGGTTGTGCGATTTTTTTTGTTTTTTTTGGTGTGGAATCCACAGTTTGCGTGCCGAGTACAGCCGGAACGATCACAGATGGAGGCGCAGCACTGGGGAAACCCGAAGGTAGCTCGGCTCGAAGGCACTCCCGCAATATTGTTTTGAAAGAGACGCTCGCATACGCAGATATACATACAAACGAGGAATACAACACAACAGCAATTGCAGAGCAATTTAATTTTGGATTTATATAATTGTGACAATAATGAATTTGATTGGTCCCGAAGGGTTGGACCCAAGAATTCATCCACGAACACATTTTTTTGCTCTCGTGCCAATTCAGACCAGCGCCAATCATGCAGATTTTTATTCGCAGCTCCAAGGGCAGGTATGAGACCAGAAGCGCATAAGAGGGACGCAATTTTCACGCGTGATGCTGAACTCATGAGCGACACTGCTCGTGCAAAAATTGTTGGAGTATCGTGCAGTATTGATAATTTGCGCGATGAAGATATTTCTGACCTTTTGTTCTTGTGTATCGGCCATCGCTGCAGTGATGCTTTCGACTGCGATGCCTCCACCTCCGTGGAAGACATCAAGATGCAGCTCGCCGAGCGCACTGGCCTTAAGGGCGCTGAGCTCTCCTTCAACGGCCGCGTCCTCGAGGTCCTGTTTCTCTGGTTGCTTTGAGTCAGCCCTTGCCCCGAGATATCAGCCATTGCCCTGAGATACATGCGGGTAGCTTGCTGCAAACACGCCCGAGCAAGCATGCCCACTGTCATGGCACTGTTCTTCTGCAGAAACTGTATGTCGCTGCTTCTGGGCGCCTGAACAGCTGCAGAAGCATAAGACACAGCTAAGAACGCAGAACTCAAGACAGAACGAAGCAGAAGAAAAAACAGAGGCAGTGAAAGTACGATCAGTGCAAGGAGAGACATGGACAAAATAACCAGACACAAATTTTCCAACAAACCCACACAATACTCACAAAGACACCCGCATTTGCAGGACGTGTGCACCCTGGAGGATTATGAGGTAGAAGCCGAGGCGACCGTTGAGGCGTATGTGCCCATGCTCGGTGGCAAGCAGCACGGTACGTCTGTATCATTGTTTCGTGATGATGTTTCAGTGTTGAGAGAGTTTGGTTTTGTGCGTGAAACGGTGTATGTTATTGCGTGTGTGAGAGTGAGTGTGAATGTATACGGTAGCAAAAGAATCATCCCATACATTATGGGGTGGCTTCAGTTAGTAAGATCGATAAAATTGCAGGTCTCTTGTGCAAAAGAGCCCCACAAAAGAGACGCTTTTCTGCAAAAGAGACCTATAATTTCATCGATCCTACTGACCGTAGCCACCCCATGTGAGCATTGCGCACAAAAACGATATCAATATGTATGTGTATATACACATGACCGATAGCGACTTGGTCTCTTTTGGCTATTGGTCGAAAGAGACCAATACACATGTGGGCAGAGACCAATACACATGTGAAAAGAGTCCAATAGCCAAAAGAGCATCGCGCGCAAACACATCCCAATGCTTTACAAGTATCGTGTGCATTTGCAAAAGCAGTATCACATGCACGCATGAATTTCATTCATGTGTTGTATGCGTCTCTTTTCACATGTGTATTGCTCTCTTTCGGCTATTGGTCTCTTTTCACATGTGTATTGGTCTCTTTTCACATGTGTATTGGTCTCTTTCGACTGCATGTCTCTGTTGAGAGGTCTATCTTCACATGTATATTGATCTCTTTCGGCTATACGTTTCTTTTGAGAGGTCTGCATTCACCTAAATATTGATCTCTGCTTCATGTGTGCTCGTCTCTTCTGAAATGCGAGTGGATTGCACACGCGCATGACGATCTCTGTAGAGCATATTCACAGGTCTCTTTTTTTTTTGTACACAAGAATGCATATATAGGTCTTTTTTCATGATGATAATAGAGCATATATAAGTCTCTTTTCATTTATGTACGAGAGCATGAATATATAGGTCTCGTTTCATGTATGTCTTTCCATGCGATTCACTGCATTTCGTCAAGGAGACCCATCTTTGTTAAAGGAGACCTATTGTATATGAACAGAAAAGTATACAAGAGGTCCAATCGTGGATCGCACCTTTTTTGTATTTTGTCAAAAGAGACCTACGTATATCAAAGGAGACCTACACGTAAATGAAAAGAGACGTGTAAAAGAGACATGGATAGCACCTCATGAATCGCACCTCTTTTACAGGTCTGTTTGTATTGTAATGTCGTGTAAAAAAGGTGAGAGAGACGTATAAAAGAGACGTATACAAAGGGTCCATTCGTGGATCGTACTTCTCACACGTCTCTTTTGTATTGAAAAGACGTATAAAAGGGGTGAAAGAGACACACAAAAGAGGTCCACTCGAGGATATCTCTGGGTTCGCACCTCGTTTACACGTCTCTTTTGTCTGTAAAAAACGTATACACAGTATACTTTGTATACTTCTTTGAAAGAGACGTTGGACCTAAAAGACGTATACCTTTAAAAGACACGTCTCTTTGTCTTTAGACACGTCTCTTTGTCTTTAGACACGTCTCTTTGTCTTTCAACACTTCTCTTTTTCTTTCAAAAACGTATATCTTTAAAAGATGTACACTTTGTATACGTCTTTGAAAGAGACCTAAAAGACGTATACCTTTGAAAGACGTGTACTTTGTCTTGAAAGAGACGTTGGACCTACAACACGTATGTATACCTTTAAAAGACACGTCTCTGTGTCTTTCGACACGTCTCTGTGTCTTTAAAACATGTATATCTTTCAAGGATGTATACTTTGTATACGTCTTTTAAACAGACCTAAAACACGTATACCTTTCAAAGACGTGTACTGTGTCTGTTAAAAAACGTACACAAGAGGTCCAAGACATCACCCCTCTTGGATCGCACCTCTTTGATACGTCTCTTTGTATGATGTATAGCGAGACGTGTCAAAGAGGTCCATTCGTGGATCGCACCTTTTGTACACGTCTCTTTGTATCCAAAAGACATTTCAGAATGGTGAAGGAGATCTGGGATCGCACCTCTTTTTTACGTCTCTTTGTATGAAAAAGATGTAGAACAGAGACGTAAAAAAAAGGTCCGTTCGTGGATCGCACCTCTTGTACGTCTCTTTGTATTTAAAAGACGTATCAAAATGGTGATATAAACGAGATGCGATCCACGAGTGGATCGCATGCGCGCATGAATCTCGCGCAAGTCGTCTCTTTTGATATGTATACGTCTCTTTTCATTTACATATAGGTCTCTTTTGACATACATAGGTCTTTTGTCAAATTATGAAAAAGTCACGATCCACGAGTCGATCGCATGCGCGCATGACTCTAGTGCAAGTCGTCTCTTTTACACGTGTCTTTTCATATACATACGTCTTGCATAGGTCTCTTTTCATATACGTATAGGTCTCTTTTGTTCATATAAGAGGTGCGTTCCACAAGTGGATTGCATGCGCGCATGATTCTTGCGCAAGTCGTCTCTTTTGATATACATACGTCTCTTGTATACGTCTCTTTTCATATACATTTAGGTCTGCTTTGATATACATACATCTCTTTTGTCAAAATTGTGAAAAGGTTACGATCCATGAGTGGATCGCATGCACGCCTGGCTCTCGCGCAGGTTGTGTCTTTTATACCTCTCTTCTCATATACGTACGTTTCTTTTAGACGTTTTTTTATACGTATCTTTTCATATGCATATAGGTCTCCTTTGATGTACAAGAGCAGGTGCGATGCACGGATCGTATGCGAGAGTCATGCACGCATAAACATGTACATATGTGCGTCGGGCACGCATAAATATATACATACGCTTATACTTGCTACATGTATATGTTTATGCGTGCATGACTCTCGCACGTGGGTCTACATGAATATATTATATATGTATGTATTTATTAATATATATACATAAATGAATATACATGTATATATTTATGTATGAAAATATTTGAATATGTATGTAGGTCTTGTCGTTGGGATACACAATATGATTTGATACATGATGATGTATAGCTCTTTTACACGTCTCTTTTCATATATGTACAGGTCACACATAGGTTTCTTTATAACATATAGGTTTCCACATAACATAAAGGTTCCTTTGACAAGTCGTAACATGCACGGCTCTGACACACACTGACTGTCATATTCGATTTGAATGCATGTATACATGTCTCTTTTTTTACAGGCCTCTTTCTATGCACATATTTCTCTTTTGTGAGTCGTAGCACACATGGTTCTGACACACACACTGTAGCCAGACTCGTGTATTGGTCTGTGTCTTTTATAGTTCGTAAAACACACACTCTGACACACACTTTTGCCCAACAGGTTCGCTCGCACGTGCCGGTAAGGTGCGTGGCCAGACGCCCAAGGTGGAGAAGCAGGACAAGAAGAAGAAGGTCACTGGCCGCGCCAAGCGCCGCATCCAGGTAAAATTGTGTATTGTATATACACATATATATATGTGTACACACATATGTGTATACATTTGGAAGGTCACTGGCCGCACCAAGTGCCGCATCTAGATAAAATTGTACACGTATACAAATCGTAAACATATACACGAATGTGTACATATACACACGTACATATTGACGGGCACTGGCCGCGCAAAGCGCTGCGTCCAGATACAGCCTGTCGCATTTGGAGTTTCATTTTATTTCATTCTCCAATCTCAATCTGATCGATCTCTTTTCAACGGAAGTGGCAAAAGAGACGTCGAGAACCAGATAATAGATTGAGTTTTGAGATTGGAGAAATGACACTCCAAATCAAATGGGCTGTAAAATCGTATATTTAAATGTATTCGTATGTATATGTAGAAGTTGGCTGTCCGCGACAAGCACTGCATCAAGGTAACTAGTATATACGCATACATGTACACATATCTGTATACATGTATATGCCAAATATACATGTGTATGTCAATGAATTTTGTATCCGCGCCAAGCGCCACATACATGTATGTGTGTGTATATATATGTGTACATATTTACATACATGTATGTATATGCATGTGTAAATACATATTTACGCATGTGTAAATACATATTTACATATATATGCTGTCTAGAAATGTATACTTTGGGGTGCACAGAAAAAAAAATCTAACTAATTATTTTTTTCATAGAGATTTGGAGGTACTTGGATGTACTCATAGATATGATCTACGAAACTCTGTGCAGCAGCATAGGAAATTTTATTTCTAGGCTGCACTGTGTAGAATACAATTTGTAAAATACTTTTATATAAAATATTCATTTCTAGGGAGGTTTCTGTACACGGAACTCTTGTAGAGAAATGAGTTTTGAGATATTCAACCAGCCCAATCTCTGAGGCGTCAAATATTTACAGCTAGGCTGCACTGTTTATAATGTAGTTTTTATGTCAAATATTTATTTATAGGCTGCACTGTTTAGCTAGCTCAGAATGACGTCTTCCAGAAACCTAGCTATGGGGTGGCTGCGATCAGTAGGCTCCTCAAAATTGTAGGCCTCTTTTGCAAAAGAGCCATACAAGAGGGGCTATATTCTGCAATAGAGACCTATAATTTTAAGGAGCCTACTAATTGAAGCCACTCCATAGCCCCAGAAAGAGCTTTTTCAGAAACCTGTTTTGTTTAGCCTAACTAGCTTGGCCTAGCTAGTCCTCTTTCGTAGCTAGCTAGGCCAAACAAAGAGGTTTCTGTACGCCGGATTGCTACTGTAGATGAGAACCGAGGAACTTTATTCAGCCCATGAATATTATATATATTTATATATATACATACATATATATATATGTATATAGCTACTGTAGATGGGAATTTAGGAACTCTTTTTAGCCTACGAATATTATATACATACATACATACATACATACATACAAATAAATATGTTTTGAGGAACTCTATTTAGCCTAAACATCATACATACATACATACAAATAAATGTGTATTGAGAAACTCTATCCAGCCTAAACATACTTGTTTTTAGGTTGTACACTTTGTTTACAACATAGTTTTTGTGGGGTTTCTCGTGAACCGGAGTGCAGCTGAAGAGAATTGACGGTATATATATATATATATAAATATATATGCTACTGTAGAGAACTGACGGTTGAGATATTTCCACCAGTACAACCGCCGATTCGTCAACGCTGTTGGTGGTCAGTTCGCGAAGAAGGGCCCCAACAACTTGGCCATGCAGCAGATGCGCGCGGGCATTGTGCCCACCAAGTAAATCCGACGTGTTTCTCCGGTGTTGTTCCGCTTGTATATGTTTATATGGATATCAAAATAAAAGGAATGATTTACATTTCAGCGGTAGACTTTTGTGTGGAATTGGAAAGAGACTGCAACAACTTGGCCATGCTGCAGAAGCGCGCGGGCATTATTGTGCCCACCAAGTAAATCCGACGTGGTTTCTGACGTTGTTCCGCTTGTATGTGCGTACACGGATATCAAAAGAATAGAAACAATTTCCTTTTCAGCGGCAGACTTTTGGCGTGGAAAGAGACCGCAACTTGTGACGGACTGCAACAACTTTGCCACACGGTAGATGCGTGCACGCATCGTGCGAACCAAATACAACTGTCTTGTTCTTCCAACATTGTTTCGAGCTGAACAGAACTGATCTACAGGAGCACCTCGTGAGAGTGGAAGCACCGCACCGACACAACTTTTCTTTCCTTGCGTCTTTTTTGGGTGTAAAATATCGTGGTCGATTTTTCTGCAATTTATTCACCTTTGGGCAAAAATTGAATACCGAATATAAGTTAGCAAATACTCAACTTAACCATGATCAAAGGACTATGTGGGTGGTGTGCATCGAATTAGGACAGAAAGCCTTTGCATGAAGGAAATGCCGCAGAGAAGGATGACATCGTACATTGTTTCGAGCGAAACAGAACATGTTCTGTTTCGAAACAGAACACGTTCGGTATCGCTCGAAAAGACATCTCATCTCAGGCTTTCGATCTCATTGTGTTTTGCTCCTCTTGCTGAGGTTCATCGTTAATAAACACTCTCGCATTACAAAAAAATGATTTTTTTCACGTCACATTCCACTGTGACGCGGGAGTAGACGGCACTGCACCGACATAACAGAAAGCTTTCTGTTCTGTCGGTGCAGTGCCACATGTCACGAGTCCTCGGCGTGACATGTGGCACTGCACCGACACGGAAGGTAGGTAACAGATACGCCAAGAACTCGTGCCATGTGGCACGGCACCGACAATACCTTCCACCGACAGCCGTGGACTCGTGACATGTGACATGCGTCAGAAAGCTTTCTGTTCTACGCCGAGGACTCGTGACATGTGACGGAGGATACGCCGAGGTTTCGTGACATGTGGACATGTCATGTGTCAGAAAAAAAGCACAAGGGCACCACGCGGGAGTAGACGGCACTGCACTGACAGATTAGAAAGCTTTCTGACACATGTCACATGTCACAAGTCCTCGTGACATGTGTCAGCCACATGTCACGAGTCCTCGGTGTGTCCTTCATGTGGAAGGTAGTGTATATAGACATATATACACAGGCGTATACCTTTCGAGTACATAGAGCTTCCAGCAAAGCTATTAGACTATTTTTTACGAAGTAATAAAAGCAACATCAATCAATCATGTATACACAGGCGTATATATTATACACATGTGTGTTCAGGCGTATTGTGCAGGTGGAGGATAGTGTACATATACATCCGCCCGAGAAGCTTCTTGGAGACGTGTTTTCGACACCTATGCCCCTCTTTTGTTTAATTTGTACCATTATCTCGAACAAAACCTGCATTTTGGATTTAGTACCAAAAACCCAATTTTGAGCGAGCCGGGGTCGATATTAGTGGACGGGTTCGACACCCGCAATATTCCATGAAGCTTTTCGTGCGGATATACATACAGGTGTATCCTCCATGTGGAGGATAGTGTATATATACATACATACATACACAGGCGTATATATAATACATATGTGTGTACAGGCGTATCCTGCAGGTGGAGGATAGTTTTTTTGCTTGTTTGCTGGTTGTTATCATCAAACCCGAAAATCCTTACTTCGCCTCCCGTGTTGGGCTCGAAGTGAACCCCCTGGGAGTATATCCACTCCATAGTGTATATATACATATATACACAGGCGTATATATGATACATATGTGTATACAGGCGTATCCTGCAGGTGGAGGATAGTGTACATATACATGTATACATACAGGCGTATTCTCCATGTGGAGGATAGCGACAGAACAGAACTGTGGTGTGCACCCAATTGGAACACAAAGCTTCTACATGGAGGAGATAGTGTATATATACATATATACACAGGCGTATATATGATACATATGTGTATATATGCGTATCGTGTAGGTGGAGGATAGTGTACATATACATATATACATATAGGAGTGTACATATACATATATACATACAGGCGTATCCTCCATGTGGAGGATAGTGACAGAACAGAATTGTGGTGTGCACCCAATTAGAACAGAATGCCTCCAAATGTAGGATAGTGTATATATACATATATATAAAGATGTATATACAATACACTATCTTCCATGTGTATGTATACATGTATGTATAACTATACATGTATACAAACAGGCGTATCCTCCATGTGGAGGATAGTGACAGAACAGAAAAGTGGTGTATGCTCCCAAGTACAAGAGAGAGCCTCCACATGCAGGATATGACACAGAGTCGGAGGTCGGATCAAATGTAATTGGATGTCTGATCACATGTATGAGAGAGAAGGAGAGAGAGAGAGAGAGAGAGAGAGAGAGAGAGAGAGAGAGAGAGAGAGAGAGAGAGAGAGAGAGA
>Ga0105055_10010538_pt1 | contig 11538 bp, 6 predicted proteins | sample BON03_FD_78090 | JGI IMG/M metagenome (GOLD analysis project Ga0105055, IMG submission 78090) | Freshwater microbial communities from Lake Bonney liftoff mats and glacier meltwater in Antarctica - BON-03 | ecosystem: Environmental > Aquatic > Freshwater > Ice > Glacier meltwater | place: Lake...
CTAAAATCACCACCTCCGATTCAGTATTGACAGGCAATCTTTTAATAGGTTTCTCCAACAACATCGCTTCCGATTCAACATTGACAGGCAATCTTTTAATTGGTTTCTCTAAAATCACCACTTCCGATTCAACATGATCATCGACAGGTTCTACTTGAGATGTTTGCTGGTTTTGCTTTATCCACGATTCCAACGGCTCGCTACTTTGCTTTCTCATGGCCATAATTCGGTTTCTCCATGCGATTGGTGTTTCATTGCTGCCTCTTCGCATGTCCATCTTGGCTTTATTTTCAACAACTTCGCAAACTATTTCATTGTGTTTTTGACCTGAAACCTGACTTGACGCAGTATGAAAAGAATCATTGTCATCACTGTCATGCATTTCATATACATATGGAGAATTACTTTCATCAATAGATTTTTCACGCAGACTTGCCTGAATAGCCATCTCAAGCTCAGTGTTATCATAATCGTTTCGCGACCTTTTCTTGCTACTTTTTTTAACTCCTTGGATCACCATATACACAGACCATCCTGAGGACCTCAAATTTGATATATACACAGATAGAGATTCGCATGATATCGAGACAGGTTCTTGATGCCTCGAATCAAAATTCCAAGATGTTCCTGCGATAGAACGAATTGCTATCCAGTGGTTATTGAGACAGCAAATAAAACCAATAATTTGTTCGCTACTGGATTTGAAGTAACTGTCAATCTTTTTGACATCAAACACTACTTCGTATGCATAGTCTCTCATGAGTGCCGTTGACAACACTTGCACTGAAAAATTACCATTGGCATCAATGCTATTCGAAACCTTTTCTGAGTCAAGTTGAGAGCCAAACAATTCAGATTCTTGTTTGTCAAGCTCCCTCGCTATCTTGAGAAGTCTCTCTGAAGTAAAAACAGATTCTTGCACTAAATTATTCAAACAATGTGGTCCGCATTTTGCATCGTTTTGTTTTTGATGATATAAAGAATGATTCCTCTTTTGAAAAGCATGCTTGACAGCCATTGCAGCCCAAGAAGTTAAACCGGGAGCAGTGTTCATAGCTGATGACAAGGCATCGGTTGACCTACGGGTTGTGGAGGTCTCAAGTACAGGGTTGTCATCAAATAAATCTGCTGGCAAAAACCTCTCGATGGGTTCTTCCTGCACTGGCGATGTCACGCTAGAACTCACAGGCGAAGAAACTGAGGTATCGATTAGTACATATCGAATCCCAGCTTCAGATGCAATTCGCTTTCCTTCGCCTCCCTTCGCAACTAATTCCTGTTGCATCTTATCGAGGTTGTTTTTCATTTTAACATCCTTAAGAAAGTGCTTTAATTGCATTGTGGAATACTTTTGTGGATCATTAGCAACTGGAATTAGTTCATTTCGTTTCGATTCTCGTTGACGTCGTTTATCTTTCAATCTTGCAATAACTTCGTATTGAAGTCTCTCGGGCAAGACGGAAATGGGCGATAGATCCACTAAACCATCGGTTTTCAAAGGTAGCTGTGCAATTACATCATCAGCACCTCCTAAAAGGTCAGAATGTCTACTTTGATCATCAGAAAAAGGGTGCTGGGGAGCATACTTTGGTTCGATGTCAGGTCGTGACCAAACGATGCCATCGTCCTCAGAGTCTTCACTACTGCTACTGAATTCCTTTTCATTCTTTTTTGAAGGAGGAACTACAAATGAAGAAACTGCATCAGTTTTCTCTTTCTTTCTGGCGTTTTGCTCATATAAAGTATTGAGCAGAAGCTTTCTAGCAGCCTGGTTGAGCAAGTTACTGCTCTGTTCTGTCTTTTGTTTGCGCATTTCAACAGTTCGTTTTTTAAGCAAAGGCACTCCACCGTCAAATACAAACACTGGTTTGATCTTGTGAAACATCAGTTTCAAGATCCTTCGTAGGCAGCCAAGCAAATGAGCATTCTTCACCATGATTCCATCCGAGCCTCTCATTGCTTTGATGAACTGCGTCAACCAGATGCTCGCATCAATTGCCAGAGTATCTCCTCGAAGCGTGTCAATGTCGATTCTACGGCCTGCTGGTGCGAGAAGCTTCCATAACCCATCGACACCCATCCTCGATTGTTCGGGGGGGGGGGCTATGCTTTTACTGAATATTCTAGATATTCTTTTGTGACAGGAACTCAGATATAAATCAGGATGGCGACTCGCTACTTGACAAGGCAAGTGTTTCGGAGGAGCCATTCAACAGCAAACAAGGTGACCCCTGAAAGCGTTTTGAGGAACGTTCTGGTTTTGGGAGAAGCCAACCCAAGCTTGTTACCTGAGCTGGGGCGTTCGCTGAGCAGCAAAAGTTTAGACTCGCTGTATAAAGCTACAACATCACAACTACATCTCTTAGAAAATGCAGTGGCAAATCCTCCCACTAGCAAGCAGCTCTTGATTGTATGTATAACGCCATTTCCTCTATTTATTGCCTTTGGGATCATCGACAATGGTAAGTGATTTCGCTGATACGAGGATTTCGAAATAACAGTCGCAGCTGTCATGATTATTGCAGGGGAGTATTTTGACCTGACTATTGGTGTTACTTTCGGTATTTCAACGATGGCTGCTGCTGCTCTGGGTAATCTAGTGAGTGATGTCATGGGTCTCGGACTCGGTGGAGTGGTGGAAGAGTCTTTTGAAAAACTAGGATGGGTGAAAGAAGCTGGTCTCAGTAGATTGCAAGAAACATTACCGATTGTTAGGAGAGTTCGTTTATTAGGCAGTGCGATAGGGGTGGTAATTGGATGTTTGATCGGCATGTTTCCTTTGCTTTTTATGGACACGGACCAATCCGCAAGATTGAAGCGTCAAGGAAAGATAGATGAGATGTTCACATCTGTCATGGATTTTATCACGCAAGCACTTGAAGCTCATAAAACGTTGTTGTTCATTGTGGACAAGGAAACCGGCGAGCTGTGGACTCGAAAAAACCAACATGGGAAAATGGAACGCTTTAAATGCGATAACGACACGGCGATTCAATGTGCACGGAATGGAGATATATCCAATGGAACGGTTGCTACGAGTTCAGTTCTCTGCTCCCCTGTGTTCGATGGAGATGGGAGAGTTATCGGAGTGATTCATGTTTCCAAATCTCGAGTTTGTCCATTTAGGGTGAAGGACGAAGTGGCACTGACAGCCATGGCGTCTCATATCAGTTGCGCACTTGAAAAGGTTTTAAACAATGATTCTGAAACTGACACGAATTCTCTACTTAGTGCCTTGAAAGCAAGCCATGAACATTATTCGCACCACTTAAGATTTGTAACCGAGAGAGCTAAAGGTGGTAGAGTGGCATTTATTGACAAAGAATAGATTATATGTTTATTTATGAGATCTTGGAATTCGATTATTTATGAAGTCTTGGTATGTGAAATTTCCGAATAATGCCAGTACTTCTGGTTCTGTTTCGAAGCTTGTTTTTGCCATCACTAACGTCCAACCATTGCAACAACGAAAATATCTGTGAATCAAAATCGTTTCCGGATCTTACACTGCCGCATTTTGGAAACTTCTTGGTGGCAATATTCTGTAGAATTTCCAGCCATTTTTCATAGGAAAGGAAACCTGAGATGTCATCGAGTTCGCAGGCATCAAAAACGGCGCGTAAATCAGACCGTGATAATACAGAAGGAACTAAAGCGAAATCTTTGGCTAATTGCAACAATCCGTCAAACGTGAGGCCTTCATAGATGAGATGCATGTGTGTCTTGTTGTCCAGCTCCGAAACTGCTTGTATTTTAGAGTCCCTCTCCTTGCAGGAATAATGTGAAAATATGCTTTTCAAAGGTCCTCGTTCTTTATGCCATACACGAGAAAGAGTTGAGGCGAATAGCTGGGTACTGGAACAATAGGAGCTCAATTTTGAATAATTGTTGAACAAGAAAGTTAAGCCTGCCCAAGGATCTGGATATTTAACTGGTGGCATAAATCGCAGACATATTTCATTCAAAATAACCGCAAATGATTTCATCCCCACTTTACTGTTGTTGACCATGAATATCTCCTTGTCTTTTAAATCGACTGGAATCCCGATGTTTTCCGAGAAATTCAAAACATCTTCGATTTTCAAATTCTTCTTTTCCAGCTTGTCGCAAATCGTTTTATACAGCTCTTTAACTTTGATAGCTACACTTGAAGGAATAACATTACTTGCTCGTTCAGTAATTCTATTCTCAGTGGTTGTGACAAATCGCTGCTCCTCAAGTTTATTACGCAGTGATATTTGTTCACTTTCTGCAATTGCCAATCTTGTTTCCAACCTTTGTCTTGCAGCAGTCATTGCTTGGATAATCATTCGATACTCGCCATCTAATTGAATTTTGAGTTTATCGATTGCGTTTTGGTGCAGTTCATCGACATTCTCTCTTTCTGAGCTACTCAATAACTTGTATTTTTCAAATTCTTCCGTTTGACCTGCGCCATGCTCCAATGAAACATTTCTTATTCGTTCGATGTTCGATTTGAGTTTCAAATTTTGCTTGGATAATTTAAGATTTTCCGTCTTAAGCAACTTCAATTCGTTAGAAAGTTCAAAAGTCTTTTCAGCATGAAGTTTTTCCTGTGATTGTGCCCAAAGTAGCTCTGTTTCAATCTGTTGCGACTTTTGAATAGCGTTTTCAATTTCGGTAAAGGATCCATCTGCCTCAATTTTATCAAATCGCAACGAAGCTAATTCGCCTTCAACAGCGGCTCGTTCGTTTCGCTCGGTGCTCAATACTTGACGAAGATGACTTTCTGATTCTTTCGCCACCAGCATTTCGTTTTGTACTTTCGACATCTCCAACTGGCTTTCGCAGACTATTCTATCAATATGCGCTTTCGACTCCTCTACATCACTCTCGTGTCTCTTCTGAAGCTCCTCGAAGTTCTTTCGCAACTCACAATTCTCGCAATTCAATTGCTCGACAATTTTGCCTTCCTCATGCAATTGTTGTTTTAACATCCTGTTCGCCTCATATTCGTTTTCGATTTTGTTTTTCATCTTTTCGAGGCTCTGTAGGCTCTCACCTTGTATGCAATCACTTATTTCGTCCAACTTTCTGTTGAAGTCGCTCTCTATGATGCATCGCCGCCACATTTGAAAGCGCTGGTTGATTTGTCTAACTTGAAGTGATTTAACAAATGTCACCAGAGCGACTAACTTCGTCTTCGTTGGCGATGGTACGAATTCGACTCCGTAGCTCGTTGTTGGCGGAGGCGGGGGGCTCAGCTCATCGTGACAGCTTTCGTTCGAAGAAATCGATTCAATGCTTAATGCAGGAGAGGCATCTTCATGGTTTTTCGATTCTTCTTCGTCTTCTTCTGATTCTTTCTTGACCATTGCGTCAGTTTCGATTTCCAATAGATCGGCAGGTAATTTAAGTAATTCGGGCTTCGGATATCTCATTAGAACTTCGGATTTAATTTCAGATATTTCATCCGAGAGTTCAAATTCTGATGATCTAATTTTTACTTGAAGCTCGACTGATCCTTCCATGAATTTTGAGTCAGATTTGATTTCAAATACTGGGAGTTCAAGAAATTCAGGTTCAGGAGATCTCATTCTAACTTGGGATTTGATATCAGGCTCAGAAATGTTTTGAAGCTCTATGGATTCTTTCTTGACCATTGTGTCAGACTTGATTTCAAATTCTTCGTCATTAGGTGATTCAGGTTTAAGAGATCTTATTCTAACTCCGGTGTGATATCAGGCTCAGAAATGTTTTGAAGCTCTATGGGTTCTTTCTTGACCATTGTGTCAGACTTGATTTCAAGTATTTCATCGTTAGGTAATTCAGGTTCAGGAGATCTCATTCTAACTTGGGATTTGATATCAGGCTCAGAAATGTTTTGAAGCTCTATGGATTCTTTCTTGACCATTGTGTCAGACATTTCAAATACTTCGTCATTAGGTGATTCAGGTTCAAGAGATCTTATTCTAACTTCCGGTGTGATATCAGGCTCAGAAAATTTCGTTTGTACCTGAAGCTCTATGGATTCTTTCTTGACCATTGTGTCAGACTTGACTTCAAATACTTCATCATTAGGTGATTCAGGTTCAGGAGATCTCATTCTAATTTGAAGCTCCTCGGAGAGAACAGTGATAATCTCTTGACCACAGAGTTGTATTGAATCGGTCCCTCCGGATGACTTGATATGCTCCCCCATCGCTACAACAGCAGCGTTAATTACATTTTTTATCCCTTCAGTACCAGCTTTGTTAATAAAAGCAATTCTTGATGGCCCGTGCATAACTAATGTATGAAGAATATTACTTCCATCAGTAAGAACCTCGGTATCTGCTGACATGATCATCATTACCATCAATGATGATTCAATGATACCACTTTCAGCGGCAATCTCCCGCAGATCTTTTGAATTTTCCGGGTCAGGTTCATAAGCAGTTATCATTGCCGCTAAAAGCGCTAAAGCTTGAGTCTTGGTTTCACTTGCTGAAGCTTGGGAAGAAATTACTCCGGGTAATACCAAAAATATCTGCAACAAGATATCATAAGTTTCATTCTGTTCTACTAGAGCTTCGATTTCAAATATCATAAAGTACAGCATCCCACATCCATGCATCAGCATTGCATTTGATTCTAGAAAATTTGACATCACGTCCAAAACCGCTCGTATACCATCGTTTGCGATAATTAGAGATTTATTGGCCTCTTCAAATGATAGTGTCTGCAACAGTTTGCAGGCAACAAGCTGGAAGTCATGAGAACAATAAAATATTTTCATAGCTCCGAGTACCGTTTCAATAGTACTGCCTAAAAGCCGTCTGCTTTCAGCGTTGTAGGCCAACACGAGGAGCAAATCTACACAACTGAACATAACATCCTGCTTTCGCATGTCCTTATCGTTCGAATTCAAATATCCTATAATCAACTGAATACAATCGCTCTTTACTAAAATATCTTTGTGGGTATCGCAAAAAGCTAGCGCTTTCAGCAACTGACACAATAGGATAGCAATTCGAGGAGTATCCGCGTCGTTTCTGTCGATGACAAGAGGAAGTACAGCTTGTACCACCTTAACAGGCCGAAGTGTCACTACACTCACAGATCCATTGGTTAATGTCTCTAATACCTGGATCAGAACTGGACTACCTTGATCTTCGAGGCATTTCAAAAGTCCTTGCGCCCCAATAGAGTGAGAGATCTCCCCTGTTTTCCGTCTCACAGGAGTCAATACAAATTCATCATTGCTACTTCCAATAGAAAATGGAGTATCTGGCTCGTCAGAGGAGAAGTCAGATAATTCATCTTCAAAGTGTGACATCGATCGATCACTGATTTGCGATGTAACGGCTATTTCCTGGGTCTACCTACATTCCCATGTCAAAAGATTGTTTTGAAATAAAGATCTAAAAATATTTTTGAAAATAAGTAATTATACAAGGCAGGCAGACAGGTAATTATATATATGAAGAATATCAACTATCGCTGTATATATCTTTCTCTAGCTCGCAGCACAGTTTGGTAAGTGAGGTGACATTCGCCGGAACAACAAAGAACTCTTGAAGAGTTTGTACGACGAATGGGTACACCGTGTTGAAGCAGTTCAGTTTGATGAAATGGAAATAACAGATTACAGTGTATACAATTTCGAAACTCTACTGGCTCCGAGTTCAAGTTCTCGATCTTTCTAGACAGTTCCGGTGTAGATGAGTTGCAGTTGTTTCGAAAGGAGGTTAGCTCTTCGAGAGAGACGTTGCTCAATGCTTTATGAAGACATGACCGTCTCGTGGGTGAAAATTCAGGAGCAGGACGAGTGACAAAGGAAGTTTGAATGGAGCAGAATTGACCGAAAGTGCTTCCTGATTGCTCTTCCTCCGTACATTCCTTCTCTTCCATGTAGCACGATTCTTGGGGGGACTCGCGTGGTGAATCTTTCAATGTGCTAATCACGTTCTCGAACATGGCAATGCTCACCATAGTTCTCTGTTTGTATCGAAAGATAAAAAACGAGGTGAAGTGATCGTACTTCGTAACATCACAATTTTTTATCTACTGGCTTCTACTAAGAAGTCCTAAGGGTGGGTCGCATCATCATCCAATTTTACCAAAGAAATCAAACAATCTTCAAACAATATCTTTTATCGCTATTAAACCGTTGTGATTAACGGTGGAGACAACCATTATTTCGTACAAGACCAAAAAAACCAAAGATTTTTCCGATACGTTGGATTGCTAGTCATTTACTACCTTTTACTGTACAAACGGTTACTTTTTCAATGGATCGAAATCCACAATTTGTCTTTTTTAAGGCCCGTTTTGGGCATCATGTCTCCTAAAACAATTTGGTATTTGTTTCAAAAAAACTTGTACTTGACGATCAGAATTTCAGTTTGAATTTCTCGTTCAATGTTTCTTCAAATAGATCTTCGAGTTCGTCTACGAACAAATTGGGATACGATTCCTGAACATATCTACGCTTTATTTCACCAAATACGTATGCTACATTGGATTTTAAAACGTTTTCCACATTATTCAACAATCGTTTCACCATCGAGCGATATGCTTGGTCAAATTTGTAAAGCATACTTTCACTTCCTTTTTTATCCCCTGAATATAGCACTGGCAGAGGCCTCGACTCTTTTATCAATGTATAAAATTCTGTCAAGTGAATCGAAGAGTCTACATCACAAGATATTAACATAGGATCTTTGGCATATTGAATTTTGCTTGCCATGGTTTCAATAATGGATGATGGCACTGGATGAGCGCGCGACACGTTAGCTACAATGCAGTCCACAGCGGTGGCACAGAAGTTGATTTCAAAATAGGAACAACCATATTTACGGGCAATCCGTTTATACGGTCGGCGCATGCTGGAGTAATAGAAATTGTCATCGATCATTATCAGTGTTGTCTTGGGACTTTCAATGGCCTGTTTTACTCTTGACTCTACTACGTCCTCTGCTATTATCCTTGCTTGGTGCCAATACTTCAACTCATCCTTATCATCATGTGACGAACTGTTTAATAGGTTTCTTTCAATTAGATCAAATTCTACATGGAGGACATTCCAGTTATCCATTGTTATTGATTTGAAAAACGATGTTTTCCCACTTGCAGGTAAGCCGACACCTAGAACTAACTTGATATTCATGTGCTCAAACACTTCACACATCAAGGCATTGTGGAAAAAAATTTGATGGCTTTTATCCACTACTAGTACCGGTATCTATATACCTATTTTTGGAATCTCAAGCACCCCTTTCCACAATACAAAATTGGACAAAACTGTTGCAATATATTTGGTCAATACTGCGCTGGGCCTTGTTGGAACATGGGATGCAAAACTCGTTGTTAGGTAGGCAGCTATCCGGGAAATCCAGTATCCTGTCTCGGAATTGATAACCGCTATGCATGCTGTCCAACAGGATAAGGATGCATTCCAAATGTTCCAGCATCTCAAACTTGCTGCGATGAGGAGTGCGAAGATATATTTGAAGTGTCAGATTTGATTTATGATTTCAATAAAGCTACATCATCCATTGATCCTCCGGTATCTCAACTTGAAATTTCATTCAAAGGGACGAATCAAGGATCAAAACCACAAGATTTTAAAAAGGTAACTCAAACAATTTCATCTTCACAAACTACTGGATGGACATTTAGCAGTTCGAGTAAAATGTCTGCTATGACCAAAGTTAAAGCTGGGATTCCATTTGTGGCAGATGGAGAAGTAACTGTTGGATTGGAGCAAACGCTGGGGTATGGAGAAAGCGGTTCGAAGACAAATTGCATTGCAGTTTCAATTGACACTGGCGGAACTTCCGTTGCTGCATATTCACGTCAGATGTTTGTTTTCAAATCTACGATGAAAGTATTCAGCGTGCCATTCACTGCAACAGCATCTCTGAGAAACCAGTGTGGAAGCATCAAGAAAGAAGCCATTACAGGACAAGGCCGCGTTTCTGGTATTGCTTCTTTTGCGCAAGGTGAAGTTTCAAAGATAATTGGACCAGAAGTGCCAATCGAATGCGAATCTCCATTCAACATTCCAATCGAACAACAAGCGACCACGAACTTTTGTTCAAACAGTGGCTCGCCAGAATGTAAGTTTAATACACTTTGTGTAAGATATCAAATCACCGGCGATAAAGGTATATGCTGTCATCCAACGGATACATCAGCATGCTGTGCTGTTGCCAAAGCACACACGACATGTGATAAATTCAAGCCTGAAGAAATTCTTTGTCCATCAAAACGAGGCAAATTCCATCCATGCTGCATTGGTGCTGCGTTTAAAATGATCTCTAACATCACCAAAGTTGGAGGAGTTCCGGTCGTTGCTATCGAGACACCGTAATATCATTTTAACAAACTATTCGTATTAAATTATCAAATTCATGATTATAATCTCATAGCTGCAACGCCACCATATAGCTTGAGACAGTCGCTGGAAAAAGAAACCTGGTTTCAACGACATACCATTAAATGAGCCTTATGGCATGGTTTCAAACTTCAAAATTTGGGTCAAAATATTCGTTTGGACCGTCTTCATCTGGATGTCTGATTAAATTGATTTTGGAACTCGAAAAATAGATTATGCAGGACCGCAGCTCAGACTCCAGTTTTAGTATAATTGATTTCACTTTAAGCGAAGCACCAATACAACGTGGACAGAATTTGCCCTCTTTTGCTAGAAGATGCCCATGTCGTACATGCACTAAATTGGCACGACACAACTGCCACAACATCAAATTGGGTCATGAAAAAGTATCTCGAAATCTCACCCCTGTTGTCTCGTCTTCTTTCAGTGAATCAAAGAAATAATTATTATAATTCAAGCTAGCATTAGGCACAGATTCTCGAAAGTAGAAGAAAAGAAAGGATGTCTGGACAGTTCAAATGAATCAAATCCATAATTCGAATCAGTATTAGCCGTTACTGGAATAGTAATATTCATTTATGTTTAACTATAAGAAAGGGGTCTTCTGGATCCATTTCTGCAATTGTATTTTGCTGAACGATTTTGCTGAAGTCGAGAAAAAAAAATTTAAATGAAAATGAATGAGTAGTTTTTGGTAAGTGCAACGATGCGACTTTCAAATATTTCAAGTATTAGATCGGCGTTTATTCCAATGGATTCAATTTGAGTATTTAAACGCTCAATTATTTCAAAACCAGAACATCAAAAACATTTGAAATTACAAAATGAAACTAACTCTATCCATCACCGCAGTTGCCATTCTCGTGGTTACCGTTGAAGCGCAATGCCCTTTTCCTAATTACAAAATTGGAAACAAATGCTGCAATCTCTTTGGAGAGAACTGCGCTGGGCCTTGTTGGAACATGGGATGCGAAACTCTTTGCCAGCAAGGCAAATATCCGGGATTTCCAGAATCATGTCTCGGAAATGACAGGCATTATGCGTGCTGTCCTAAAGGATCTGGCTGTATTCCTAATGTTCCAGCTTCACAAGCTTGCTGCAATCAGGAGTACAAAGAAATATTCGAAGTGTCAGACTTAATATACGATTTCAGTAAAGCTACATCTTCCATCGATCCTCAAGCGTCTCAACTTGAA
>Ga0105055_10010542_pt1 | contig 11536 bp, 9 predicted proteins | sample BON03_FD_78090 | JGI IMG/M metagenome (GOLD analysis project Ga0105055, IMG submission 78090) | Freshwater microbial communities from Lake Bonney liftoff mats and glacier meltwater in Antarctica - BON-03 | ecosystem: Environmental > Aquatic > Freshwater > Ice > Glacier meltwater | place: Lake...
CAGGCTCCTGATGGGTATTTGCACACGTATCATCAGCTCAAGCCCGGGGCGGTGCGGTGGTCGAATTTGCGCGATTTGCACGAGCTGTATTGTGCGGGGCATTTCATCGAGGCGGCGGTGGCGCATTTTGATGCGACGGGATCATCGCGGTTACTGAAGGTGGCGGTGAAGCTGGCGGACCTCCTTGATCACACCTTTGGTCGGGGGGAGGGAAAACGTGTCGGGGTGCCGGGTCACCCGGAAGTGGAGTTGGCGTTGGTGAAACTGGCTCGAGCAACCGGGGATAATCGTTACTTGGATTTAGCGGAGTATTTCGTGACGGAGCGAGGGCAGCAGCCGAGTTATTTTGTCGGCGAGGCCGCCGCGCGAGGTGAGCAAGCGCCGCCAGTTTGGGCGTATTTTGATGAGCAGGCGTATTGGCAAGCGCACCAACCGGTGACGGAGCAGGAGGAACCGCGGGGGCACGCGGTGCGGGCGATGTATCTTTATGCGGCGATGGCGGATTTGGCGCGGGAAAAGGGGGATGAGGCCATGGCGACGAGTTGCCGGCGGCTATGGGATACGATGGTGAAGCGCCATCTGTATATCATCGGAGGGGTGGGGGCCGATGGACCGGGGGGCGAGAATTTTTCCGAGGCTTACGATCTGCCGGATGATCGGGCTTATGCGGAAACGTGCGCGGCGATCGGGCTCGTGATGTGGTCGCGGCGGATGCTCGATTTGGAGTTGGACGCCCGGTATACGAGCGTGATGGAGCGGGCACTTTATAATAACGTGCTGGCGGGATTGTCGCAGGATGGCTGCCATTATTTTTATGTAAATCCGCTGGCCGTCGCGCCGAAGGAAGCGCGACGGCGCTACGATTGTAAAATGGTGAAGACGCAGCGGGTACCGTGGTTTGGTTGCGCGTGTTGTCCGCCGAATGTGGCGCGACTGTTGTCCTCGTTGGGGCATTACGCGGTGAGCCGCACGGCGGCCGGGCTGGCGCTGCATTTGTTTGCGGGCATGCGGATCGCGGTGGAGGAGTGGCGGATCAAGGTCGTGACTGATTACCCCTGGACCGGACGGGTTGAAATCTTCGTTGAAGCGGCGCCGGCCGGTGAGTTCGAGCTGGCGATGCGGGAGATGAATACCGACTGGAGTTTGAATGGACGGGCGCTCGAGGATAAACCCGAGCGAGGCTATTTGAGAATCCGGAGGAGGTGGCAGGAAGGAGATCGATTGACGGCGGAATTACCGTTGGTGATCGAGCGGGTGCGAGCGCATCCGGGCGTAACGTCGGCTTCGGGTCGGCTCGCATTGCAGCGCGGCCCGGTGGTGTATGCGGTCGAGGAAGTTGAGCATGGATCACCGCTTGCGTCGCTCGGCTTGCGGAGATCGAGTGAACTGACGGCGGAGTTTGATACCGGGGCCTGGGGCGGGGTGACGGTGTTACGCGGTGAGGCAGAACGCGAAGTTGCGGGAGAAGCCCTTTACACCACGGAATCACCTCGACGTGAAAAGGTCCCTTTTCATGCTATCCCTTACGCGTGGTGGGGAAATCGAGGCGAAGGTGAAATGAGAATATGGATACGAGATTACGAATTATGAAAATGACTAAATCTTGGGGATGGATAGCCGCGGCTTTGCTCTTGAGTGGATTAACGGCACGGGCGCTGACCCCGGCTGAAGCAGAAGCCCGGGTGAAAGAGGACAAAGCGGTGGTGACTTTTCTGGAGCATCTCTGCGACGACCACGGCGGCCGTCTCACGGGCTCTCCGGCCAACGAAGCGGCCATGGTCGATTTGGAGCGGGCATTGCAACAGCTCGGTTACACGCCGACCCGGGAGGAGTTTGATATGCCGGGGTGGGTGCGGCTGAAAGATGAAGTGCGCATGCTTGAGCCCGTGGAGCGGGAGATGCGAGTCATCGGACTCGGTTACGTCGAACCGTCGCATGCCGTAGAAGGCCCGGTTTGGGATTTAGGCAACGGGGGCGAAGATGCGTTTACGACCGATGTGCCGGTGGGGGCGATCGGGTTGTTCGGGCCATCGGCATCGGGCCGCACGGACGCGGTGGCGGAGCGGGCGGTGCGACACAAACTTGGCGGGCTCCTTTACATCAATCGCGTTGGGGGCGGGCAATTGTTGGCGCGCACGGGTGGGTTCGAAGGTGAGTCTTTGCCATTGCCGGTTTTTTCGGTGACGCAGGAGGAAGGCTTCTGGATGCGTCGGTTACGGGCCCGGAACGAAGTCGTGCGGGTCAAGCTGGGAACCGAATCTTACACCGAGCCGATTTCGACGGCTAACTTACAGCTGACGATCCCGGGGAAATCCCGAGAAACCATCATCGTGGGAGCTCATTTTGATAGCTGGGACCAAGGGCAGGGCGCGATGGATAACGGGTTGGGTATTGCGCAGTTATTGGCGTTAGCGCGGGTGCTCAAGGGGGAGCAATTGGAGCGGACGGTTGAGTTGATTTGGTTCAACGGTGAAGAACAGGGATTGTGGGGATCGAAGCACGCGGTGAATTACGATTTAAAGGGAACGCCGGTGGTCATGTTCAACCTAGATATGGTCGGGTTTCCCATCGGTGTGAATGCGATGGGAGATGATGATTTGGTTCCAGTCTTAGAAAGTTGGAATAAGGCCCGCGGCGAAAAAGCGCTGGAGAAAGGCGTGGCCAACCAAACGTGGATGGCGAGCGATCATACGCCTTACCAAGTTGCGGGAGTGCGCGTCGTGACGTTCAATGCGCCGATCCCAGCGGAGTCGGTGCGTTACTATCATGACTTTGGTGATACTTACGATAAATTGACGCGGGAGCTGATTCTTGATTCGGCAGCAATGGTCGCATCGTTGGTGGTGGGGTTGGCGAATGCGCCGGACTTGCCAAGTGGAATCAGATCGGTCAACGAGACTAAAGCACTGTTCCGTAAAGCGAAGCTAGAGGATCGTTTGCAGGAGGTGGGATTGTGGGAGTTTGAGTGATGAGTTCCGAGGGGATGAAATCCGGTTGGGTCACTTCGCTGGAGACCTCAGTTTTGGCGGTCGGTGGGGCCATGATGACCGGTGATCGGTTTTCGGATCCGACGCTTGCGGCGATGCGAGAGCACTACGCACACTGCCGCACCATTGGATTGGTGCTGCATGCGACGCACCCGGAGGACCGGGATGAAATGGAGATTCTGTTGGCGAACGCGTTTCAGTTACTGGGGGATCACGCCGCTTACTCGGCTCACCGGTTTTCCGCGGCAGAGGCCATGCGTTCCTTGGCATTGGTCGAGGGGATTTTTGTGGGGGAGGCGAGACGTTTGGCTTACTTCGTGAACTGCACGCGACCGGTCAGTTGGCGATGATTCGCGAGCGAGTTTTAGCGGGAATGCCTTATGGCGGAAGCAGTGCCGGCGCAAACATGACGGGTCAAGTGATCGGCACGACCAACGATTTTCCGGTGACGGATATTCCGACGCGCCGGGCGCTGGGGGTATTGCCGTTTGTGATTAATCCGCATCATCCGCGGGCGGAAGATCGATTCGCGCATGATGAACGGGCGGCGAAGATCAAGGCCTACCTGAAATGGAATCCGAGCGAACGCGTGTTGGCGTTAGGGGATCGGGCGATGGTGAGGCTGCACCAAGGTGAAATGACGGTCAAAGTGGGGCCGGTTTGGGACTACGCGGCCGAAGGTCGGGCGGAGATAATTGAAGGTCAGGCGATCGGACTGCCGTCACTTCGAGCCGCGCCAAATTCGTAAGTGAGGGTCCACGTTTGGGTCGTGCCGGGGGCGAGCTTGAGCGTTTGGTAGGGCTCGATGGAAAAGGTGAATCCGTTTACCCAGATGGGACATTCGGAAGGCACAAAACCGGTGGAAAACCGGATGCCGCGGGGAAGATGCGGATGCGTGAGTTGCACGTCGAGTGGTTGCGCGGGAGGGAGCTCGAGGAGGGTGAAGGCACCGTCGTCTTTCCCGAGGTAGCGGCGGGCGGGTTCGACGATGTTCCCACGGCGGGTGAAGCCGGAGTCGGCGGGAAGCTTGGCCGCCGAGGGCACGGTGAGTTTGAGGTGGCTGTTCGAATCGAGGGCGAAGAACGGGTGGGCGAACCACTGGAAGTTCATCGGCTGGTTGCCGGTATTGGTGATACGGCTGACGCTGCGCACGGTGCGACCGGCGAGTTCGATGCGGCGCGTGACGGCACAGGCGTAACCGGCCGCCGCGTGGGCGGTGCGAAATTCCAGGGCTCCAATTTTGCTGAGGAGGTGCCAGACGCAGGGTTCGGCCAGGGTGACGTGACCATCGATGCGGCGGAGCAGGCCGACGCCGGGCGCAAGGCCTTCGTCGTCGGACCAGAGCAGCCTCACTCCGGCCCGCGTGCGATCACGAAATGATTCGGGGAGGCCGTGGCCGTTGAAAGGTTCGGGGTGAGGTTCCGGACCTTCGGGGCCACTGAGGAGGGGACCCGCTCGGGCATCGTGGATTTGCCAGATGAAGCCTCCGCCGGTGAACCGAGGACCGAGGCGGTCGGCCTCGGTGGTCGGATCAAGGATGTCGAGCCGAAGCGTATCGTTGGCGAGGTGGAGCATCGTCACCGATGGAGGGCAGACAAGCGGACGGGAGGGAAGACGAGGGCGGAGTTAATTCTCCTTGGTCGTCTCGAGCGGAGGCATGGTCTGGCGAAGCTTGAAGGTGCCGCCGCCGTTGAGATGTTGGTAGAAGGGATCGCCCTCGACAATGGAGCCACGTTTGACCGGTTGGTCGGTGAAGGCGGACTTGTAGATCGCGGAGAGGAGTTCGAGGGTGCGACGGGCTTCGAGACCGGAGGTGTGCGGGCAGTCGCCGCGTTCCAGATTGGCGACAAAAGCGTTGAGTTGGGCCCCGTGAGTGGAGCCGACGTCGGGCGGGAAGCTTTGCCAAGCTTGAAGGAGGGAATCGTCCTGCGCGGGGGGGGCCAAGGTGACTTTCCAATTGTCGCGGGTATAGCCGTAGAGGTGGTCGAGTTCGACGGTGGCTTTCTGGTAATCGAGCCGGATGTAGGTGTTTTGCCGGGGGCTCAAGGCGCTGTTGACGATGGAGCCGAAGGCGCCGTTGGTGAATCGCACCATGGCCATGGAAATGTCTTCGACTTCGATGTCACGATCGAGGGTGCCCGCCATCGCGCGGACCTCGTCCCATTCGCCAAAGAGGTCGAGAAAGTGATCCATGGCGTGAATGCCCAATCCCATGGTGGGGCCGCCGAGTTCAGTTTCCCAGCGTCCACGCCAAGGCACGGCGTAGTAAGCTGCGTCACGATACCAGAGGGTGTTGCACACCCCGACGAGAGGGCGCCCGAGTTGACCGCCGGAAACGAGCCGTTTGAGGTGAATATGCGACGAGGCAAAGCGCATCTGGAAGACGCAACCGGTGTAACATCCGGTGCGGAGCTCGGCTTCGCGGATTTGGTCGAGCTCGGCGAGGGAGCCGCACAGGGGTTTCTCACAGAGGACCCAAGCGCCGGCTTCCATGGCGGCGATGCTCATGCGGGCGTGACTACTGGGAGGCGTCGCAATCAGCACGATATCGGGACCGACGATTTTGAGCATTTCGTCAAAATCGGTGAAGGCCTGAGGCACGTTGGCGCGTTTGCAGAACTTTTCGACCAGTTCTTGGTTAAGGTCGACGGCGGCGACCAATTCGACCCGACCTTCGGTGAACTCGACAGCTCGGAGGTGGGCGTCGGCGATGGAGCCGGTGCCGACAAGTACGGCGCGATAGATTTTACTCATGAAGCGAGGAGGGAAAGTAGATTAGGATTTTTTACGAAGCGTAAATACGGTAAGGCCTGTGAGATCCTGCTGGGGAGCGGGGAAAAACCAGGACGCGATGTATCCTACAATCATGCAACTGGCGATGGAGGCCGGATTGAGGAGAATGGCACTGACGAGGTCTTTGAGTAGCACGGCGCAGGCCACACTAGCGGCGGTGCCGATTAAAGCGCCTTGCCAGTTGGAGCGGCGAGTGAAGAGCCCGAGGGCGTAGGTGCCGGCGAAGCCGCCACCAAGGATGGCGGTGAGTTGCAACATCTTCTCGAACATTGACTGGATGTCATAGGCGGTGAAGAGCACGGCCACGAAGGTGCTGATAATGCCAGCGAGGATCGTGACGAAGTAGGCGAGACGAAGGCTTTTCTTGGGGGTGGCCGACTTGCTCAGGCGTTCGTAGAAGTCGACCGAGGTGAGGGTAGCGATACTATTTAGGCCGCTGGAGAGGGTCGACATAGAGGCGGCGAAGAGTCCGGCGATGATCAGGCCCGTGATCCCGATAGGGAGCTCGGCGGCGATGAACACCGGGAACGTCGCATCGGTGTCGATGAGGGGATTGAGACGCTCGGGGTGGGTCTTGTAGAAGGCGTAGAGGGCGGTGCCAATGGAGTAGAACAGGAAGCTGCCGGGGATGATGGCGACGGCGAGCGTGAGCACCGAAGCGCGTGCCTCCTTGTCGTTACGAGTGGCGAGCACCCGTTGCATCATGACCTGTTCTTTCGGCCAGGTCGGCACGTCGGTCATGATTACGAGGAGGATCGCCCAAACGGTCGGGGTGGCGAAATCCCAACTGAAGTCGAAGAGGTGAGTTTTGTTATCTTCGTTGGCGATGGCGATGATCGACCCCAGCCCGCCGTCGATGCCGTTGATCACATAGCCGATGGCAAACAGCGCACCGCCGAGCATGACGAACACTTGGATCACATCGGTCCAAATCACGGCCTTCATCCCGCCGACCAGCGTGTAGAGGGTGGTGACGATCCCCATGAGCACGATGCAAAGCACGACATTGGCGCCGGTGACGCTCGCGATGGCTAAGGCGGGGAGATAGAGCACGATGCTGAGGCGGCCAACGAGTTGGAACAGGATCGTGAGGGCGCTACTCATCAGCCGGATCGAGGGATGAAACCGGATCTCCAAATACTGATAGATGGAGATGAGGTTCAACCGGCGAACGAGGGGAATGATTTTATAGGCGACGAAGAGCAGCCCGAATACGCCAATGACCTGTTGCGAGAGGTAGAGCCAATCGGTGCGAAAGGCGAGGGCGGGAATCGCGATGAAGCTGATCGCACTGGTGCCGGTGGCGTAGAGACTGAGACCAGCCGCCCACCAGGGAATATCGCGTCCGGCGAGAAAGTAGTCGGTGGTTGAGCCGTCGGCTCGTTGTTCGCGATTATAGCAGTACCAACCGACCCCCAGCATGGCAGCCAGATAGGCGATGATCACCAGCCAATCGATCAAAGGCATGAGCTGAGCGACTTGCACGATTTCAATGATCGTGGGTTCCGGAGAGTCGCGAGTGGTGACGAGGAAGCCGCGATCGATGGGAGTCAGCGAAACTGGAGCGCCGGGGAGTTCGACGGATCCGGCGGTCGCCCACGTGTCGGTGATGGCGTGGTAAGTGAGGAGCGTGAGCTCGTTGGGGCCGCTTTGGCTCGCCGCGACGGTAAACGCCTGACCGGAGCTGCTGTAAATTTCTGAAAATAAGGGACGAGGCGACTCGGCGTGTTCGTCCGGTAGTGCTGAAGGTTCAATTGAGAGTTCCGCGACAGTTTGGTTGGCTAAGTCTCGCGCTTCCACCGCCACCAGATCACTTTTGGCGTAGGCAGAAGCAGTTATGCCTGCGAAAACAAGTAAGGTAAAAAATAGACGGCGGGGATGGAAAACGGACATGCGAATTGGGTAAGCAAACTGAGCCTCGGTTACGGGGAGCGACTGCGAGGGGGAGGGAGGGTCAGAAACCTGAATTAGAACGGAGAAAACTCCAGTAAATAGAGTCACTAATTTCATGAAATTTCATTAATTTTCATGACTGATCGATTCTTAACCGGCGCAGGTTGTTTCCGGGAGTGGCCCGGTTCAGGTCTGGGATACCCGGAGCGTCGATTTCCCTGTCGCCGGCCTTGGGCCGCGCTTCGACATCGAGATGGCGAAGCGCTGCTTTCGTTTCGTGAGTATTACGAGTGATATCCCGCGAAACCGATTGGCTGGGCGGAGCGGGCGTCGTTGAGCGTCGTCCCTAATGCGGTGGGTTTAGGCGGGAACGACGGCGGCTAGAATTTTCTCGGCGGTGGGGCGTTGCTCGGGAGAGAGGGAGTGGGGGGTCTTGTTGCCGTGAAGTTCGGCCATTTTGGCAAAGTTGGCCTTGGTCATCGCGATGAACTCGTCGACGGGTTCTTCGTGGCCATTGAGTTTCATGATGGTGGGCAACCAATGGTGGCCGTAGCGCACGTGGTTTTGTTCATCGTTACGGTCAAAGGCGAGAAGGGTGTCGGCTTCGAAGTCGTTGAGCTCGCGGATACGGTCCATGATGTGGGCCTTGGTGGAAAAACTGCCGACTTCGAATTCCATGGTCATCATCGCGTAGCGCTCGGCGGGTGGCATGTGGATGAGGATGTTGTAGAGATCGAGGGAGTGTTCGATTGTCTTGAGGTCGAAGCCGAGGTTGGGGAGTTGGCGGAAACCGAACTGGCTGTGGCGAGATTCGTCCCAGAGGTGGCGGGCGAGATCGTGATGGAGATCAAAGGGCGCATCGGGGGTTTCGACAAAGACGGTGGCGAGGTAGTCCACGGCATCGAGCTCCATCATGAGCCAAACGTAGATCATAACGCGAATCACCCGGGCATCGGTGGAGGGATCCATCAACCAATCGCGAACGATGGGCGTCTCGGTGGGATCCGCGCTGAAGACACTCGAGCACACGGGGTAGTCACCGCGGTTGCAGGTCAAGGGGTGCTGGTAAGGCATGGTTTCATGCGTCCAGGCAAAGTCGGGATCAAGGGTGGACGGCGCGGTGCCATCCAGACCGCCCAGAGTGGTGAGAGTGGAGCTGAGGTGTTCGGTCCAGATGTCGGACGGGGTGGTGGCGTTCAACCATCCTGAAACCTCGGTAGCGTGGCGTTCTTCGTCGGAGACAAACTCTTCGACGAGGCGACGGGAGGGCCAGTCGGCGAGATGGTGAGTGGCTTCGAGGTAGTGTTTATAGCAGCTCAGTATATATGGTTTGAGCACCCGGTAGAAGCCGGCGAGGAGTGCATCGACGTCGGGGCCCACGTTCGCTTCGTTGAAGACGCGGAGGATATCCGGACGGATGGTTTCGTTCGAGCCGAAGCCACTGAGTTCACGGCCGCGCTCGCGGAGGAAGCGAGCATGGCTCGCGCTCTCCCAGACGTGCTGGCAGAGCAGGTATTTCAGTTCGGGTTCGCCGACCCGCGGAATGAGAGTCGTGGCGCTGGCGATGAAGGCGCGTTCCAGTTCGAAGAGCCGGCGCAATAAGCGGGCCATGTCTTTGACGACAACGGTGCGGCCCCGGCGGGGAGACGAAAAGGAGGCGGAGGCGGATGCGGGCTTGGACGGGTGGGCGACCATGGCGAAAGGGAGAGGAAAGGTTTGATTCAGGGGGGATGGCGACTAGCAGATGCGGCCGCGCTTACCGGCGGTGGAGTGACCGGGAGGCTTGGCCCCGATCCAGCGTTCGTCGATGGGCTCGCTGGCCCGTTGGTAGCGGCAATCACTGGAGATGCGCAGGCGGTTGTCGGTGCGGTTGTCGAGAGAGGCGTGGACGAGAAACATGCTAAAAGTGATGAAGTCGCCGGCCTCAAATTCGGCGGAAAGCCAACGGCCACCAAATTTTTGGCGCACAGAGGGAGGGTTATGCGAGAGGGTGCCGGTGAAAGTCCACCCCCCGTCTTTGGCGCGGGCTGCTTGGTTGGGTTTGTTTTCGCAGAAAGCATCCACGTCGCGGTAGATGTAGTTATCAAGCAGATCCATGCGACGGTTGGAGCCCTCCAGAACCGCGAGGCCCCCGAGTTCGAAGGAGATGTCGTCGTAGGGCACCCAGCAGGTCATGTGGCGGTGGGTGCCGCGGCCCATGTAAGGCAAATCACAATGGGGGTTGGTGCCTTTGCCGGGACCCATGGCGCGAAGCCAAGTAAAGTCGTAGTGGCGCACGTCTTCGCCGTAAAATTGACGGTAGAAGTCGGGGAGACGGTCGCGGTAAAGGAGGTTTTGCAGCTCGTGGTTGCCCTCGGTCAGCTCGGGCCGGAATCCGTTTTTGTAGTCGGGGGCGGCGATGCCATCGATGGAAGGATGGTCAGGATGGAGGGCCCCGGCGGCGGCGAGGCGGTCGGTGATGGTGGCGCGGGCGGCCAACACCTCTGGGCGAGCGAGGTAGCCTTTCATGTAAAGGTAACCGTCTTCGTCGAAGCGGCGGCGCAGCTCTTCGAAGTCCGTCGAGGCGTCGGAGGAGTCGCGGAGGAGTCCTACTTTGTCGTCATCCATTTCGAGGGCGTGACCGTAGGAGTAAAGTTGAGGCAGAGAAGGTGCGAGGGTGCTCATGGCAAAAAAAGGAAGAGTGGGAGGTCGTTAGAGTGACGTTAGCTTAAGATTGACGGAAGGAATTTAACCTAAATCCGGTGAATCGAACATAGTTGAAATGGGATTAGGTATGTATAAATTGGGATTTTATGTCGAAATCTGGAATGATGCTGAATGAGCCTTGGCTTACCCGCCCGGTTGCTTTGGGCGATAGTCGAATCGTCGCGGCCGGACAGGTGCGTGATGTGGGAGGAATTAAACCCGAAGCGATGCGGATTACGGGAACATTTGGGTTCGTTTACATGGTGGAGGCGAAAGGGTATTATCAGGATGCCGGGGGGACGGATGCGGAGCTGAGGTCGGGTGACGTGATTTGGATCTACCCTAGGCTGGCGCATGCTTACGGTCCGAAAAAAGGAGAGGGCTGGACGCAGATCTACGTTATCCTGGAAGGTGCGCAGTGGGAGCGTTGGGCGGAAGAGGGCGTGCTGAACTCGCGAAAAGCGCTCACGCACGCCGAGCCGGTTGACTATTGGCGCCGCCGAATGGCGGATATTTTCAAACTGCGGGAAGCGCCAGACCAGGCGACGGCGCTCCGGATGATGGGCGCGACGATTCAGCTGGTGGGTGATTTATTGGCGGCCGAAGCGGAGGCAAACAAGTCCCGCGAAGACGAGTGGTTGATGGAGAGTCAGCAGTTGTTGGGCGATCGACGGGGGGAACAGCAGGTGAGTCCGCAGCACGTTGCGCGGAAGGTGGGACTGAGTTACGAGAGCTTCCGCAAGCGGTTTGCGGAGAAGTTGGGGGTGTCGCCGGGGCAGTTTCAAAAACGGCGGCGAATCGAACACGCTTGCGCCGCGATTTATCAGGGGAACCTCAGCCTCAAGGAATTGGCTGATGAGCTGGGGTTTTGTGACGTTTTCCATTTCTCGAAAACGTTTCGCCAAGTCACCGGTGAGACGCCGTCCGAATTTCGCCAGCGGGTGCGGGGAAGTTGACGAGGAGGGGGAGGGTTGCCGGGATGGAGCTGCTACCTCATGCTTCGATTCGTTATCGTATTCTCCATTTTGTTGGTGGCCCGCAGTTGGGCTGAATCGCCGCGACCGAATATCCTGTTCGTCATCACAGATGATCAGAGTTTCGACGCTTTGGCGGTGGTGCAACGGGAGCAAGGGGAACGGGGGAGATTTCCGTGGTTGGAGACCCCGAATCTTGATCGG
>Ga0105055_10010545_pt1 | contig 11534 bp, 9 predicted proteins | sample BON03_FD_78090 | JGI IMG/M metagenome (GOLD analysis project Ga0105055, IMG submission 78090) | Freshwater microbial communities from Lake Bonney liftoff mats and glacier meltwater in Antarctica - BON-03 | ecosystem: Environmental > Aquatic > Freshwater > Ice > Glacier meltwater | place: Lake...
CCATCAGGCTCTTTTCTTTCAACAAGATACTCTTGTTTATTAAGAAATTAGCATTTGATGGCTTTTATCCACTACTAGTAGTTTTAAAAAAATCGATTTTTGTTGTTGTTTAAAAAAAAAATTAGCCGCGCGATTGGAACGCAGAGAACATAGCAATATGTACTAACTTGATTATGGTATTGACTAATTGCACCCTAGTAGTTCTCAACGGACAAGTTTCCAACGGACTATCTGTTTCATTTCATCAAACTCGAAACCATAATACCATAATAAGTTAAAACGATTCATAACAAATCATGGGGGCAGCAGGAAGTGTAGAGGGCAAGACCCCAGAGCAGATGAAAGAGGAATTCCTTGCCAAGATGAAGGAAGTCAAAGAGAGTCACCCTAATAATCTGTGTGCAAAACATTTCTGCGCCGATTACTTCAACTCGCTGTCAGAGGACAAGCAGAGGGTGCTGTATCAATGCTGTGTTACTGGAATTGACAACCCTGATTCTGGTCTTGGGTGTTATGCGATGGGACCTGAAAACTACGAAGATTTCTCTGAGTTTTTTGACAAGGTAATTAGGGAGTATCACAAAGCGGATGAGAACTCAAAACACGAAACTGATTGGGATGCCAGCACTGTCGGAGATAACGGAGTGCTAGATGTTACCAAACTCGGACTTGAAGAACTGTCTATGAGGGTACGGGTGGGACGAAATTTGAAGTCTTTCCCACTTCCAGGCCTCATGACCAAGCAGGACAGAATCAATTTTGAAAAGGTCATGCTTAAGGCGTTCCAATCTTTGATTGACAATGAAGCATATGGCGGAAAAGTTTACTCTTTAACCCCTGATTTTGGAGAAGGAGAGGAGAATCCAAATAAAATTTGTGATGAAACCTATCAAGATCTAGTGAACCGTCACATCATGTTTAAGGATATGGATGCCGATTCATACTTGAAGAGTGCAGGTATTGCTTCTGATTGGCCATATGGTCGTGGCTGCTATGTATCAGCCGATGAGCAATTTATCGTGTGGTTCGGAGAGGAAGATCAACTTAGAATCATGTGTATGAAGAGCGGTACGTGCTTGAACGAAGTGTTTGACCGACTTCGCCAGGGTCTTGATACCATTGAGGCAATTGAAGGAATTGAATTTGCAACATCTGATAAATACGGATTTGTAACTTCTTGCCCTTCCAACCTTGGCACTGGCATGCGCGCTTCAGTTCACATCAAGATTCCAAACTTAACCAAGGATGGATCCGACGCAAAGGCAAAAGAGATATGCAAGCCACTTGGATTAAGTGTGAGGGGAACTGGAGGAGAGCACACTCCAATCGGAGCTGACGGTACTGTAGACATTTCTCCGTCTGGAAGATTGTTTATCAAGGAGAGAGATATCATTGCAAAACTCTTCCAAGGAATTCAAGACCTTATGGCGGAAGAAAAGAAAGCTGGAGAGTAATTACGTTTTATAAACTAATCAACTAAATCATTTGAATCTGGAGTAGATCCGACATTGTTTATCTTCGAACGCAAGTCGGACACCAATCGCAGTACGCAATTTGCATTTTCGGGAGGATAATTAGCTTCGATGCAATTTGTCAATTGGGCAATAATTGTGAAAATGTTGACCTTAATTGGCTTGAATAATATCGCCTGTGTTTGATTGTTCGCTAGGTATAGAGTCATTTTATGGTATGTTTCAGATAGATTTCCAGGCAATTCCGAAACCGCTTGAGATACCAGTTGTGTTAATCTTTCGGGAGTTGCAAATTCCTGTTGGTGGAATAATATCCCGTCAGCAAGAGGAATACTAGCTCTTTGCAAAAACGCAGTTAAGGTGAATGTTACTTGTTCGTAACTTCGAACAATAAACCTTTCACAACATTCTTTTAACTCTGTTTCCAAATCTCGTTTACAATCGACTTCCATTTCAGTGACAGTTGGAACCCCATCATATACTAAATCAACAAACGCATTGTGTTCCCTTGAGAACATTTGTCGCGAAGAAGAAAAAAATCGAGATAGAGCTCGAGTGGTGCTTCTAAAATCTAATTCTACCTCTTTCAACGTCAGATGGGTATTGAAAGGGCTAATTTGCTCTCGTAGAATAAGCAGATGTTTGATGAGAAACAGCTCTGCATCTGTTTTCTTGCCTTTATTGCCAATTTCTAGACTAGCTCGTTTTAAAGAGGCAGTGCATCCATGTACCGCTTCCTGGGTAAGCTCTTCAAAAGTTTGCATTTCTACACATCTAAAAATCATCCCCAAAAACAGAAGCGTATTTTCCAGCGATTTATAACATCCGCTCCAAATTTTCGAATCGGGTGTATTTTCTAATAGTTTGGGATAATCAATAGCAGCTTCAGTGGGTTGAAATGAGGATACTTCGGATGTCACGTACGTGGAGGCTGCGAATATAAGTCGCTCTTGGACGTCATGAAGTATTTGAAGAAGGACAACTTCCAACGCTTCACCAGCTTCACCGGCAACACGAACTTGACCTTCTAGTAGTTCATGAGTAATAACTCTGACAGTTTCACAAAGCAATTCCAGACTATGGATTTTGACTATTGCAGGTCGAACCATGTCATATATAGAGCCACACAATTCAGCCAGCATGCTCACCAATAAATCCAACGAGGATTCTGAAGGGTCATCCACGTCACTAATCGAATCGGGAAACAGAGATGAACCAGCACGAGATAGCCGGCTTGTTCTTTCAGGAGGTTCAACTTTAGAAAAAAAGCTCCAGTACAATTTCACTTCCCTTGTGCACAAATTCAGAAAGAATGGACAGAGAAGGCGCAATGTTGTCAACACGTCACCTCGACTTTCCTTCAATTCTGGGTTGAAACCTAAACAAAACTGCAATAAATCTAATCTGCTTGCGCAATAAGCAGAATGCACAGCTTTCAAAGCATCAAAGGCTTCACGCCTCGAACTTCGGTCTTCAATTTCCGAAATATACTCTCGTAAGTGCTGGGCTTGCCCACCGAAACGATGGTACAAGAGAGAATGTACCTCGACTAGAAAAGGCGAATCCCGATCGAGCATTTGAACGCTGTCCACGCGTTCCAACTTAGTCTCTATTGCTAGTCTGATAGACATGCTTGATGACTCTATTGAATCTACAATCATATTTCGCACCATGCTCAGCCCACGGGTGTAGAGCTGTTTGAATTTATTGCAATACTCTTGGTAATCTTTAAAATGCGGGTGCTCTTCAACAAAATCAATGCATTCATCCAATCTTGCGATTTCCTTAAAGAATTGTGGCGAATCTGGTTTAAGTTGACGAACAACAGGAGGTTGAGAGTCTTTGTTTATGACGCTATACAATCTATTGTTTACCGGAACGCCAAGAAGCCCTCCAATCCGAGAAAGCTCTTGAAAGTATTCCATCGGCTCTTGAATATCTACAAGGATCTTTTGAAAACCTTGTTGCTCTTCGAGTAAATGTCTGCAGGTTTCATGCAACGAGTTCGTTTTTTCATATACAGTTTCATGTTTAGATTCCAAATCATCAAGTAATATCTTGCCTCTTCGAATACTGTCTATAACATGAGTGCATCTCAGAGAAAAGCGTTTCATTCGTGCAACTGTTTGTTGGAGTTTAAGAATATCCGTATCTTGTTCTTCTGAGGCACTTATCGTAGCCTCCACAGAGCTCCAGAATTCTTGGGGGCTTGACAGCACAGCTGTATCAACTTGTACCGGTTTTTCAGAATGAATCTTTCGTTCCATCTGCTCAATCTCCAGTACACATGTTTCCAATGAAGTCCATAAGATCACCATAATGGGAGTCTACTTTTTTTTTTCTTTTTTTTTTCGCGGGTACCAGTATTCAACGGTAACATTTTGAAACTGACAATATGCCTCCAACCGAGCGTGTGGAGCAATTGCTGGAATCGTTGAAATCATTCGTGGAGTCAAAAAGCGGGTTTGGAAATCGTGCGCGTAAAATTAAGTTCATTGAAAAGATATTTCGTGACTTCGATAGAGATAACTCAGGTTCAGTCGATGAAGATGAGTTCTTGGGAGGACTAATCCAGATGAATGTTGTGGGATGCTCTCAAACAGTTCTTGAACTATTTGACAGATTTGACGACGATTGCTCTGGCAGGATCTCTTACCTTGAATTTGCTGAAGGATTGTTTCCTGAAGATGAATCTTCAGCAAGAGGAAACAGAACAGCAAGAGAAGCTCAAGATGTTGTTCAACGAGTGAAGTCTCGTATTTTGCAACTGGTAGGTAAGAATGCTGGAATCCGAGGATGCACAAGGATTCTCAGACAGATGGACCAAGATGGAAACAATACTCTCGATGAGCATGAACTTCGAGAGGGTCTCGAAATGTATGGAGTCCATATAGCTGACAGTGAAATAGACAGACTGGTAAAACATTTTGACAAAGATGGAAGTGGCAGAATCACCATTGAAGAATTTCTGCGAGGTCTGAGAGGGGACATGAAGCGAAATCGACGTAAGTTGGTGAGATCAGCCTGGGATCAATTGGTGTTGCATTTGAATATGGATGGTCCAGGCGATTCCATAACTCTTAATGAAATGGCTTCTTTTTATGATGTTTCTAAAAATCCAAAAGTGATTGATGGTACCGTCACTAAAGAAGAAGCCATGATGGAGTTTATCGCTGTATGGGATAAGAATAGTGACGGGATTGTTGATTGGAAGGAGTTCTTAGATTACTACAAAGATTTGTCTGCTGGAATTGAAGATGATGATTACTGGGAGCTTATGATCAGGAATGCATGGCATTTAAGCGGAGGAGAAGGTTGGTGTGAAAACACTACCAATATTCGATGCTTGGTGACGTATTCCGACGGGTCTCAAAGAATAGTGGAAATTACTGATGATTTTGGTGTTTCAAGAAGCACTGTTTCCAAAAGACGGTTGATTGAAATGTTGCATAAACAGGGCGTGAGCGATATTGCTGATGTGTCCCTCCATATGTAAAGTTCCTTCTAAAATAGCATTTTTTAGTTTAAAATAACCAAATTTAAGAAATTCTTCTATGCATCACTATCATCTTCTTCATAAATGTATTTCAAAATGGGGTCTAGCATCAGCAGGTGTCGAGAACATCAGGTATGTACCAAGTACATTCAAGAGTCTGGCGAATTCCCGAGTTAAAAAATCCAGACATAACACAGTTGTACCAAATCACAAATTAAACATGCTTGCATTCACTGCATACTTAACCACATTTATATCCGTTTGTACAGCTTTTAATTTGCAGGGTGAACAATTTGTAGTACTTATCACCAAGCTGGAATTTACTTTTCAAGATTCATGGCCTGGAGTTTGCACCACCGGAAATAAACAATCACCTATCGCATTGCCGAAATTTGAAGCAAGAGGTTTCAAACTTGATTTGGATATCCGTTTTCCAGCTGACTCAAGAACAGTTTTCTCCATATATATCGAATTCGGGATATCAAATAGCTGGTGTTGCAACCAAAGGTTCCATTGAAATATCTAGCAGACCCCCATCCTTTTCAATGGACGAAATAAGAAATCAGAAAATTTCATTCTGGAAATATATCCGGGTTTGGAAGTGAGCATACAATTAGCGGAACACAATACAGTGGAGAAATGCGTTCAATATTTTGGAATCAAAAATATGAATGTTTCAAAAAAGCGGCAGGAAAAGGTGATGGATAACTTGCGTTTGGCCACTTTTTAGATATTCAAAACCAGGAAAATGTATTACTGGAGCCGTTGACTTCATTGGATACAAAGTCATTACTTACAGAAAGCAGAAGCATTTCATTGAACCTCGAAGAGATTTACAAACTCGATGAACCACATAATACCTATCTTGCATACTCTGGTGGATTAACCACGTCAAATTATGACGAATCGGTGACATTCATGATTTTTCTGAATTCTGTCAAGTTGTCTGAATCTCAATACCAATGATTCGTTCACGCTCCAAAAAATATATAAGGGAATTTAATTGGACCTAATTTTCGTTGGATTCAACAATCTAATGGAAGAGACATTCTGAGTCTTGAATAAGGAGTTTGAATTTTGAATCGAGTTTTTTTTTATTTTTTTATTTTTTTATTACCTGGTAACGAAAAGTGTGGAGAAGTTGGAAAGTTGTGTAGTCAAGTCAATCACATTGAGCGCTCTTATTAAAAATGGAAGAAACTAAATATGCCTCTGTGAAGATGGACCATCCACATTGGAGTTTAGCATGGGAGGCAGGTCCAGCAAAGGATAGACCCGCGCGTATCTATATTGGCAGCGAAAAGGCAGCGAAGTCTCGAACATGGATGACAAAGTTTAATATTACGAGGGTGGTGAACTGCACTCTTGGTTGTCCAAATAAATTTGGAGACAAAGAATATACTCGTCTCGCGATTAGTGATGATATCAATGAAAATCTCTTAGGTAAATTATCTAGAGGGATTCGATTCGTGGAGGACAGCCATGGAGCGAATGTATTAATACATTGTTCTAAAGGGATTTCACGGAGTGTCTCTGTGTTTATTGGATGGTTAATGAAGATGGAAAAATTGACTTTACGACAAAGTTTTTTTTACGTTCAGGCGAAAAGATCGGTGGCTGATCCGAATTCGAATTTCATGCGGCAATTAATGACATTCGAACTAAATTTATTCAATCAACCCTCACTTACACCTGATGATCTCTTACCATGTCCTTTCTGCCTTAAAATTTGTTTTGAATTTGCTCTGTTGGCATGCAACCATCGATGCTGTATCCATTGTTTCAAAAAACTGCCAAAAAACGCTACTTGCTCGCATTGCTCATATGAAGAAAAACTTCTGAAGCACAATAATAGTGTGGAGGATCTGTCGGATTTTCTGCACACAATGTGTCCAAATTTCGAGGAAATAAAAAAGATTGAGTAAACGGAATGGAAAGTCAGAGGACATTTGAAAATTATGACTATCACTTTGAATTGAATGAATATTATTTAGTTAAAGACTTGTTGCCATTTTCTCGACCTATCACGCATGAGAAACAATTCAGCCTGTTGATGAACGGACTTACCTGACTCTCTATTTGTGCGACACTCATGTTAGATACATTCGCCGTAACTTCCTTTCCACAGCTTCGTCTAAAAATGTTTAGTAAATACAGTCCTAAAACCGAACTGGGAGCAAACGTACCTCGCTACAATCGTTGGGTGTACTGCTGAGCCTTCACGAACCAAGAGCGGGAATGTAGGGTTCATGGCCTTCAAAGGCACGTAGGTGGTCTTGATAAACTCGCGTAGCCCATTGCTGCTTTCTGCTGTTCCGACAATAAATCGAAGCTCCTGGAGAGAAGCACCTAGAGTAGCTCTCCACATATCACAAGTTGTGTTTATTTTTATTTTTTTTATTTTTTTTGTTTTTATTCAAGTGTCCGTTACACACGAAATGCGGGAAGTGGCAGGATTTCACCTGGACTTGTTACCAACATGGGGAGGAAAAGTAAGTCTTTTGTAGCAGCATTTCTAAGCGAATTCAATTCAATTTTCAGGCTGGGAATATCATGGAGCAACCAAAGTGCTGGTCCAGTAGGGAAATAATTCAAAAGCTCCGAATAAAAAACATTGAAGCAGTACCAGAAACGAATACTGTTCTGATGCTCTTAAATGATGTAGCTAAGAAGGAGGAGAGAAAAGATGGTCTCTACTTTAGGACAAGCATGGGTCAAATATCAGATTCTAAGCTTAGAAAAAAATCAGTTGCCGAGGTGAGAGTCCTTGAGAAATACGAAAAGATCAGAGCATCACCAGAGGAGCAAAAAGCTCTATTACAAAGATTGCACAATCGCAGAAAAAAAAGGACTAGCGGGCGAAATATCCTTCTTGAGAATAAATGGCTTTGTGATGATAAAACTGTATGTAAAGAGTATTGGACGAAAATATACGAATACAAAGAGGAGATAAGGAACGCAAGTACTCAAAGCGAGAAAATTTCATTATATTCAAAATGGCCTGTACCTCCCGACGAAAATATGAGCAAGGAAAAAGTTGCGGACAAGGTCAAACAAAGAGGAAGGAATTTGGAAATGAAAGTCCAACAAGCAATTAGCAATCATGACCAAATTCAAAAAGAGCGCAAAGATCATCTGGAATTCCTTTCAAATAAGAAACGTCTATTAGCTTTTCAAAAGCAGGAGGACTTGAAAAATAGTAGAGTTTACTCCTTCGTACAAACACTTGTGATTCAATCACAAAGTACCAATATTTTTGCAGAAAAACTCCAGGCAATACGTCTTTTCAATATTGAAAAACAACAAATGCTAGAATCAGTAACCACCATTCAAAAACTATTTAAGCAGTCTAGAGCTGCGGAAAATGGGTTGAAGTTCAGAAACGCAATTAAGAACATTCGGAAATTTGCGATTATTGCAGCTGCAACGAGAAAACGAGAACGGCTAGCCAATGCATCTGAAATTATTCATTGGTTCTTTGCTGTATTCTGTTACGAGAATTCAAATTTTCAAAAGATAATGCGAAATTATCGTTATAGAGTGGTGAATTGTCAACGCTTTTGGAGATCTTTTGATTTGGTTACCAAAGCTCGAGTGAAAGTAATATCAAAAAAATGGGATAGACACGAAAAAGAAAAATTAAAATGGGAGCGTCAAAAAGTATTTCAAGAAGTAAAGAGATCCGAAGCTGGATTGAGTGATGGTAGAGTTTCGAGATCAAAACAGTCTGGTTTAAAAAGATTAGCGAGTTCTGTTGGTTTGAATAATCAAGGCAACAATGCAGCATTGAAAGCAGCTTTGGAGCTTGGTATCCCAATTCATAAACGTGTTCCAAAGGATATCAAGTATCTCTTGATTGTGGACTATTTACATTCTTGCCGGAAGGATTTTAAAATGACCTGGATTGAATTTTGTAGAGCCAGACGAGTCATGAAAGCCCAATCAAGGTTGGTATCAATGGAAGATGCGCGATTAGCAATCCATGTAGATACTAATGACGAACTGCTGGAGATGTTTCACAAGAAGAGTAAACACGATGACAGCGCCATAAGACCGCCTTCAATGCTTTTGCTAACCAACACTACTGTGGATGTTTTGAATGCACTTATTGCGAAGGCACGACGGCTCGTTGAAGAACAATTGATGGACGTTTTAACGGTCGAAGGAGCGGCTAACGAGAATACTTCTACCTTCCTTACGACTGGAGTGAATTTTGAAATATAATTTATTTGCGGCAATTACAAATGGAATTCAAGTTTATAAATTTTTTGTTATGCGATTACACGTATAATTCATGTCTTATTCAAGTCTAATTTATGTTATTGCGACTACAAATGTGATTCGAGTTTAATTGATGTTTTTGCGATTACAGATGTGATTCGAGTCTAATTTATGTTATTGCGATCACAAATGTGATTCGAGTCTAGTTTATGTTATCGCGACTACAAATATGATTCGAGTCTAGTTTATGTTACCTGGTATTTCGGTTACAAATGTGTTTCAAGCATTGCTGCAACATCGTCATGTTCACGCAATTTCGCTTCCTCTACTAGACTCATAATCTCTTCCTTCGAAGGAGATACGAACCCCATCAAACCGATACACTTTTCCAGGTGGCCTTTTCGCACAGCATTTTGCAATAGCATTCCCACTTGATCCAATTCCAATATTTTATATCGTAAAAACACTTCTAATATCGCTGGAGGTGGAGATAATTTTGAGTTGAGCAAAGAATCAGCTCTCAAGCTCTCTTTAAATGGACTCTGAAGAAACGCTTCTATGATATTAGGGTTTTCATGAAGCATTGCAGATCGAAATATTTCTCTAAACTCTGACATTATGGTTTCCATTTCTTCGTTTGTTTGCGATGATCGTGCATACAACAAATTCAACAAATTTCGAAATACCACCGTATGTCCAGGATACACAGAAGCTCGCAATGAATTCAACAAGCATCCTTGAATTCTCTGGGCATTGGTATCAAGTCTGATAAACAAGGCAAAACTGTAAGAGCAACCAGCGTTAAAACCGTGCTGAGCACAAGTCGCCACTAGTGCTCCAACAGCTGTTGACGAAATACGCGGATCAAAAGGGTCTTCAAGACCTGATCGTAAAACAGATTTAATAGCCTGAATATTGTGAGTTTTGGCAGCACTGCAAAGCAATATCCATATTTGCTTTGAATCCAATAGGAAAGGGCCTGAATCAGGAATTTCTGAATCTGTTATTTCCGAATCAGATATTGTTTCAGTAGAAGAAGTATCTGAAACAACTGACTCACGGCAAAACAAAAGAAACTCCAGTATTTCGAAATTCTTATCTTGGATTGCGAGAAGAGCACTTTCCTCAACGAAAGTTGCACGATCCACCGCAGCAAATTTCTGTAGAGAATACAAAACACGTCTAAGAGCGGAAAGCCCAATATTCTTTTGATCAGTCGATTGACCAAACTTCAAAAACGATTTCCACTCTTTTATAGGAGGATTCGGATTGAATTTTGTTTTTCGAGACAACATCTGATAAACTCGTCGTTCCGACATGAATGTTGATTCAAGCGCGAATGATTTGACTCGGAAGTTGGCAATCCTGTGATTAATCTCCAAGCTCACAGAGCACAATCTCCCCACGCCTTCCAATCGAAGAAAGCTGGCAATATGCTCTAGCGTCTCGGTACTCAAAGAGTTCATTTTACACCTACTGACAATGTGTGCACATACGGGGGGGCTAAACATATCTATTTGAAATTCATTTTTGAAACAAGGAATTTAAACTTGCTAGGCCTCTCAAAAATCAAACCGATTCAAACATAATGAATAGTTAAAATAGTTACTTCCAATTTATTCAAGTATATTCAAATGTATTCAAGTATACCGAATAAGATAAGTACAGTTATTTCCAAATTTGACTGATTTCACTCTGTCTTTGAACTCACGAATAGCATTCTTAAACTCAGTTCCAACATTTCCATAAGCAATTTGATCTCCGTGATATCTGACGAACCACTCTCCGTTATGTCCCAATGCTGTTGCATCAACTTGATATTTACTCACTAATCCTTTGAATTGCTGTGGGGTGTTCCAGATGAAATAACCATTTTTTCGAGTAGAGATGAAATACATAGATACCCCATTATTACTTCCTAAACATACGTGGTCGAATCCGAATTTGGTGTTTCTATCCATGTAGTCCCGTACCTCTGGTTCAAAAACACTCCAGTAATACCTACCACTGTCCAACATCATAAAGTACTGGCCATCACACCCTAGAGCTACTTGAACAGGTTGAGGATGATCAACAGATCTAGAATGCAACTTTTCTCCAAGGGTTTTTGGGAGCCCTGCCGAGAAACTTGAAGCGTCGCGTCCAGGAATTCTTTTATGTATCAATATTACGAGACACCGTTTCCTAATGCAACATCTGAGGACCAATTGTTTGAAATGTAATTTTTTTCCTTTTCTTTCTCTTTGAGTTCAATTTCAGCTTTTAAACGCAAGTTTATCGAGTGTCTAGTGTTGACATCAGGAATGTTAAAGGAACGTTGGTATACACCTTTTTCATTTCGAGAA
>Ga0105055_10010547_pt1 | contig 11532 bp, 9 predicted proteins | sample BON03_FD_78090 | JGI IMG/M metagenome (GOLD analysis project Ga0105055, IMG submission 78090) | Freshwater microbial communities from Lake Bonney liftoff mats and glacier meltwater in Antarctica - BON-03 | ecosystem: Environmental > Aquatic > Freshwater > Ice > Glacier meltwater | place: Lake...
TCTTCAATGTTCGAAGATTATTTCAGAGATATTATGTCGCCATATTTCGAATTTCAAAAGTTTAATAGTTGTTGTAGGTTGATCCATTTGGGGGGGTTAAATTTTAATTATCTTCTGTTTGTTTAAAAAAAAAAATTTTGGTTCATTTAACTATAATTTCATTTTAGACGTGATAATTTAGCTAGCTGGGCGGGGGTCATGTAATGTTTGGCTTCTTCCAGTAACCTGCCCATCCACCATATTCTCGCTCCTCCAACACACTTGGATTCATTTTGAAACTTCTTGAATATAACCTCTGCCTTTTGATACATCTTCAACGACGAATTCAAAGCTTCCTCGGCAACTTTCCTTGGTGCTTCTGCAGCCTTCTTGCTACATTCGGCTTCAACACTTGCATTCTCAGCCGACTTTCGAGCGCGCTCAAGTGCTTCTCGATGCTCCAGTAACTGCTGCGCCAAGGCCTCTTGGGACGTACGAGTTTCAGCTGCCTTTTCCCGCCTTTGTGTTGCGTCGTCTCTTGACTGGGATGCTTGGTTCTTCGATTCCACTGCTGTCGCTCTTGCTTGTTGAGCAGCTGTTCGAGAGCTTTCAGCTTGCTCCCTCTCCTGACGAGCCACTTCTAACGCGCGATTGGAGTCTTGTAGCGACGCTTCGGCAGTAGTTCTCAATTGAATCGCAGCTTCTTTCTCCCGCTGTGATTTTTCAAAAGCATCTTCGGCTGCTTTACGACGGATCTCTGCTTGCTCTCGTTGGGCTATGGCTGCTTTTGCCTGCTTCTGATTCGACTCTCTCGCTGATTGAGATTGTTTCGACATGGCGTTGGCCTCTGATCGCTTTGACTGCGCTTCTTTTCGTTTGGAGTCCGCTTGAGAACGTTCAGCCTCACAGTCCTGTCGGGCTTCTTCTGCTTCTTGTCTCTCCTCGGTTACCGATGCCTTGGCAACATTAGCTGCAATCACCGCCTGATGTGATTCGTCACTTTTGCTAACTGCTTGCACTCGAATATCTTTGGCTTCTTTAGATACTTTCCCAGCTAATTTATTCGTTTGCTCCGCTTCCTCTCTGGATTTTTCTGCTATTTTACGAGATTGTTCCATCGACACTCGAGCTGATTCTAAAGCCTTGCGAGATGATGTAGCCACTTTACCTCGTGAAGTTGCTTCTGAGAGTCTGCTTTCAGCATCGTTCTTGGCTTCAACGCAGTTTTCTCGAAGTTCAACGGCCTTTGAATGTTCATTCTCACTGTCTAGGACTGATTGGTTCGCTTTGGCTCGTTGTCTTTCAGCCTCTGCTCGTTTAGAAGAGGCTTCGGAGGCTGCTTTTGATGCCTTCTCTCGTTCTGCCTCTGCTACTTTTCGGGCCTTTTCAAAGGGTGCTCTTACTTTTTGAGCAAGTACTCTTGCTTTTCTGGTCTCCTCAGTTAGCGGTTGTTGCTTACGAAGCAACGCCTGATTAGTCAGCTTCGCTTTTTGCAATGGAAGAGGATCTTCACCAGCGCGTAATTGAGCCAACTCATTCATTGCCCTGTTGCGCTTTACCACTCCAGCTGATTCATCCATGGAAAGATTTTCCAGTTTCTTAATCTTAGCTGCAGTGTCTCGTTTCGTCTGCTCCACGAAATCAATGGCCTCTTGAATCTCATCTTCAAGCAGTTTCATTGTATGTTCCACGGCCACCGCCTTTCTCTCTGCATCTGCAAAAACACTTTCTGCTGAGGCCGCTTCACTTTCTCTCTGGATAGCCAGATCCTCAACTTTCTTAGCAGCTGATTCACTTTCTTTCGCCAGCTTCTCGAGTTTCTTTGCAATTTCTTCCTCCTTCTTGATCAATTTCTTTGCTAGTACAGCAACCGCTTCTTGAGATTGCGCTTCAGATTCGCGCTGAGTACACACCTTTTGCTGCTCTTGTGCTGACCTCTCGGCTTCCATCGCCGCAGCTTCATCGCGCTTGCTTTCCAGTTCCTTTTCTTTTGCGTCATCTTCTGCCTGTCTCGCTTCTTTCTCACGTTCAACGCACGACTCCATAGCTTTGGCTGCCTTGTTTTGAACACTCTTTGCCTTGACTTCAGCTTCAATACTGAGTGATTCTGCATTACGGGCTGCTGCTTCACTTTTCTCTGCTGCTTTCTGGAGAGACTCGGCACGTTTTTCAGAAGCTATTAAAGTAGCTTCATGCTCCTTTGCAGCCTTTTCTAATTCAACTAATTTTTTAAACCTTTGTTCTGCAATGGCTTCAGCTTCGATAGCCGCTTGCTCAAGTGAATTGCTTTCTTTCTCCTTCTCCAAACTGTGCTGTTCACTTTGTTTAGCACCAGTTTCCTTTTCAACGGCTGCTTCTGCACTAGATTGCGCTGCTTCTTGCGCAATACGAGATGCTTCTGCTGCTTTTACAGCGACTTCCTCACTTTTCTTGGCGGTTGCCTCTTTCTTAGTTGCTTCAGCCTTCGCTTGCTTTGATGCAGCTTCAGCTGCCACAGCTTCGCGTTCCTGCTGTTCTGCCTCTGTCTCTGCTAGCATTGCTAGATTCGCTCCTTCTTCTGCTTTGCGATCGCTTTCGATGGCACTAGCTTCTACTTTTTGAAGAGCTAATTCCGCTTCTTTGGCTTCCTTCTTGCCCGCCTTTGCAAGCTTTTCAGATTCAATTGCATCTTTTTCTCGCGTCTTTATCTCCGCTTCAATTTTTAAACATTCCTCGGCAGCCTTCTGAGCCTTTTCCTCATTCTCACGAGATATTTGGGCTTTTTTCTCACATTCTTCAAGTGCATTCTTGGCATTGGCCATTGCAGTTTGCACTTGATCGAGTACTTTGTCATCGGATTCATCCCCTTGAGGGCTTCGGACAAGTTCCAGCCAACTGACTTTGAACATGTGAACCAAAAACTCTGTCAATGAAACATGTTTGTTAAAATCAACATCAATTGTCTTCATTGCCCTTCTCATATCCTTCACAGTCAAAGTGTTGCCGATTGCTTCAAAGGCACGGTGAGCCTGAACTTCGTCCAGTTCATTACCCGCTTCTCCAGCTGCATCAATTCGAACAAACTGATCAAAGTATTTAAAAACTTTCTCACGCGATTCTTCATTGGAGCCAAAATTTGGACCCTTGTTCCAGAACGCCTGAAGAAACTTGATCGCTTGAGTTTCGTATTTCTCAGAACTCATAGCAGTCAGCAATGGTACAGCTTCCACTTGCTCTGGAGTCTGCTTCAGTGCAGTGCTCTTGCGACCTAGACTCGCACGGACGGAAAGACGTTTCAACATCGAATCGGTTTATGGAGGCGCGACCTGTTTTTGAAGTGCACACCTGTGAAGATATTGACTACTAGTATATGGTAAACTATAGTACCCCATGGTCTACCAATTATTCGAATATTTTTATATTTCGAATCCACTTTTGCTGTAATCACACACGATGACTAACATTCATTCATCACCTTAAGAGTTTTCCGGATACTGCGCTTCAATATATCACTGAATGCAAACTGTTTTTCCCTCGAAGATTGGGCCGAAAAAAATGTATGAAATTGCCTTTTCCGAATCGGTCTTTTCATTTCAAACTGATACACACTAAAAGCTTTTTCTTCAACAAGATACTCGTTTTCGTGCTACACATGAGAATTATCGATTGATGTCGTTTATCCACTAGTTGATATATCATAAAAACCATTCGTTTCGGTATCGTAATATGTCCTACTAATGGATTCTTGAGCGCTCCAAATCTTTGATGGCTCTAGCCAATATTACGTAATCATCCATCGTATTGTAAATGTGCGTCGATATTCGTACATTCAATCTATTATTGATACATTTTACTGGACACTCTATGGAAAAACGTGAATACAATTCATTTTGCAAGAAATACGCGGATTCAGAATCATGGCCAAACGATATTGGCAATGGCACGCATGACATTGAGGATCGAAATTCTTCGTTAACTCTTTCTTCGCTACTACCCCATTCGCCTAGTAGGAAGTCAGCCGCACTTTCATTCAAAGCATAGTTGAATTTCCTTGCTTTTTCTACACCTCCGTAATCGTCCCAGAAATCCAGCACCGTAGGAAGCGCCAGCGCAGCACAATAATCCCTGCATCCATCAAAATAAAAATTCTCTGGAAACGATTTTTGAAATGAATGCGATGTAATCCGAGGGTGAACGATAGACTGGTGAACCGTTTGATTAATGTGCAGAAAACCTACACTTTTAGAACTGGATAGCCATTTATGAGTATTGCCCACGTAGTAATCTACAGGAGATGACTTGAGATCAACCTCACAGTTGAGAGGACCGTGAGCCCCGTCCACCAAAACAGGTATTTGATACTCGTGAAGCAAGTGCGTGATCTCAGTGATAGGCAGCTTGAAAGCGGAGTTGCTGGTGACATGGTCTACCACGGCTAAGGCAATCGTGCCGCGAGGGAGCAAGTCCAACTGCTGTTTTAACAGCTCACAAATAGAAGCAACTGTCAATTTTGCAGGAACGTCTATTTCCAAGTTGTTTTTGTCGCTGTGACGCTTGATCATAATCTTGACACTGCCATATGCAATGTTGAAGTAAAGAATGGTTTGGTTGGAATACGAAGAAATCACAGCATCAAGTCCCGAAGTTGCTGTTAAAAATATCTTAACGAATATTGCTGTGAAGAACGCGGACACTTACCATTTTGAATAATCGCTAAATTTGATATGTCTGCGTTCAGAAACTTTCCAAGCCGATTGGAAGCTTCAACCAAATGTGGGAATAGAAGTCTATCAAAGAAACGCAACGGTTGCTTTTCCGCATGAATCCTCCATGATTGGGCTCGATGATCAGAACATCTTAATGCGCCCCCAAAAGCACCGTGGTTAATAAAAGTGAATGAATTCAAATCTAACGAGAAATCATCTTTTGCTTCTTGTGGAACTGAATAGAAGGGCAGTCTTGGAGGAACATACATGGGGTTTTTAGTGGCAGCAATTAATTGACCAACATTGGCGCTCATGAAGGATCCAAAACCTTTATAACCTGCAGGCTTCATGCAACCAACACACCACAAGTAAGGGGGGTCTGTGGTATAAAAAAAACTCAGAAAGAGCCGTTGCAGTATGAGGATGCCATTGGCAACTGTGCCGAGTGACAGATCAGAAGATACTAAAAGTGAACCATACTCTTCTTCTTCTAGTGACCCTCCCAGAAGCGGTAAAAGGGAGGATCCAAGTCTATTGGAAAGGAAACCAATACGAAAAATAGATTTTGATGAATTTTACCAACAGAATAAAACTCTTGAGCATTATGCTGAGCTAAAACTGTTGAAATTCAAACTGAAATATGAAGAAAATAAATCTGCTGAATGCAATTTTCAGCCACCAGAGAACCCAGGAAGAGATGTCCATGAAACGCTTTACTTGGAAGGCATGAAGCAAAAGCACGCTAGAAACATGATGTTGCAGATTAACCACGCCAACGAGGTTTTGAAAGAAATGGACGAATGTACTTTTAGACCAGAAATATCAAAGTATCATAAGCGTCCAAAAGCTCCGAAAAGTGCAGCTGATACACCATCGTATGCAAGCATCCATAAAAAGAGTCGTATTCCCGCCTCGACAATCAAAACCAAACACGATTCAACGTACGACGAAATCCTCCACTCTATTCAGCATCTAAATCGATTGCTGCTCAAATAATGACCTCAATCATAAGATCGTCTGATTTAATTTGCTCTTGCAACACTTCCTGAATGGGTTTGCTCGATTCGATGGAGACTAATTCTGCAGCCAATTGTTGCAAGCATTTTTTATATAACTCTTGATGAATACCAGTTTTCTCCGTTATCACCATATCTAATGGCTTGACGGAATTAATGTATTTAGTTACCTCTTCCAAATGCGAGGTTGATTTCGCTTCCATATACAATTCGTAAGAACCAGCTGAAATTCTAGATATTGAAACAGAGGTGAGAAAACATTTTTGTTGCAGATCGGTTACCAAACTTTTGGGTTCATTAGTTTCGATATGGATGGTTCTATGAAACGGGGTTCCAAAATGTTTATTGATTCGATCATCAAGTTCTCTCTCTGAAATTCTAATGGCACTTCCTTGTTTCAATATATCCAAGCTAAAACGAGATACTATCTTGGAGCAAAACAGGTGATTCACCAGCAAATACACGACTTGGTCATTTTCATTTTGTTTGTGAAGTCGACCTGCAACATATACTCTTGTCACTGCGTTGCCTTCTAGCTTGTGTATTGGAGTGTGCTGGGCAGTGATAGCATATGTCTGAGACGATAAATACAGAGTCACATCGCTCAAAGAACGAGTCGATTTATTTCGAAGTTCAACGGATAGAAATATCATCGACGACTCGGCGGAGTATTCAGCCTTTTCAATACTTAGTGTCACATCCTCAAAGTATCGAAATTCTTCTCCAGAATTGCAAAATTCGCTTTTTGCTACGGATACCGTTTCGAAATATTTGGTTTCGTCATATACACTTGATTCCAGAGCTAGTTGGTGCTTAAACAAACGAATTGTATCCTCTTTTATTTTCACGATGTTTTTTTGATCCTCAAGTTCGGAATTCCCGGTTATATATTGTTCGTGCAATATACGGGCAACAACTGACTTCATTGGTGTTTCATTTCTGAAATCAGATTTGATTTCTTTCAAGTGACCTTCAACTGGACTAAACGCCTTGATAATCTCTGCACTACCTAGTACATAAAAGTTATTTTCTGGAGACACAACAAGGATTTGATCATATCCCAGACCCAAGAAATCGCCACTGCTTTGCGAAACCACCGTCATACTTTCACAACCTGATATATCAACAGCAACAATACTTTCATCAATACCAACGAGGAGCATAAGCGTGGCATTTGTGACAAGCAATATCGATATAAAGAGCGAAGAGTTTGATACTCTGTATCCACAAATACTGACGACTTGTGTTTCAAATGCACGCTTGCATAATTGCACCTCATCTACCGACACTGTCAAATACCCTGATTCGAAAACCAAAACGAAACCTTCTATTTCAAATATAAATGAGGCATCCATGCGTTGATTCAAGTGGAGAAAAGAAGGAGGATTGCTTATTGGCAAATCAAAAAGAGGTGCAAATTTTGCGTCACTAAAGAATATACTGCCATTGTGCAGAAAACAACTTTCTGCGTGTGAAGTTACATATGTACAAACTTGAATTTCGGGAAACTGAGAAATCACCAGTCTTACTAAAAAATAACTGTGAAAGTTGTGAATCAACACGCAAGTAATCCGCTCTTCCATAATATCGTGCCAAAATACCTTGTCCATGTCTACCAGTTGAAGATTCTCTTCAGACGGAAGTCCCAAAGAGTGAGAGTCAATAATCAGGCTAAAAAAGATATCTCTACCAGGTCGATTCTTATATATAGTCAGTTTTTTTCCCGGTAGCAAGCCAATGTCACACCATACGAAGAAGCCTCGATCACAACATACAACACGACGCATTTTTGTAATGCATTTTTTCGACACTTTTTTTTACGATGGAAGCAAAGGAAAACACTTGCACCAACACCAGAAGAAGCACTCGGAATAAAAAAGTTGCCGTATTTGATGAAAAGCCCAAATCATCTCCCAAACGAACAAGAGCTTCAAGCAAACAGAGTGTTCAAAGAACTCCCAAGAAACGAGCTAAACAATTGAAAGCTCCTGGGATGATTAAACAAGTCGCCATTGGAGAATTTATTCTCAAACCTTGGTACGCATCACCTTATCCTATGTGCGATGCGGGTGATTTGGAGCTGCTTTACATATGTGAAAGATGTATGTCGTTTTCAACATCGCGAACCTCGATGAATCGGCATCACCAAAAATGTTGTTGCTTCGCACCTCCTGGAAAAGTAATATATGAAGATTCCAAGTTCGACCAAATGGTTTTCGAAATTGACGGGGAGGCGAATAGGGTTTATTGCCAAAACATGTGTTTATTCTGTAAATTGTTTCTGAAGGCCAAGAGTTTGAGTTACGATGTGGATGAATTTCTGTTTTATATTCTTGTAGTCAAAGGAGTCGTCGTTGGATATTTTAGCAAAGAAAAGTCCACGCGATTCAACTACAATTTGGCCTGCATTTTGACGTTCCCTCAATATCACAGTCTCGGTTACGGCAAATTTTTGATTTCGCTTTCCTATCTTTTATCCAGAAGGGAGGGGAAGATCGGTAATCCGGAAAAACCATTATCTGATCATGGGTTGATTGCATATCGATCGTTTTGGAAACATGTAGTTCTCAAATCAGTCCTTCGAGATTGTGTCAAGAAGGACTTTACTAAAGAAAGCTCCTTCTCCTCATGTTCCATTGCTGATATCTCTGAGGAATGGGCGATTAATCCAGTAGATATCATTGAGACAATCGAATGGATGAAAGATGTATCTATCAAAAATCCAGTGCTTTTCAAGATCACGAATATTGAAGTTCGTTCGCATCTTAACTCCGTTACCGCAATCGCCGATCCCACTTTCTTACTGGTTTAAAAAAATTTCATCCAGATATAATTAGATTTAAAAACTGAAAGATCATTCATCGTATCCATCATCATTTGTATAAGCACTTGAAAATCTCACGATGGCTCTTCCTATGGCCCCTATCCATTCGTCCTTCTCCCTTTCAGAGTCTGCGTAGAGGAAGAAGATTTCTTGAGGAGTGGCAACTTCAAATGAGTTCCTCTTGTTCGTCTTGTCTTCAGCACTTTTCACAGTCAGACAATCCTTCAAGTCTATACCACCATGAGGGGGAGAATTCGCTTGTTTACAAAAATAGAGTTTGTTTCCTTTCAGCACGAAAAAACGTTTGCGCCATTCTTTTAGCCATTTGCTTCTCTTGGTTAAATAGCCAGAAAAGTCAGGTTCAGACAAATCCACTTTCAGCAGAGCAGCTGCCGAGTCACTCAACATCCTTTTTTTTTTACGATACGCCATCTGTAGACCCTAAAGTCCCAAAAGAGTACTAAAGAATTTCAACTTCAAATTCTTTCAGATTGTTGAAATTCTTTCAGAGTATGTCAAGTTGCTGGTGAAGGAAAATAGGCCCAAGCACTTTCAATATTTAATACAAAAAACGATATATGAATTCGCATTTTTTAACTTAATGGTTCCTATTAATTAAATAATACAAAAGGAGGATTATAATTTACCATCGCCTGGTACTCGTGGTAGTCACTGCTTTATTGCCTTTCGGTCTAACTTCATCTTCTCTTACAGTGTGTATCATTATCGTTGCGACGCATCCGTTCGGATTCCCAGCAGCTCCTTTGGCCCAATCATATGAGAGTCCATACGCATACAAAGTCCCATTCGAATTAAACGAGGCGCATGTAATTGCAACAGGTTCGTTGTTGCTTGTTTTAACAGGTTCCCCTTGCTTCAGTCGCTGTTTCGAGTCCTTGTCCCAATAACACCATGCCCCATCGGAACCAGCAGTTGCGAAAGTTCCAAATCCAGGATGAAAAGCTAAAGAATTGATCGAATATATATGCTTGGTGTTTTTGTCACGATGGCACTTAAAAGCGAAATTGTCGGCAGTTCGGTTCTGCCCAAAGTAGCGAATAGCACATCTTCCCTCGATACTTGCAATCGCAAACCCAGTTTTATCAGGGAATATGGAAACGGCACGAAACTGTTTTCGTAGTGGTTTTTGAAGAGCTTGCATTTGAGCATTCGCACTCGGCACTACTGGCTGATTCAGAACAGTTTCTGGTGTACTAGGATTGGAAAGGTTATATATTAAAACTTGTCGTTCTGCTTCTTCGCCACCTAGTGCCACCACCACATAAGGATGACGAATATCCATAGCATCACATCGGCCAGGAAGCTGCACCTGGAGAACAGGATTCGTGGGAGTTCGTAAATCCCAATAGCGAAGTAACTTGTCCCAACCCGCCGTGGCCAATAGATTACTTTCAGGGATCCACTTGACGCTCTTGATAGGACCGTCATGCTTGGCTACATCAGTTGCATTTTGCCTTCCTGGATTCGATTCAAATTGCCATTGTTTTACAACACCGGTAACACCTGCAGAGAAACAACCGGATCCATCACTCTTGAAGCAGACGTCAAGAACAGGTCCTTGATGCTCAATATAAGCTTTGAATTGAGCGTTCACACCCATCCCCTGTTGCTGAATGTCATAGCAGCGCACTTTGTTGTCCCAAGAGCCACTACATAACAACGAGCTCGTCGGGCTCCATGCAAGGCAAGATATACTATCAGTCGCAGCATCCTGGTTGCGAGGAATTTCATAGTCAGAGTTAGGATTTTGTACTGGCATGAAGCTAGGAGACTGGTTCTGTTGTCCATATTGTTGCTGTTGTGGTTGTTGATTACTGCCAAACATGGATCCTCCAGCTGAAGGTGCTGCACCGAACGAAGGAGCAGGCTGAGCTGTACCAAATGAAGAAGTAGGTTGAGCTGCACCAAACGAAGGAGCAGGTTGAGCTGCGCCGAATGTATTGGTTTGGTTGCCGAATCCTACATTAGAACTTTGAGGAGCACCAAATGATCCAAATGTAGAAGGTTGCTGTTGGTTAGAAGCTGGAGCACCAAATGATCCAAATGTGGAGGGTTGCTGCTGGTTAGAAGTTGTTGCACCAAATGAGCTGGATCCGAACGTAGGTTGTGAAGACCCTCCAAATCCGAATGACATGATCCCACCACTAAAAATTATTTTTTAATGGAGTAAGGGGACCGTACCTTTATTATTCAAGGTACACACTTTTTTGGACACAGGCTAAGTTGAGTGATGTTCAAGTCGAAGAAGAAAGACCGCACTAAAGGTCGAAACGGCGGTGTAATTCGCTTCAATAATAATAGATTGAATGTGAAGACCATGCCTAGGACTACGGTTGATGAAGACGGCCTGTTTACTTCGATAGTTGAGGGTAGCCCGGATGCGTTAATAGGCGCAGTAAACGGCGAATATTTCTCACCAGCTCTGCTTCGACGGAGATTATGGGAGTTCTACAATGAGCACAACCCCGAGAAGGAATCATTGGATGACGTGATTGATATTTTGATCCAGTTCGCAGCCGACAAAGGCCTGCTGGAGCTGAACATGAAATTGACCGATATATACGGGGCATGTGTTGTAGAAATGGTAGACGAAGATGATTCAGATAAAAGTGAATTCGAACCAACCCCTCCTCCTGATGAGGACGAGCCCCCGCCGTTCGTTGACTCAGATGAGGACGGTCCTAGGAAATCAAAGTCACTCCGGAAGAGTTTGTTTCGGAGAAATAAAACTTTGCCCAAATCGTTTGATGAGCATTCTCCTACTATTGAGACGCGATCTAAAGCAGGCAAGTCGGTGCCGAGCGGTATGTTTAAATCGATGCTGACCTCGAAAGGTGATCTTCCGCCACCACCTACTGCAGAAGAAGCAGATGGTACAGAAAAACGAAAAAGTAGGAAAAGCATATTCTCAAGGAAGAGTCTTTCTCGCCTCAAAATGTAAATATAATTTTAAAAACGGGTATCACAAAACAGAAATAAATTTTAATTGAATTTGATGAATTCTTCA
>Ga0105055_10010549_pt1 | contig 11532 bp, 15 predicted proteins | sample BON03_FD_78090 | JGI IMG/M metagenome (GOLD analysis project Ga0105055, IMG submission 78090) | Freshwater microbial communities from Lake Bonney liftoff mats and glacier meltwater in Antarctica - BON-03 | ecosystem: Environmental > Aquatic > Freshwater > Ice > Glacier meltwater | place: Lake...
AGTGTCAATTTTTATAGTGAGCTGATCAGCATTCATCCCTGCAGGGAGTTGTTCCTGCTCGCACTGTTGCTTTAGAAATCAATTTTGTAAAGAGGAAATATATTTGGAATTCGCTTTGAATAAAAGAACTGATTTGGAATATTGTTTTATAAAAGTGAACTCTTTCGAATATTTTTTATAAAAGTGAACTGATTTGGAATATTTTTTATAAGACATCTGAACTGATTTGGAATATTTTTTATAAGATGAACTGGCGTAGAATACTTTTTATAAAAGTGTACTAATTTTCGATTTTTTTTATAAAACTGAACTGGGAAGCAACCTTTCCTATTATTGGGCTTTTCTTATTGTTTTAAAAAGAATGAGGGGTTGACGATTTCTATAAGAATGAGGGGTTGGTACTAGTGCTCTCAATAATAATCGAGTAGAATCAAATGACCGTGGACTGATTAAGGAATTTAGCAACATAGTTCTGCTAAACAGCATCCAGCGAGACATCCACAGCAACAGCATTCACAGTCTGTGCATCCAAGGCACATCATTGGTTGCTGCTTCCGATTCACGCGAATAGGACTGTTTCGAGTCATGACCACCGAAATTGGTTTCGCAATATAATGGGGCATTTTTAGAATCTTGAAACTAGTTCAATATCTTTTCAATGAATGGATTTTGCTTTTAAGTTTTAGTAAATTTGTTTTCAATCAACCGTCAGGCAGTTGTTGACCTCAAACTGCGTGTGTCATACACCTTCAAAATTTGGGGTAAAAAAATAAAGCCAATAAATTCAATAATCCATTATTAGGATAAAGGATAGTCACCATTAGTGCAGGTTGTAAATTCAAGAATAAAAGTAATAAATTTCAGTGGAGGAATATTCCTGCCGAAACATGTCGCCGAATTCGAGAGAGCGTATCTCCAAGCTGTTCAAATCAAAAATAAAGGATAACTATAATGACTTATTACGCGAAACCAATATACCACCAACAACCACAGGTTGTCTATGTGCAACAGCAACCTCAAGTTGTCTACGTTGATCGAAACGCAAACTATAATTATCAAAGGCGTCAAGAGCGACAAAGAGAGGAAGAATGCTGCTGCTTAGGATGTCTGACAGCTCTTTGCTGCTGCTGCCTTTGCACATAAATCAAAGAGTGGCTTCTCCTCGTATATTTGTAGATACTACTTTTTAGTTAAAAATTAATTGACCATTGTATTCTAATAATAAAAGCTGTGGCCAAACAAAATGTTAATCAATTATCGGGCATGCTCCCAAATCATTCAATCGATTGTCACGCATCCATAATGCTCCAGCAAAGTGAATCATCACGCCAACAACAACGAGAATATGGAATATTTGATGACTCGAGAGGAAGAGATCAAATTTCCCAGGAAAGTGTTTTTCAGGAAACCTTTTGGCATAAAACACAGCACCGACTAAATAGCTAGCAGCCATGCTTAACAAGAATGCCAAACCGACATTTCTTTGTCGACATTCAGGATCCGCACAGCCTTCGGCCGCGAAGTGGATCGCAGGAACTACCCCAGAAAGACCCAATATAGAAAATAACATTGCACGAAACTTTCTATATTCTGGAGTTGCAAAACGAGGCCATACCACGAATATAGTTACAATAAATCCAATCCCAGAGATAGAACCTAGATAGGCCCACATAATCGTCGGTTGACAGTAAAATGCATAAAAGCAAAACGGATAAAACGATCCAACAATTAAAAGAGTAATTCCAACATAATCCAATTTGTTGAGCCATGAGTGAGTATGCTTCCCGTTGCAATTGAATAGATGATACACGCCACTTAATGACAGACAAATCATTGCTCCGCACAGAAATGGAAGCAAGAATTCAGCACCTGCATCTGAACTAGAAGTGCCCCATTGATTATAGATGAACGGTGTTGCTACGAAAATAGCAATCATAGGTCCCAAATGGCTCCATACGTTTACCGTTTCGTTGTGAATTCTAAAAAGAGAATACAGACATCCTTTTACAGAGGAATAAGGTTTTCTATACCCGGAGAGAATAAACTCGTTATCTTGCATCCAGGAAGGAAGCTCGGAAAACCCATACAGTGTCCACCCTTCACTCGATTCTTTGAACTTCGTTTTCAACCGTTCGTCTGGATGTTCGTCTTCAAAGTTAGGGTTCTCTGTTCGTAGCCCTCCTAATGCGTCCTCAGCATCTACTTCATGCTCTGTGGAGCAACAGCACTTACAGCATCCCATAGTTCGTTTTGGTTCTGTTATTACACACTTTTATCAATTGCCGGGATTTGGAAATCAACGAAGTGTATTTCATAGGTGGGAAGAGGAAGAGGAGAAAGCCCCCCCCATCGCAGAAAGTTCTTCTTCATAGGGAGGGGGGCTATATGTCACAGGCTTGGGATGGACGATGGCCTTGCGAGGTATCTCATAAAGGGGAGGCGAGACATCCTAGTGTTAGAGTAGAGGCCACAAACTCTCGAGGAGAGGCGTGAAAAGCTAGAGGAGAGGCGAGAAAATCTGAAGGAGAAGCGAGAAACTCTAGATGCGAAGGACGCAGCCGGTATGACACCGAATACGATGTGGGATGCAGACCTACGTTTGAATCAGATTGCATACAATGCGTCACAGTGGGTGAAAGACAAACAAAGTGAAGAGCTTTCTGACACTATGGATTACCTCAATATTGAATCCGTGGAGGCTTGGGAAGACTTCAATGTTATGTGTCCCGATGCGCTCATAGATAAAGAGACCACCGACCCTTTCAATCTGAAGAAATGTGCGGGAAAGATTATCACTCCTTTGAATTCTAAACCCTATTTTCAAGCAATTTGGTCTTCCCGGTGTTGAAGGAGATTTTTCGTTGTGGTGTCCAGGGCGGAGTTACCCCACTTAACAATTGCTCACAAAAAGTTAACGCCATAGTTAAAAGGATTGATCCCTGATGGTATTGTGTTTGCTGTCCATGGTAATGAGATTGGATCGCAAGCCCGTGCCTGCGATTGAGGTGAAGCATCCTGGTATTTATAATCCAAAAACCCGCTTGAAGTTGCACTGGAAGAAAGGAGAAAAGGCTTCTAAAAGTCCATTAAAGCAGATTTATGGCTACATGCTCGCTTTGGGACATCGGTACGGGGTGTTGACCACATACCAACAGACGTGGTTTTTGAAGAGAGATGTTTATGAAGAAGCCAAACGGGGTAAGGTGGTAAAAAAGGAAGACTATATGTTTCGAATGCATTTTTCCCTGATTCGACTGAACCAAAAATGTTGTTTTTAAAAAATGAATTCAAAATTAAAATTAGCGTTAGCAATTATTTTTCATCGCAAGGATTCTGCAAATGTCACTAACTGATATGACCCCAACAGGTCGGCGCTCCATATCTACCACAAAAATTCTGTGCTTGCGTGAAATAGCCAACCTGCTTATAATCTTTCGAATACTTGTCGTTTCTTGGACCACAACTGCTGGTGCACGAGTGTCACCATGGTCTTCTGCAGTCTGTTGAATGACTGAAACGAAATCACCACAAGACAAATCCATAGTTGCAACTTCAGAAATCCCTGCAGAGCAACGTTCAACAGCCGCTTGCTCAACGCTTTTGAATAATCGAATATCTTTTGTCGAGATACTCGTCAGTAATTTACCCTCGTCATCCAATACACCCACAGCACTCACAGAGTTTTCAATTAATTTCCGAAATGCTTCTCTGACGGTATCTGAGTCGGCGTTTACCGTAATTACCGGTTTGCGTCCCCACCCGTCCAATTCTAAAAGGTTTTTTTCAAAAAATAGAGCGAGGGTTTCGGAATTCTCTTCCATCGTTTTGAGGGCCTCGTGCAAAGTGCAGGCAACCAAAGACTGAGATATTATCTTCACTGCTTGACCATCGTGAACAATTGGAATCCTTTTACAACGTGAGACACCAAGGCGACTAATCAATTCTTTCAATGTCGAACTGGGAGACATCGGATCCCACACTCCCTCACCGTTAAGCAAAGCACCAACTGTTAACTCATATGTTGATGTATCCAATGTACCGGAACCGCCAGATTTAGCTAATTCCAACGCCTTCTTCTTATTCAGCATGTTACCTGGCAAATTTGAAATGATCAAATCTACGCTATATATGATGGACATCGCATCCGATACATCAAAGAAACCCAAATAACGCTTCCCACCACCTGGAACCTTTTCACAAACAGGAGCTGATAAGATATGCTTGTCAACTAATATTCTGAAAGCATCGTTCACATTTGTTTCCGATGAAATCTCCACAACAGATCCTAGAAAATTCACCTCGTCCATTGTCTTGTTTCCAAACTTGGTATCAAGAAAAGACTGAAGTCCCGAATACGGATCAGTCTGAGGTTTTTGCACTCCAACTAAAAGTGCCGCAATATCACTAACGGATACGCATCCAATTGGAAACCTATTGTCATCAACAATAAATATTCGATGCTTTTTGCTGCGTGCCAGTCTTGATATCACATTTCGTAGAGTTTCACCGGCAGTGACAACAACAGCAGGTATTCTAGTAGTATGAGTGTGCTCAGCAGCTAACTGGACCGCAGAAACAAAGTCACCACATTCCATGTCCATTAAACTTTCAGGATGATCAATCGACCCCCTGCGTTTGTTCGTCTCGACTTCAAGTCTTTGCATGGCTGCGTCTTCAACACTAGTAAACAATCGAATATCCTTGGTAGATATGCTAGTCCATAGTTTACCCTCGTCATCAAGAACACCAACTGCACTAACGCCTTCTTCAATAATAAGTCGGAAAGCGTCCCTTGTTGTATTCTTCTCAGTTTGTACACAAAAAACAGGCCGAACACCAAAACCACCAATGCTCGTTAGAGTTTCCTCAAAAAGACTTGGAATAGCTTGGCCACCAGCTTCCAACTTTTTAAGCATATTGTTGAGAACTGTGGTCACTTGAGACTGGGAAATAATCTTGGTCACACGTCCAATTGCTTCATCAATGACAGGAACACGACGAGTTGTAGTCCCAAGCATTTCCATTACATCTCTCATAGGAGTAGAGTTGGTAACCGGCATCCATGGGGTCCTTTCAGGGGTCTCACTGGGACTCGATGCCTCAAACAACGATGCTACTTTGATGGCGGTGTCGCTGCCTACTCCACTTCTCGCTAGCCCAAGAGCAAGCTGTTTATTCAACATGCTATCTGGTACAGCACTTAAAACAAGGTCTACGCTAAATATAATTGCAAGCGCATCGGATACATCGAAGAAACCAAGGTATGCGTTCTTGGCTGAATCAAAGACAGGCGTGGAAAGAATATTGTTGGACACCAACGTTCGAAAAGCTTCATTCACCGTGGCTTCGCTAGATACTTCAATGACTCCACCTGCAAACGGAAATTCTCCAGCGGTGTGCCCAACGAACAGCTCAGAGGAGACAGAAGGCGGCTGGCCTAACATCAGTAGAACAGGTCAATTTTTTTTTGAAGCATGTGTGGTATTCAAACCAACGCCTTGGAACAACTTAGCTACACTGGACTAGACAAGACCGGTAAATCAGTTGATCGGTTGCTTATTGGAGCCATTTTGGGTGGATTCTATATCGCAATAGGTGCATGGATGCATGTTGTTGTGAGTGAAATGGTGGATCCTTTTGTAGGCTCGTTGTGTTTTCCAGCAGGTTTACTATTTGTGTCGCTTTCTGGATCTGAATTGTTAACTTCCAATATGGCGTATGGCATCTATCCTGTCTTCATCAACGATATTCGGAAGTCGATACGCCTTCATAGCCTATCAAAAATAATTCAACTTTTGGCTATTTCACTTTGCGGCAATTGGTTTGCATGCAGTTGCGTCGCATATTTTGCCTTCACCACTGGCATATGTGAAAACGCCATGTTGCCTTTATTAATTCTGAAGAAGACATCCCAAAATGCTTCACTTATTTTCATGAAAGCCATCGCTGCAAATTGGATGGTTAATCTCGCCGTTTTTCAATATACCTGCGCCAAAGAAATTGCACACAAAGCGCTTTTGATGTGGATCCCCATTGTTGTTTTTGTTGTATTAGGATTTGAGCATTCCGTAGCGAATATGTTTTTTCTAGGAGTCGGGGTTTTCAACCAAAATATCACATTCGCACTCTACTTTCATAACATAGTGCCGTCTCTAGTTGGCAATTTCGTTGGAGCAGTATCTTTTGTTTTTACCCAATGTCTGATGCATGCTCCAACTCTCACCAAACAAGTAGTGTAAAATATACAAACAAAAAAGTGTTCAATTAAATATGAGTAGATGGTTGTAAAACAATCAACGAAAATTATTTTGTATTGTGGATGTCCCAGAAATCTAGCTTGCAGAGAAGGTGTTGAACTCATATGATTAGGGCATCTTACATGTTGTAAATTTAATTGCACCCCTCGAGTTTTTAAAAAAGGTGGTGCACAAGACATCAAATTTTTTAGTGTTCGCGATGTCACGTCATATGTGTCGCGACCCTATTTCAAAAGTGAGTCGTCCTTTTTAGAAACTTAAAATTCCTTGTTGTGATGTATCGATAGTTAGCTGCTGCCTGCTATTCGTGAATTTTTAATGGAGAATTAACCACGGGTAGTGATCGCCAAATCCCTTGTTGCTGGTTCGTATATTTCTATATGCTGTTGGATTACAAACTGGTACTATTTACTACAGGACAAGGTGTGATTGTAAAGGAGGACATACTAGAAGGTCAGGTGCTGACGATAAACCCTGGATAATACTTTCCACCTTTACCGGCATTTACTTTCTAAACTACGATGTAAGTGATTCGTTGGAAATACTTTCCACCTTTACCGGCATTTACTTTCTAAACTACGATGTAAGTGATTCGTTGGATTCTATTTTACTATTAAGATACAACAATATCAAGTCCAGAAATCTACTGCCCTGACAATAGTACCATCATTGGGGATATCTCCGTCAAGTACTGTGTCTTCAAGTACCGATCGACCACATGCGAACCAACTTATACCACCAACCAAGACACATGTGCCTTCGAACGAGAAACTGATAGAAGCAGTGTTAACTTTGCTGTCAAGGAAACATTCAATGAACAAATTTACAGCACTCCTTTTAGTACACCAATTAATACCGGTATTGATACCATGGAATTTGTCTCGGCTGTGGATGTCTCGGATCAATTTGATACTACCTCTTTCATTCAAAACTTCAACACAGGTGTATCAGTGAACTGGATCAATGCCGACTCTCTTAGATTCATCGAAGACTTAATTTTGAAATTGGGAGTGGTGAAACTGGTACGTCCCCATTTACCCTAACCGGAATCGCCCTGAACATGAAAACTGTTCGAATTACCCTTCGTAACCCAGCAACCGATGATTTCATCACTGATTACTCGTGGTCTGTGAATGATAAATTGAAATACATGAAGCATTCGTGGTCGCCTTATTTCACGGATCCTGCGTTTTGCACTTATTACAATTCCACCGACGAGACGGACCGTTGCCGACCTTTCTTTGAAAGGGATACTCCACGATGGAATAGTTACAACGATTTTACCATGGATGAAACTGTTATTGACGATGTATGTCAAATCACCAATACTTTAGATGGATTTGAGGATAATAAAAATACTGATTTCTGGAAAATGGATCCGTCCAAATGGTTTGCAGACAGTGCCCAAGGTTACCTCAAGGTTGTTATTGATATGGTTGGTGTATTGAAGGCGTGTGGACCAGCTACCTCTCGTAGAATGTTATCGTCCAATACCAGGGGTGAGAGACAACTCACAGCTGGAGTTGTTACCTATGTGAGCGATCAATTGATCATCCTTGTCAACCAGGAAAACAACACAGTTACCGTAGTTAAAACGGATCCTGCAAAGTCATCGACCTCGTCGGAGGTAATTGTATTCGCAGTTGGACTTGGTGTATCTGCTTCTATCTTGTTTTGTTTTGGTATTCACCTTCAAACGAAGAAAGCGTGACGATGACTACCAAGTTGCCCGCACCGTAAACTCCAAGGCAAACTTTTATGAATACTAACTATTTAATTTATTTTATCACTTATACTCGTAATGTGCAAGACAAACGGCTGCGTTGCCATAGAGTGTAACATACTGTCTATTCAGTTCTATATCTTGGTATTTAACACTTATCCAATCTGGTCGTCTCTTTCGTGTTATAATACCAGATAGCGACACTTCCTTAACAAAACTAGCCGTGGAGGCCTCATGTTGTACTTCAGGATTCACCATGGTAAAATTATTAAAAACGATGATGCCATATGGAACATTAAAGTGCCGTAAGTGAATACACTCTTATCCCCCAGCACCCAAATACGGTAGAACCCGTACTGTTGCCTCTTGCAAATTAATCCTTTGCATGGCCCAATCAACAGCTGATTCTTTAATTTGAAATGTTTCTGACGACACCAGTTCCCCATGTGTGATAATGTCGTCGGAAAGTTTAAATGGAATATAAGTTGGTTCATCCAAAGTGAAAGCTGAGGCCCCGTTAATAATACTATCAAAGTTGTAATATGGCATTCGTACGAATGATGCTAAGGCAATGACTACCATGGATACCAACAACGAGCAAACCCTGTACATACCATGTTTAATATACCATAAGGCAATTTTGGTTGCCATTTGCCCAATGTTTAATTTACCATATTCTATATGTCTAATTGCCATGGAATGCAAATCGTTCATGCAAATCCCATTATATATTGTTGTTTATGCAATACAATACCGTCGTATCACGCTGCCGAAGTGACGAAGAACTCTTATTTGGACCCGAATTAAGGTGTTTACGCACTTTGGAAACTAGTGGTGAAAAAATACCAACATACGATGGACGACCAATTAAAAAGATATCGATGTCTTGAAGTAATTTCCAAAGGTTGGACTTCTTGTCATAGTATCGATCCCAACACTCATCCAAAAACAAATCACCATCCATTCGGTATATAAATAGCAATACAAATGATTTAGTTATATAGCATGAATAAAACCCTTCCAGTTCGACTTTCCATTTTATTTATCTAAGGTTCTCTACTTCCAAAACCTCAAATGTTCTCTTGTACACAGGTCCGACAACTGTTTCGAAATTATTTTCCGTGGTCAGCAACAAATTATTTGGAAGTTTAGATACATCCAGCTTAACGCCTTTGAAGCGATTAGAGAAACTATCAAACACAAATGTTGGCGAAAATCCAGAACCATGCGGTTGGTCCAATTTGGAAGCCTTGGCAGCTTCAATTTGTTTCTCCAAAATACTCGCCTTACCCCGTGGAGAGCCATTTGAGAGCTTCAATTTGTTTCTCCAAAATACTCGCCTTACCCCGTGGAGAGCCATTTGAGAGATCATGGTTTACGACGGCTCCCCATTCTTGGTGACCATCTCGCGACTCTTGGTCTGATTGAACCATACGACAGGATCGAACACGGCACAAAAGTCATTGCCGGTTTCACCAGGACGCATTAGGTAAACGGTGTTTTCTTCGATACCTACACGCTCGCCCTTGCCATCACTTCCAGTAACTAGCTTAGAAGCCATGTCTCCTTTGAACGCCTCCGCCAGAATCACAGGCTGATTGAGTTCACAATGAACTCGCACTTTTGGAAACTCGCAATTCGGATTGCAATGTGCTCCAGGGCATAGGTCCTTGACAGAGACCCAACAATCACCCCGCGAATATCAAATGGCATTCCACTTACAACGTAGGCTGTGAATAGCGATAAGCTCCATGGAACTCCAGGAGTACGACGTTGGAGCGACGGTATCAGCAATCAAACTTGACGGTGCGAAAGCGTCCAGCGCAAGCAAGGGGACTACAACAACACCCTTTAGAGATGAAGCATCCATTTTCAGCGTGAACAAGCCAGTGGCACTAAGATCTAATAAGGACTTGTTCACTTGAAGCTGCATGCCACGGCAGACACAATCCTGGATCAGAATGGAATCGCCGGTCACAGCAAACGTATGGATTCGCTTCAGATGCTCGAATGCGCACAACCTAGACGGGTCGCTCCAGCGTATTTTATTCAAACTTTTTTTGGTATTGCGGAAGGCATCGACCCATAGTTGCATACTGTAAAGTGCTTTGTAGTGTCACAGTTGAGGACTTCGTTTTTTAGTTCCATGAGTTTTTCCAGTACACTGGGTTGATCTTTGATCACCTTTCGACGCTATAGTCGCTTTCTCAGGATTCATAATTTGACTATTCAGGTTTTTAGACCTTTTTCAGGACACATGCTGGTCAACTCCCAATGTGGATTCTGTTGGTGAACGCTGGGAGTTTAATCAAGTTCTTCTGGTAAAAGAAAATACTTAGATGCATATTTACGTGTTGCTATGGCTTTCAAATATTTAATCAAATTAAATCCGGTTCTAGAGCTCTAGCGATGTACTAGCACGCTAGCTACATCACCAAAACGGAGGAGGTCAGTCCTCATTATCCTCTTCTTTGCTAGAACGATCAATCCAGAAACATCCTCTCTAAAAATCTGAATTGTTTTTACCAAAATATAAAACTTTATTACTTGACTCGACTCAAGATCAAAATCATCACATTAGAACTGAGAAAAGTTCTTTCTTTGAAGCTAGTGCCGTTACTTCTGCAACCCTGTATCAGCTGCTTCCCTGTGAGAAAAACAGAGTGAGTGTAGAGAACTTGCTGGTTTCATCGCAAGATGCAGCAACTTCGTACGAATAGGAAAGTTCTGTCATGTCCAGTCAAAGTTGTGAATTTACTTCAATTTCCAAGGAGTCTAGTATTTAAATTAAAACACTAAAAAGAAGTGAATAGAAAGAAGCCATCAAACCCTAATTTCTCAAAAACAAAAGTGTCTTACAAGTTGAAAGAAAAGGCCTGATGACAATTTTAAAAAGTACATATTTTATCAATTAATCAAAGATATGGTTTACCCATCACGAAAGTGAGCTCGATAAACCAAGCATATACACGACAATACCCTGCAAGTTGCAAAGACACCAAACAATATGCAAAGATACAGTCCTGTTGAATCGTCGGAAATATCATTGATCTCGAGTGCATATTCACATTGGGCGATAGCGATTTTAGACGCCGTTGGGTCTCCTGGTATTGCACAGCGCTCCCCTCCAAATTCTGCAATGGCAAATAAATTAATACCGTACTTCAAACTGCATATGTTTTGAATCCATCTCAACCATATTGGTATTCGATCGATGCTGACAAAATAGCCGCTGAAAAGTAATTGAGGCACAAAGATAACAGGAGAAATTGCTTGAGCTTGCTTTGCGTCCTTTGTTGCTGCTCCCAAAGCCAAGGCCATGGAGGCAACCACAATCTGTGTCAGGAATACTAGAAAAACAAGGACAAAAAAATTGCCTTGAAGACCCATTAACCAATAAATCACAGCCAGTATATTGAATGCTTCTACCACAAACATTACAGATTCTGTGACCATTTTTGAAAGCAAATAAGAAATAGAAGAGTAAGTGCCAGTGGAATATTCCCTCTCAAATACAGCACGATCCGATGCAAACGTCGTCAGTGGTGGCTG
>Ga0105055_10010551_pt1 | contig 11531 bp, 7 predicted proteins | sample BON03_FD_78090 | JGI IMG/M metagenome (GOLD analysis project Ga0105055, IMG submission 78090) | Freshwater microbial communities from Lake Bonney liftoff mats and glacier meltwater in Antarctica - BON-03 | ecosystem: Environmental > Aquatic > Freshwater > Ice > Glacier meltwater | place: Lake...
AATGAAGACTAATCAGCCTCAAAATTTATTCAGTCAGAAATAACCCGCGCTTTTACAATTCAAACAAATGGATTTGCCCGGCTGGTGACGCATGTTGCCAGGGTTGGAGTCGTCTGTTTACATGATTGAGAAACCAATGAAGATGCCCCAAAAAACTTTTTTAAAAAATTAAACCTAAACGCACCATGAAAAAAACACCTACCCTCTCCGACAATTTGATTTCGCCTAATAATGCGTCTTCTCGCTGCCAAGGATTTTCTTACAGGGCTATCCTGTTGGCACTCTTACTACCAGCATTTTTTTGCGTTTTTTCAACACAAGCCCAGCCTACCCTTCAATGGGACGTCAACTATGGCAGCAACAGCCTTGATGCCGCCCGGAATATCCTCCCAACCAGCGACGGCGGATACCTTGTCGTTGGTGTCGTGAATGCGAACACAAGTGATGTGGTTGGATCCGGGTATTTTGGCAGTAGCGATGGCTGGGTTATAAAGCTCAATTCAACTGGAGCAATAGTTTGGAAAAAAGCCTACGGGACAACTAATTTTGATATTGGAATATATCAAGCTATTGAAGTCAGTGATGGCTTTATGTTGGTCGGTTCCCAAGTTGTTGGTAGCTTGAATAAACTATGGTACGCCAAGATTTCAAAAACTTCGGGAGCCATTACCTGGAGCCAACAATACAATTCTACAGGACAATCTGTAGGTCATGCCATTGTCAGCACCCCCGATGGCTATTTGGTTGGCGGTCAAACGGACAACAACGGGCTCAAAGCAGTTCTATTAAGAACAAACGCCACAGGAACAATTATCACTACCTACACCTCCAACCCTTCGGGCGGCTTGTGGGGCTTTGACATTACTAAAATTGAAAAAACTCCGGATAATGGCTATCTGCTATTGGGTGATTATTTGGATAACAACGAACAGGGATGTTCAAATGGCGAAGTTACAAATCCTTTCGACGTGTGGCTCTGCAAGTTTTCCAGCACCTACTCCGTCTCATGGAGTAATATTTACGGTGGCACGACAACTGATTATCCAAAGGATCTTGTCGTAACACCTAGTAGCGAAATTTTTGTGCTGGGCAATACCGTTTGCGATGGTACTGTAACAGGCCCAAACAATGTTGGCAAAGGCGATTGGTTGATGAAGACTAACAGCACCGGCACCATTCAAAACGTAATCAAAGTATCCATAAATCTTTTTGATTATGTTGTTTCAATAAACGGGATAGGACTTTCCTGCGACAACCAGCTACTGCTCTGCGGTGGAAGTGGCGGACTTTTGGGGACTAGTGCCATTGTAAAAAAAATCAGTACCAGTTTCACTGATATTTGGACTTTTAATACAACCCCTTCAACGAGCATAACCAGGACTGGATATGATGTTGTTGCAACGAGCGACAATGGCTGCATTATGGTCGGCAACTACAACTCGACCGCAAAATCCAATGATTTCTACATTGCGAAGCTGAGCCCCGACCCTGCTTGCGGTGGTGGTGGCAATTTTTGCTCCAAAGCCACCACCGTTACTTGCGGGCAATATTTGAGCAACCAAACAACGGTTGGGGAGAGCAATTCCATCAACAGCTATCCCTGCATCAGCAATTCTACTTTCCCGGGCAAGGACAGGGTGTATAAGATCGTGCTGAGCCAGACATCCGATCTGCAGATCGGGCTGGAGATACTTTCTTCAGGCCTCGATCTTGACCTTTTTTTGTTGTCGAACAACTGCACCACCGTTACTTGCCTGGACTACAGCGGCGCCCCAAATACTGCTACAAACAAGGAAGGAATTGTCAAATCACTGGCTGCTGGCACTTACTACATTGTGGTGGACTGCTACCAAAGCGCTGGAGCAGGGAGTTTCAATATTGACTTTGCTTGTAATGACCTCAATTGTAGCAGCCCCACAGTACTTACCTGCGGCACACCTTATTCCTCTACGACTGTTGGATACACGAATAATGTCAGCATCTACAATCAAGCAGCTGGCATACCTACCGATGTGGAACTCAAACAAATCGATGTCAACAATGCCGGACCGGAGCGGCTCCACCGATTTACCATTGCCCAACAAGCTACCGTCACCATTACCTTATCGGGACAAGGTTCCAACATTGATCTGGAAATGTTCCTGTTAAGCACTTGCAGCAAAAACACTTGCATCGCCAAGAGTACCAATGCACCTGGGCAAAACGAGGTGATCACCAAGCAGTTGAGCGCCGGCACATACTATATTGCAGTGGATGGATTTCGAAACGATGCTGGCAACTATACCTTGACAGTCGATTGTGGCGGTTGCCCTGCGCCAGTCAATAACTTCAATTGCAGCCTTGTAAAATGTTATTACAGCGGAAACGGCAGCAACCTGCAATACACCTTCACCGCCAGCCAAAGCATCGCTGCCGGGTACAACTGGAAGATTACGGGCAACGGCCTGAACGTTACCGGTGGAACAGGCACCAGTTATTCTTATAATTTCAATACTGGCGGAACCTACCAAATATGCTTCCCATACCTGTTGCCCAGCGGATGTGTCGAGTATTGCTGCATCAATTTATGCGTGGGCAACCCCTTCGATTGCAATGCCATTTCGCCTGCTTATGATGCCAATGCAAACGGCTGGAAATTTACGCTTGCTGGCAGCGGACTCACCGATATCCAATGGCGCAATGACGCTACCGGACAAGCAGCAGGCACCGGATACCAATCCAGCTTGATCCCTGTGCCCGTTCCCTGCAACAATACCATCGCACAATCGGTGAGCGCAACCTATTTCGATGGCACCTGTTATCAGGCTTGCTGTTTCAGGTATTACCCCTGCAACCCGTTTAATTGTGGCCTGATTACCTACAGTTATGACGCAACCCAATCGGGCTATCGCTTCAAACTCAATACCATCGGTGGATTCGACCCCGCCACGATTACCTGGACAGTGGATTCACCTGTCACGCAGTCCTTGGGCAATGGTTCCGATCAGTCCAATTTGCTGCCGCTACCAGCCAATTGCGCAGAATATTGGGTTAGTGTGCGGTTTAAAGACGGCTCCGGTGCTTGGGTGATTTGTTGCATCAAAATATATGTGTGTAACCCTTTCAACTGTTTCGATTTCTCCTACAATTATGTGCCTGCGAGCAATGGCTATCAATTTGTACTCAACCAAAGTGGCACTTCCGATGTCAGTTGGACGGTAGATGATGCGCCAGGAGGGCCATTGAACATTGGTAACAACAATACGTCCAACATTTACCCAGTGCCTGGAACCTGCGTGGAACGCACCATCACCGTGCGCTATTTCTGGGCTGGCCGATGGTATATCTGCTGCCGAAAAGTATGGCTGTGCAACCCTTTCGACTGCTTCGATTTCTCCTACAACTATATCTCCGCCAGCAACGGGTATCAATTTGTGTTGAATCAAAGCGGCACGACCAATGTCAGTTGGACGGTCGACGATGCACCCGGAGGGCCGCAGAATATCGGCAATGCCAACACCTCCAACATTTACCCAGTGCCCGGAACCTGTGTGGAACGCATCATTACCGTGCGTTATTTCTGGAACAACCGCTGGTACATCTGTTGCCGGAAGGTGTTCCTATGCAACCCGGTGCAATGCACAGGAGAAATCAATTCCAACTGGATTGCAGGCGGGCAAATCACCTTAGGGGTCAATGCAAGCTACCAGAATGTGCAGTGGAAATTGAACGCGGGTACAGTGCTGGGCAATGGCAACAACATCACCATTCCGAACCCTGGATCGAACAGCACGGTATGTGTCTTTTATCGGGACGCTGCAAACATCTGGCGTATCTGTTGCAAAGATATCGGCGCCCCACCCAACCCCTCCTCCGACTTGACATTTGATATTGATGACAATGTTTGTGCGGGTGCCAACACCGTCGTTCAGGTGCCTGTCAAAGTCAGGAATTTCAACAATGTGACAACGTTCCAAATGTCGATCGATATCGGGAATGGACAGGTAGCCCAGTTACAATCCATCCAATCGGGCAGCTTGCCGGGTACGGGTAATTATCCAGTATTGAGCAGCACGAACGGTGCATTGCTTTGGTTCAACTCCACCCCGGTCACAGTACCAGACAATACGGTTGTCTGCACTTTGAACATATTGCTTACGGGCAACAACTCGAATACGAGCACCCTTAATTTCAGTGACAACCCTACTCAAATTGACGCAGCGCAATCAATTGGCGGGGTATCCACCCCAGTAACGCCAATTGTTTTGGCAGGTTCTGTTTGTATTGCCTCAAACATTAGCATTAGCGGGAAAATCGTACGGGAAGACAACCTGGGAATCGGCAACGTAACCGTGCAGCTCAGCGGCGGCAGCACCCAAACAACCTTGACCGACAATGCGGGTAATTATACCTTCTCTTCCCTTACGGCGGGTGGTAATTACCAGATTACGCCCGTAAAAAACATCAACTATAAAAATGGCGTGAACGGCGGCGATCTGGTGACCATACAGAAGCATATTCTCGGACTTAGCCCATTCACCAGCCCACTCAGACGCATTTCGGCGGATGCAGACAATTCGAAACTTATCAACGGAGGCGATTTGGTGGCGATTCAACGATTGATCTTGGGCCTTGACTTAACGCTGCCGTTGAACAATTCCTGGAGATTTGTAGATAAGAAATATGTATTCCCGCTTCCGAATAACCCATGGAGCCCTGCATATCCCGAGGTGCTGAGTTACAACAACCTGAACACAACTATCCCAGATGCCGATTTCACGGGTATAAAAATTGCCGATGCAGACCTTACCAATACCCCCGGCAATATTATTGACGTGATAGCGGCAGACAGGCTTCCGAACGGGCTCGAATTAGAATTTGACAATAGCGTGTTGACGGGCAATAGCCTTTCGATCCCCTTGCGTGTGTCCAGCCCCTATGACCTGGAAAGTTTCCAGTTCACCATCCAATTCGATCCTGCTGTCATGCAGTTCAGAACAGCTACTGGATCAGAACACACCCTAACGTTTGGTGCTGAAAACATGAACTCAACGGCGGCAGAAAACGGGTATCTGACCTTTGTATGGGCAGCGCCGAATGGGCTTCCAACACCCTTTTCCAAAGGCGACCACTTGCTGTGGCTAGAATTTGACATTGCCGAAAACGCAGCATCCAACATTCGGGTGCAAGATATTCTCCAGTTGAATGGAAAAATAACACCGGCGATCGCTACCGCCCATGGCGGGATGGAACAACGCGTCACGCTACAATCCAAGGATCCAAATCCAGCTTCCTTGCGCTGCTTTGTTGTACCAAACCCATTTTCAGAAACGGCGCAACTGCACTTGTATTTGCCCGAAGCGCAAACGGTCGATTTTGCCTTGCACGCCTTAGCCGGGAATTTGATTTTATCCCAACGGTATGTATTGCCTTCCGGCCACAGCACCATTCCCATTTCATGCGACAATTGCAAGGACAGCCAATTGCTGCTGTACCAACTCCAAACAGGCCATGAATACCACACAGGAAAGCTGCTTTTCTTGAAACAGTAAAACCATTGAAAATCAACCATTTCACTTCACAATTAGCATAAAAAACGATCATGAAATACCTTTTCAGCACCCTGCTTTCTTTCCTTTTTTGTCATTTTATCAATGCACAAACCCCCATTGCCATCAGCATCTCCAATGCGGTTGTGGATAATGGACAAGTTTTTGAATTGGATGTTAGAACAACCGGCTTCAGCAACGTAACTAACTTTCAATTTTCAGTCAATTGGGACAGTGCCGTGCTTGATTTTGATACTATTGTCAACTATAGTACAGCACTACCACTGGTAGCCAGTACTTTCAACTTCACTCAGAACAATCAGGGGAGATTCGGCTTATACTGGTTTGATGTCAATGCAAAAACCCTGCCCGCCAACGACCTGTTATTTAAGATAAAGTTCAAAGCGATTGCAGTTGGAAATACCTTGGTGTCATTTGCGAATGAGCCAACCGATATTTTCGCACAAAACACCACTGGCATTGTGGCTATAACTCCAACAAATGGAACCGTTACCGTGCAAATTCCCGGTTTGGTCAATGACCTGTGTCCAGGTGCTATTTCCATTCAAAACCTGTTTGGCAAAGGCGTGAGCAATCCGCAAACCTCTACGATTTTTGACAATACCAACGCCACGACAAATTCCAGCGAGCCCGCCACGGGTCATGGTTGTTTTTATGAAGAAACCATTGGGAGCCCCTCTGGCCTTGACAACAGTTTGTGGTACAAATTTACCGGCGATGGGAAACATTACCGGATCACTACTGTACAATGCAACACCGGTGCCAATTATATCACTTCAGGTGATGCGCAGATGGCCGTTTACAAAGGCAGCTGCGGCAGCCTGGTACCGGTTGCCTGCAACGAGGACATGGACGTGAGCAATTCAAACTACGCAGCCCAAATTGCAGATCTAGGCGCTGAGCAGCTGAAAGATTTCTATATTTTGATCGACGGGTGCCGCTGCATCGGGAATAACAATGCTGTGGCCAAGGGGCAGTTTTGCATTCAGGTGGAGCAATTGACCACTGTGGGCGCAACAGAATCCTTCGGGCCAAGCAAACTTGTATTATTTCCTAACCCTGTTACGGAGCAAACCATGCTGCAATTTGAGCTGGTTGAAAACCAGGCAATCAGCATTGATTTGATGGATAATACAGGTCAATTGGTGCGTAAGGTTCTGGCGAATGCTGAAATGTCTGCTGGCATTCAAAACATCCCAGTTTCAATGGCTGGATTGCCTGCGGGATTGTATTTGGTGGTGTTGAACGGAACGAATGGAAGTGAGATCGTAAAGGCCACGAAAATATAAAGGGTTCAGGATTGTACGCTTTCACTTCAACCAACTTTCTTTATGAAACGCCAAACCTTTATAACCCCTTTGAGCATTCTTTCAATGTTGTTGGCCTGCCTACCTGGCCATATTTCCGCCCAAACAAAGAAAGAAAACCTACCGGTGCTACATTTTGAAAGCCGGACTTTTATAGAAGACATTCCCTATGGCCGGCCTTTTATCATAATCACCCCCAAAGTGTTCGACGGACGAGCCAGTAATATTTGCGGGGTGAGCATTTTTGAGCTGAAGAAGAATCAATCGTGCCCAACATGGGGCACAGGTGTCCCTGTGGCCAACGCGTACCATTGGATTCAGGGCACAGACAATGCGACCACATCGTTCGAGCTGGTCATAAAAGAGCCCCTGAAGTTCAACACAGACTACTGCTTCCAATTTACCTTTTTACAGGAAGTTGCTTATAGGGACGACCAAAGCCTGGCTCAAAGCCTGCAGGCAAGGATGGGCAGTTTCTACAAAAGAAAGGGGTACATCTCCAATTTTGATGCGGACACCATCTTGGTCAACGTTGAGCAGGAACTCATACAAAGAGATTTGTTAACCAACATAAGCATCGATGCCACGCGGCGCATCCGGATAAAACCCGCTACAAATGTGTTCAGATTCCCTATTTCGACCTCTAAAGGCTGGGTGACCGCGGATGATTTTGGCGAGCTGGCCAGGATATCATATCTCCTGGAGCTTGAAAAGGAAAGCCTTCAATTCACCAGGAGGAACCTTGCCTTGGAAAAGCGGAAATATTCCGACATATTGGACTTGCTGGACAAATGCGACAAGAAAAAAGCGTCGGCCGAAGTAGTCAAAAAAGCCCGGAGTTTTTTGGTCAACCTAAATACTGTCGCAATATCAGCACCCGAGCTGCAGGAAATCCTGCGTATGCCCTGCGTAGATTCCGTCGGCGGGTCAAGGACTGTGCTTTTAGGTATGGCTCTTAGCTATGACAACTTAACCGCTTCGGAAAACACCATAAAAGCCTATGAATTAGATATTGCGCACTTCGAGGCCAAGTTTGGCGCACTATCGGAGCTCGTCAGGACGGGCATCAAGAGCGTTGGGTTCATCAGTACCGAGAACAACGTAGAAATATCCGACAGGACAGCCATCGACAAGGTGCGGTTTGGGACAGCATTTGGCGCAAGCTCAGCCCGGCTAAATGCCTTTTCGGGCGGCGACAAACAATGGAGCGCTTTTGGCTATTTTGCCCTAAAATATTACCTCAGGCCAGTGGACAAAGGGTTGAAAGAACCCTACCTGAACAGGCATTGGTTTTGGGGCAAATCGGCCATTTTTGTTGGGCTGAAGGCCGTTGGCGACCTGGAATACAAAGGCAGCACCTTGAACAACCTGTTCGGCACCAAGCCTGTTTTGGGATTCTCCTACGACCTTAACCGCTTTGTGAGCCTCGACTTAGGAACGGTACTTTTCAGCCAAAATTCAGTGCGCCCCTTATTGAACGATAAAAAACAGTTCCGGGCAGCGTTCACCATAGGCCTCAGCTTCGACCCAGACTTGATCAACAGGATGAAAGCCCTTTTTTCAAATGAAAAATATAAAATCCCTTAGCAACTAAACAAACTGCACGCGCAATGGAATCAATAAAAATTTACAGCCCCAGCCCCATTAAGGTGCATATAAATGCCCCTTTCGAGGTTGAATTTGAAATTTTCTTGGAAAATCCGGGATCACTCTATACGGTATCATTTGAAATAATGGCCGTGCCCTTGTTTTTTCGGGAAAACCTTAGCCAGCGTTCTAAAAGGTTGGTCAAAACTTTCACCAATGACGGGGCTGGCTTCCCTCAATTCCATACCCTAAACTTTCAAATTGAAGGTGAAAACCTTCATTTCCCACTGCGTACGCACATGGTGGTGTGTACCCCTCATGCACTAGCACATTGCAAACTTGATATTTATGGAAGCCAAGCATAATTCACTACTCATCGTCTTAGCATTTGCGATTTTCAAATTCAGCGCTTGCCAACTGGAAGACCCAAAAATCGATCTCAACGTAGATGATGTATTGCAACTGGTGCTAGATACTACCAGCTTGCCAGCCGATGGCCAAAGTACTTTCGTCATCACGGCCACATTGTTAGAACACTCCGATCCCAACAAAACCCTGGTTTTTAGCAGCACATACGGAAAATTTGTAAACGGAAGCACCGCGAACACCTCCAAAACGACCCTCAAATGCAATGGCCGAACAACCCAAGCCCTGCTACAGGTCAGCAACCAGGTCGCCGATCGGGTTTTCGTGACCGTCGATCTAGAATCCTTTACCCAACAGATCGAGCTCTCGACAAAACCATCTTTGCCAGACACACTTTATCTGTCGCCCGACAGTTGGGTACTGAAAAAAAATGGCGGCAGCGTGGTAACAGTTACCATTCAAGCCAGCAAGTCTATTGGACAAGTTTCCGAGATGTTGCCCTTGTTTTTTTCATCTCCCAACACTGCTGCTCAAAACTTGCTATTGAATTTCAACAACCTGGGGCAACTTAAAAATGGCTCCGCAACCGTTCAAATCAAAAGCAATAGCGACTCTACTGGCATGTTTCTGTTTCGGGTTGATTTGCCTGTCGGCAATGCCGCCCCACCGATAAGTAGTACAATAATGTTGGAAGTAAAATAATTGACTCAAACGCTCACCCAGGAAGAACCCTGTAAAGCCCGACCAAAAGTGCGTAAGACGTAACGCCGAAAGCGTAAACAAGCATTACTTACATTTTTTTGCTCCTGCACGAGAGTGCCTGTTGTACCAGTTCCAAAAAATTTTTGTAAAAAATATCAAACACGTGGTTACTTAATTTCCTTATAAGGTACTCTATATAAAGCCGCCATCAAGTTCCGACACAAACAATCTTACCTTATTACTTAAATTCACCTATTTATGAAAAAAATCACCCCTTTCTCATAGTCCATGGCCTTTATTCTGGCAGCTTACATGGGCGCCTTTGCGCAAACCAAAAACCCGGATGCCGCCGCCTTCTCCTGGCACTCCCCAACGGAGGTTGATGCCGACCATTCAAACTGCCTTTCGGAAGCCCAGATGGAAGCGCAAAGTTGTCAACTTTTGAAAAGTTGACAACTTTTCGCCCTGCCCAAGCCAACGAATATTTGGCACGAATAAATCGATTTTTTGCTAAGCGTACTTATAGAACAACCACTTCTCTTTTTTACCAAGTTACACCAAAGGCTTGAACGTACCACTAAAACAGCCCTCCATTATTGAATCAATGACAGCGCCGGTATCAATTCCAATAAATTCTTTAACAGCCCATCGCTCCCTAACGCCCCCAATTCCTCCGCACTGTGGGTACCATTTACCACCACAAAAGTGCGCAAACAGCCAGCATTCCGGCCTTCCAAAATATCCACCGGTGTGTCGCCAACCTTGATGACCTCTTTTGGATCAGCGATGCCAAATTGAGCCATTGCTGCCTCGATCATGTGCGGGGCAGGACGCCCGGCAACGACCTCATCGCTGGTGACAACAAAATCAATCATGCCACCAGAATACCAGCCAAGCTGACCGAGGATGATATCGGTGACTTCCCGGTAGAAACCCGTATTCAAGGCGATTTTTATCCCTTGTTCGCGGCACCAACTAAAAACTTCCAGTGCGCCTTCTGTTGGCACCACGTGGATATTTCGGTAGTAGGTTTCGAGGATTTCTTTAAAAATATAGTAGGTGTTTGTCGCTTTTTCCTCCATCAGAGATTCCGGGGCTTCGGGCAATTGCTCCTGCCATAAAATTTTGAATACCTCCAATTTTGAAACGCCCATCAAGGCGTTCAGCCGACTGTCGGGCACGTGAATGCCCGTTTCCTGGCAGGCTTTGCGAAAACAATACAACACCTCATCATTGTCACGCACAGTAGTGCCCGCAATATCGAATACGACTAGTTTGATCATAAGAAAGTTTTTTAATGGGGCGCTAAGGTAAATTGTTGATTCGGACGCCAATATTAAGTTTAAGTACTTGATTATTAATAATTTGTATGCTTACTATTATCTTTTTGTAACCCCATACCTGGTACGGATAGTGGGCAGTACTCTTGCGCCATGAATATCGAGAAAACATCCATGGTGCACTCCTGGCTCAAGCAGTCAAGTCCATCCGTGCTTGTTATCTATACCTGTATTGCAGCCTTTTCGGCTTATTGCTGCATGTATGCCATGCGCAAACCTTTTACCGCTGCAGCATATTCCGGACTGGAATGGCAGGGCACCCAGTTCAAAATAGTATTGGTTGTGAGCCAGGTTTTGGGCTATGCGTTGTCCAAATTCATTGGTATCCGGGTCATCAGCAGCATGCGTCCCCAGCACCGTGCCGTTTGGCTAATTGCCTTATTGGGTACTGCACTGCTGGCGCTACTTGGTTTTGCGGTTACGCCATTCCCTTACAATGCGCTGTGGCTATTCGTCAATGGCTTGCCCCTGGGTATGATCTGGGGCTTGGTATTCAGCTATCTGGAAGGCCGGCGCAGTACGGAACTGCTGACGGCGGCCATCAGCATCAATTTTATCATTTCGAGCGGATTTGTAAAATCAGTGGGCAAATGGTTGTTGGATGTCCAGGGCGTATCGGAGTTTTGGATGCCGTTTGTGACAGGTTTGATTTTTGTTCCACCCCTGTTCCTCTCGGTGGG
>Ga0105055_10010555_pt1 | contig 11529 bp, 8 predicted proteins | sample BON03_FD_78090 | JGI IMG/M metagenome (GOLD analysis project Ga0105055, IMG submission 78090) | Freshwater microbial communities from Lake Bonney liftoff mats and glacier meltwater in Antarctica - BON-03 | ecosystem: Environmental > Aquatic > Freshwater > Ice > Glacier meltwater | place: Lake...
CAGTTGATCCAGGTCGAGCAGCGCGTCGGCGTGCTCACCGGCGAACTCGACGAGGACATGATCGCCGTGCAGGACCTGCGCGGCGACCTGCTGGAACTTTCCCTGCGCCAGCAGTTCATGGCCGGCGGCGTCGGCGGCAGCAGCGTCACCGACCGCGCCGAGATCGCCGACCTGACCCAGCGTATCGACGAGGCCCTGCAGACGCTTTCGACACGTTCGTGGATGAAGGATGGTGAAAGCGCCCTGCGCAATGCCGTCTTCAAGCTGCGCGAATATGTCGGCGATATCAGCGACAACGGCCTGGATGCCGACTCGGCCCAGGAGCTCGACGGCGCCATCGACCTGATGCGCGACATGTCGCTGGAGATTTCCACGCGTGTCGATGCCGAACGTGTGGCCGTGGGCAAGCTGCTCGACGATGCCGGCATCCAGATCATCACTGGTTCGATCGCAGGCATCCTGTTTCTTGCCCTGCTCGGCACCTACCTGATCCGCAGTCTCGTGGTCCGCCCGGTCGCCGAACTCTCGGCCCTGCTTGAGGAAGTCGCGCGCGATCTCGATTTCACGCGGCGTCACAGCTACGAACTCGAGGACGAGATCGGCCGGGCTTCGGTTGCCTTCAACCGCCTGATGGAACAGACCCAGGGTGCGCTGCGCGAACTGTCGCAGAACACCACCCAGGTCGCGGGCGGCGCCTCGCAGGCCTCCAGCGCCATCGGCCAGGTCGCCGAGGGCGCCCAGCTTCAGATCGACGACCTCAACCAGATCGTCGAGGCGATGCAGCAGACCAGCATATCCATCGCCGATGCCGCCCAGACGACGCGCGAGGCCAGCCAGCAGGCCACGGCCGCGGCGCGGCTGGTCGAGGGCGGGCGGGCGCGCATGGGTTCCATGGTGCAGTCGGCGCGCGGCATCGAGGAAGACAGCAAACGCATCAACCGCATCTCGGACGCCATCACGCGTATCGCCAACGAGACCCACATGCTCTCGCTCAACGCCTCGATCGAGGCCGCCCGGGCCGGCGACAACGGCAAGGGTTTTGCCGTCGTCGCCGAACAGGTCGGCCAGCTCGCCGAGGATTCGGCGCAGTCGTCCCAGGAAATCCAGGCGCTGGCCAAGCAGGTCCAGGCCGACGCGACGCGCAGCCTGGATGTCGCCGAGGCGCTGGAGCGCGCGATGGACGAGATCTCGCGGCATGTTTCGGAATCCGACGCCATGGTCCGCTCCGTCGCCGCCGCGGTCGAGGAGCAGCGTGCTTCGGTCGCGCGGATCGAGGTCAACGTCGGTTCCCTGCGTGAGATCGGCCAGGGCAACGCCACGGCCGCCGAGGAGATCACGGCCACGATGATCGAGCTTTCCAAGCTCGCCCAGCGTTCGCGCCAGCAGGTCGACCGCTTCAAGACGACCTGATGGCGGCCGGGGGACGGGCCGCATGGCAGTGACCGGTCAGCATGCCGAGCAGGATGCTCCCGAGGTCGTGCGCCTGCTTGAGGATTTGCGGCAGAAATCCGGCCTCAAGCGCGATGTCCTCCTGGCGCGCAAGATCGCCGGCGTCCTGCGCCAGCATCCGCTCGGGGATCAGGCCTCATGGATCGACGATCTGGTCGCCCGTCCGCCCGATGATCCGGTCTGGCTCGCCTTCGTCGAGGCGGTCACGGTGCACGAGACCTATTTCTTCCGCGATCCCGCCCAGCTTGCCGTGCTTTCCGAGCACATCCTGCCGGCACTTCTGGAAACGCGCGCGGCCGCCGGGCGGCGTTTCCTGCGGCTGTGGTCGGCCGGCTGCGCTTCGGGCGAGGAGGCCTATTCGGCAGCAATCCTGGTGCTGGAGGCGATTTCCGCCCGGGGCGAGAAACCGGGTGACTGGTCGATCACGGTCCTGGGCAGCGACATCAGCCGCGCCGTCCTGGATCGTGCGCGGGCGGGGATCTACGGCGGTCCGGGGCTCAATGCCTTCCGGCGGCTGCCTTCGCGACATGCCCGTCATTTCAGCGATCACACAGGTGGCCGGGCGGGTCTGCGCCGGATCGACCCTTTGCTCAGCGAGATGGCCACCTTCTGCCGGCACAATCTGATGGACGACGAACCGCCGCAGACGGGTTTCGACATCGCCCTTTGCCGCAATGTCTTCATCTACTTCGATGACGCCGCCCAAAGGCGTGCGGTCGCCACGCTCCACCGCGGGCTCATCGAGGGCGGCGTTCTTCTGCTGGGTGTCACCGACCGGCTGGCTGCCGACTCCGGCTTCGTCCGGGAAACCCGCGGGACCGCCGCAATTTACCGGCGCGGGGCCTGACGATGGCCCGCTGGCTCCTCATGCGAAGCGGCGAGCAACGCTGCGCTCTTCCGATCGAGACCGTGCTGCGGGCCGCGCCCGCGGTCGCGGCATCGCCCTTGCCGCGTGTGCCGTCCTGGGTCGAAGGCATCGCCGCCTACGACCGCGACCTCGTGCCGCAGATCGCGCTGAGCGCCCTGATCGGCGGAGGGAGCGGGGGAGCGCTGGCGGTGGTTGCGACAAGCGGCGCCGGTGCGGTGGCATTGCGCGTCGATGCGATCGAACGCGTGATCGATCTGGTCGAGCGGCCCGCTGCCGACACGGCGTCCAGGGGTGTGGTCAGCGGCACGGTGCGCCGGGGCCGTCACGAGGTTGTTCTGCTTGACCTGACGCACCTTGCCGTCCCGGTCACCGAGCTGGTGCCCGCTATCGTGTCCGTCTCCGGACGTGTCGTGCAGCAAAGCCTTGCACGGGCCGAGCCGGACGCGGTGCCGCTTGATCTGGTCTGCGCCCTCGACGATGGCTTTATCGCCTTGCCGCTGGCGCGTGTCGCGTCGGTCGAGACGGCGGGCCCCGGCATGATCCTCCACGATCCGTTCGGACGCCCGGCGCCGCCCCAGAAGGCCGCGATGGCCGTGACGGTGTCGCTTGCCCGGGGCAGCCTTGTCCTGGGGGTGGGCACCATCGTCGGTTTGCGCCGGCCGGGTTCGCCGGGCTACCGCGATGCGCACGTCATCGATTGCGATGCCCTGGCCGGACCGGCGGGTGCGGCAGCGCTGCCTGACGATCCGGCCGGGTCACAAACGGCATTGCAGGAGCGTGTGATGTACCTCCTGAGCGCCGGCGGGCGGCTCGCCCTGGTGCCGGGCGCCAAGGCGTTGCGGGTTGGCCCGGTTGAGCACTGGTGCGCCTTGCCGGGTGACGGACCGGGTCCCGATGGCCTCCTGCCGCTCGGCAGCGCCATCCTGCCTGGTCTCGATCTGGGTCGCCTGTTTGGCGATCCCGTGCGCCCGCGCGCAATGGCCATGGCGCTTTATGCCCGCGGCAGCCAGTGGGCCATCGCCTGCGACAGCATCAGTGAGCGCCATGGCCGCATCGAGGGCCGCCCGGTCACGCGCGACGGCCTGGCGTTGCTGGGCCAGGTGCAGATTGCCGAAGGCCTCGTGCCGGTGCTCGACACCGATCGTCTCGTCCTGCCCGGGCAGGGAACATGAACGCGCCGGTGGTCCGTGTCGCGGTGGTCGACGACTCCGCCTTCATGCGCATTGCGCTGCGCCAGATGCTGAGCCGGATCGAGGGCGTCGTGCTTGTCGCCGAAGGCCGCAACGGCAAGGAGGCGGTCGAGATCGCGGCCAGCCATGCGCCCGACCTGATGACCCTGGACGTGCTGATGCCCGAGATGAACGGCATCGCCGCGCTCGAGAAGATCATGGCGGAGCATCCCTGTCCGGTGATTATGATCAGCACCGAGACCCTGGACGGCGCCGAAACGACCATGCGGGCGCTCGATCTGGGCGCGGTCGATTTCATTGCAAAGACCACGGATATGGCCCGGCTCGACATGGCTGCGATCGAACACAACCTGGCAGAGAAGGTGCGCTACTGGTCGCGCCAGGATCGCCGGAGCCTGCGGCGCGCCAAGCCGGTGGAGCGGCTGCTGTCGCGTGCCGCGGTGGCGCCGGACGGCATCCCCGAGATCGTCGTCGTTGCAGCGTCCACCGGCGGACCGCGGGCGGTGACCGAACTGGTCTGCGCCCTGCGCGAGGTACGTTGCCCCATCGTCGTGGTCCAGCACATGCCGGCTGGGTTCACGGCCGACTTTGCCCGGCACCTGGCGGTGCGCAGCGGCAAGGACGTCGTCGAGGCCGCCGGGGAGCTGGTTCTGGCGCCGGGACAGGTGGTCGTGATGCCCGGTGGCATCAACAGCGAGATCGTGCGCGACGATACAGGACGCCTCGTGGTCAAGCCGTCGCATGATACCTCCGGCGCGGTCCATCCCAATGCCGATATCGCGATGGCTTCCGTCGCGGCGCAGGCCGGGCGGGCGGTGGGCGTCGTGCTGACCGGCATGGGCGATGACGGCTCGCGCGGTGCGGGCTGTTTTGCCCAGCGCAATTGGCCGGTGCTGGTCCAGGACCCGGCAAGTTGCGTGGTCGCCGGCATGCCCCAGGCCGTGATCGCCTCGGGGGCCGCCAGCGAAGTGCTCACCCTGGCGGCCATGGCGCGGCGCCTGAACGGCTGGCTCGCCCTTGAGCAGGCGGGGGAGCGGCCATGAGGCCCCGCCGCGTGCTGATCGTCGATGATTCCATGCTGATGCGCACGGTGATCAGCGGCATCGTGGCCTCCGATGATGCCTTCGAAATCGTCGGTGAAGCGGTCGACGGGTTCGACGCGGTCGAGAAGGCGGGTGCGCTGCGCCCCGACGTCATCCTGCTCGATATCGAGATGCCGCGTCTGGACGGCATCGGCGCACTCAAGCAACTGCGCCTGGTTTCGGTGGCCAAGGTGATCGTGATTTCCTCGGCCGCCCAGCTTGGTTCGCCGCAGGCGGTCGAGGCCAGGCGTCTGGGCGCGGCTGATGTGATCTCCAAGCCGTCGGGCGCCCTCAGCCTCGATCTCGAGGCGCGTCAGGGCCATGCCATTGTCAAGGCGTTGCGCGCAGCATGCGGGCTGGATCGCTGACATGGCCGACATCCCGGATATCCTCTGGCAGCAGTTCGGCACGGAAACCGGCGAACACCTCGACCTGATCGAACGTGCGCTCGACCCGGGAGAGGGCAGCGTCGATGCCGATGGCGTGGCCGGCCTGTTCCGCGCTTTCCACTCGATCAAGGGCCTGGCCGCCGCCATGGGCGTGCAGGGCCTGGAGACGGTCGCCCACAGCGGCGAAAGCCTGCTGGCGGGCATTCGCGACGGGCTCATCACACTCGATGACCGGCATCGCGCCCTGCTCGTCGATGTCGCCGACGGCATGCGCACGATGAGCGAGGAGGCCCTGTCCCGGCGGGGCGACGTTCCCGGCAACGAGGTCCTGGCGCGCCGCCTGGGAGATGCGGTTGCCGCCTTCCGGTCCGGTGGCCGCGCCATGCCGGCCGGTGGCGGAAGAGCTGCGGGGGACGAGGGTGAGGACCCGCGCATGGCCGCGCTTGGCAGCCGGCTGTCGCTCACCATGGATCACCTCGTGGCGGCCCTGCGCCCCGGAGCTCCTGCCGATGCCCTGCGCCGGCTCGACGAGACGTTACTGGCGCTGGACGGGCAGGTCGGCGAACTCGGCCTCTACGGTCTGCGCCGCCAGATCCGCCGCCTCAGCCGCGCCGTTCACGAGGGCCGCCCCGATGTCGGCCTGCTGCACGACCTTGCCCTGGCGCTGGCCGTGCTCGAGGAAATCTGCGGCCGGGATGTGGGCGGGCGTGCGCTCCTTGGGCATGTCGCACAGAGCGGTGCCGGCGACCTGATCCGTGTCTGCGCGCGGGCCAGCGAAGCACTGCGCACGGCGCTCCCCGGCGCGCCCGAAGGCGCCGAGATTGCCGACCTTCTGGAGGCCGCCGCCCAGCGCTGCGATCTGCTTGCACTGGGGCGCAGCGGGGCGCTCCTGCGCCTGGCCATCGATCTGGTGCGCCGTGGCCGCCTGCACGACGAGGCCGGTGCGACCCTGGGCGGTGTGCTCGACCGCATCGTCGAGCAGGCCGCCGCCAATCCGCCGGCCGATCTCGATGCCGAGCCGGCACGCCGTCTGGAAGAGATGCTGCGGGCCCTGGTCGCAGGCAGGGGCCTGGAAGCGACCCTGGAGCGGGCCATGGCGCTGGGTGTGGCGGGGTTGCTTCTGGAGCGGCTTTCCGACGATGCGCGCGAGCATCTGGCGCGTGTGATCGATGATCCCGGCCAGATCCTGGTCGAGGTCGATGCCGATCTCGAACACGACGCCGCAATGGCCACGGCGTTCGCCGACTGGGTCGCCGAGAACACCGACCCGGTGACCAGCCATGTCACCGTCGGCGAAGGGCGCGCGCGGACCCGCCTGCTGCTTGCCACGCCGGCGCGGCGTGCTGCCGTGCTGGCCGACCTGGGCGCGCTCGACCGCAGCGGCGAGCACCTGCACGTCACGATCTGCGATGGGCGCAGCGACAGCGCGCGCGGCCCTGATGCCGGCCGTCCGGTGCTGGAGGAAACCCTGCGTGTGCCCGCACGCGTGATCGACGATATCCTGGAACGCCTGGGCGACCTGATGCCGATCGCCGCAGGCCTTGAGTTGCTGGTCAAGACTCCGCTTCTTCTGCCGCGGGAGCGCGACGCCCTTCTGCAGGCCGTGGAGGGCCCGCAGGACCTGGCGTCGGTCGTTGATCGCGCCGACGAACGCCATGATCGTCTGCGGCGCATCAGCGACACCTTCGGCCGCGCCCTCAAGGGCTTGCGCGATGCCGCTCTGGAATTGCGCATTGTTCCGGTCGACCTGCTGTTTGGCCGTTATCCGCGCCTGGTGCGCGAGATGGCGCGCGCCCAGGACAAGCAGGTGGCACTGCATCTGGAACCCAACGGCGCGCGTATCGACAAGGGCATGATCGAGCGTCTTGCCGACCCCCTGATGCACATGATCCGCAACGCCGTCGATCACGGCATCGAGCCGGCCGGGGAACGCCAGGCTGCAGGCAAGCCGGCACAGGCCAGCCTTGTGCTGCGTGCCGAGCAGCGCGGCGAACATGTCACGATCGCGCTCTCCGACGACGGTCGCGGCATCGATATCGCGGGCGTGCGCGAACGCGCGGTCGAGCGTGGTCTGCTCGGCCGTCAGGCCGCGGACGCGGCCAGCGACGAAACCCTGCGCAGGCTGATCTTCGAGCCGGGCTTTTCGACCGCGGCCAGCGTCACGGCGACATCGGGCCGTGGCGTGGGCATGGATGTCGTGGCGACCACTGTTGCCGAGCTGGGTGGTTCCGTGACGGTCCATTCCCAAAGCGGGGAAGGCACGCGCATCGTGCTTGAACTGCCGCTGTCGATTGCCCTCCAGAGCACGCTGCTGGTTGAGCAGTCCGGGCAGATTTTTGCGCTGCCGGATCGGCATGTCACGGTCGTTGCGCATCATCAGGGCGCCGGTTCGATCCATCTGGCCGGCATGCCGGAGGCACCGGTCGTCGCGCTCGCGCGGCTGCTTGGCATGCCCGAGACCGGGGACGGACCGGCTCAGGTCGTTGTCATCGCGGCGGGCACACGCCGACTGGGCCTGGCCGTCGAACGGGTCGTGCGGCGCGCGGACATTCTGGTCAGGGAAAGCCATCCGGTGATTGCGGCGATCCCGGGGCTTTCGGGCGCCTCGCGTCTGGGCGACGGCAGCATCGTGCTGATTCTCGACCCCGACGGGCTGATCGGACTGGCAAGCAGCAAACGGCCGGACTGATTCAGGCCGGAGTGGCGGTGCTTGCCGTTTCCGTTTTGCGCAAGGCCGATACGCTCGCCTTGTAGGCATCGGTGAGTGCGCCGATGCGCTGCTTGAGGGCCGCGATGCCGCAGTTTTCCCCGATCGCGTTCTCGATCTCCAGGGCGGCATCGCTGACCGATGTCATGCCCAGGTTGAGTGCGCCGCCCTTCATGCGGTGGGCGAGTGCGGCACAGACCTCGGGGCGCCCGGCCGCAGCCGCAGCGGAGATCTCCTCGATCGTGCTCTTGCTGGTGGTGTCGAACAGGTCGATCAGTTCGTCGACCTTGTCACTGCCGATCGCGTTGCGCAGGGCTTCGATCATGCTGGCGTCGATCCGCACACTGCGGTCGGCGCCGGCAGCCGCGCCAGTGTTATCGGCCACGGCGCTGGCGATGGCGCGTGACAGGCGATCTGGATCGATCGGTTTGGTCAGCACCTCCACCATGCCTGCTTCGAGGTACCGGCGGGCATCGCCCGGCATGGCATTGGCCGTAAGGGCGATGATCGGCACCCCGGCGCGTACGGGATCGGCCAGCGCCCGGATTGCGCGGGTCGCTTCGACACCGTCCATTTCGGGCAACTGGATATCCATGAGGACGAGGTCGAATGCCATCGATGTGGCGCATGCCACCGCCTGCCGCCCCGTCACGGCGACGGTCACGCTGTGGCCGTCCCTGTGCAGGAAGTTCAGGGCGACCTTCTGGTTGATCTCGTTGTCCTCGACCAGAAGGATGTTGCGGGGGCGTATCGCGCGTGGCTTGGGGCGTGACGTTGCGGGCTTGGGCAGAGCCGGATGGCCCTGCCTGTCGCGCTCAAGCGAGAGGGTGAACCAGAAGGTGCTGCCCTGGCCGGGGATGCTCTCGAGGCCGATGGCGCCGCCCATCGCTTCGACGATACGCTTGCTGATGGCCAGTCCCAATCCGGTGCCGCCCAGGCGGCGGGCTTCGGCGGGGTCGACCTGAAAGAACTCGGTAAACAGGCGTTCGTGGGCTTCGCGGGGAATGCCGATGCCGCTGTCGATTACCGACAGGCGAAAGCGCACACGTGTCTCGCCGGCATCGATCTGCTCCAGGCGCACGGTGATCGTTCCCGTGTCGGTGAACTTGATCGCGTTGCCGATGAGGTTGAGCAGGATCTGCCGGATCCGCCCGCCATCGGCCAGCACCTGGCCATCAATCTCGTCGTCGATCTGGCTGCGCAATTCCAGGTTTTTCTCGCCGGCCCTGGCGCTCATCAGAAGCACCAGGTTGTCGATCAGCAGCGGCATGTCGAAGGCCTGCTTTTCCAGCCGGATGTGGCCGGCCTCGAGCTTGGAGATGTCGAGCACGTCGTTGAGAATCGCCAGCAGGGCGTCGCCCGAATAGCGGATCATTTCCAGGTGGCTGTGCTGGGTCGCGTCCATCGCCGTTCCGTCGAGCATCCGGACCGTGCCCATGATGCCGTTGAGCGGCGTGCGGATCTCGTGGCTGACCATGGCCAGGAACTCGGTGCGTGCGCGCACCAGTTCGGTGGCGCGATCGCGCTGCCCCGTCAGGTCGCGTTCGGTCTTCTTGTGATCGGAGATGTCATAGACCCAGCACAGGATCGCCGGAGCCTGTTCGAACTCGGTCGGTTCGGCGCTGACCTGCGCCCACAACTGGGAACCGTCGCGGCGGCGGAAGCGTACCTCCATGCGATCGATCGGCTGGGCGATGCTGCCCAGAAGATTGCGCGGATGGGTGAAGAATTCCTCGGCGGCCAACCCGATGATGTTGTCTTCGCCGGCCAGGAACAGGGCGGCCAGGCGCGCGTTGGCAAAGCGGATGATGCCATCGGCGGCAACGATGGCGACGCCGATGGGACTGGCCTCCAGCATCGCGCGCAGGGCCTTGTCGCTTGCCGCAAGGCCGTCTGCCAGACGCATGAGATCACCGGCCTGCTGGCGCAGAAAACGCTCGCGATGCACGGCATCGGTGACATCGTAGATCTGGATCAGGCAGAAGAGGCCGCCACGCGCATCAACCGCCTTGACGATGGCCTGGTGTTCGATGGGCTCGCGTTCCTCGCCCGCCCGGTGCAGCGGCAGGATGCTCGGGTTGAGCGCGCGCGAGAGAACCGAGGACTGGCGCGAGCGCAGGGCCTGGGATATCGCCTGCCCGATGCGGGCCAGCCGCGCCATGGGGAAAAGTTCGGCCAGCGTGCGGCCCTGGGCCGCCGCAACGGGAACGCCGCTGGCATCGACCATCCAGAGATTCCAGAAGACGATGCGCGACTTGGTGTCGAGGATGATGATGCCGTTGTCGCACCGGGCCAATGCGGCGCCGAAAAGATCTGCGGCCTGGACGGGGGGAACTCCCACGGTACGTGGCCCGGACAATGCCACGGCCTAGTGCAGGGTGCCGAGCAGCCGGTTTGCTGCATCGCGGAATGCAGAGACTGAATCGACGTTCAGGACGAAGGTGACATAACCCTCGATCTCGCGCCCTTCGACACTGAAGTCGACCTTGACCACTAGCACGACATCGAAGCCGCGTGCGCCCCGGAGCATGGCGCCCGAAGGGCCGGCCAGGAACCGGGGCAGGGAGGTGGCGACTTCCCGCTCGAGCACGTCGCCGAAACTGCTCAGACAGGCATTGAGAATGATGTTGCCGATTTCCGTGAGCGCTTCGCGCTCGAGTTCGGTGATCGCCGCGATCGGCTCCTCGCTGTGCAGCACGGCCTGGGCCAGGGCCAGGCTGCTGGCCTCATGGAACATGAGCAGCGCCGAGCCGTCGAAGGGGCCGGAGAAATCCTGGCTGACGACGCAGATGTTGGCGCCGAAACGGCGGCGGAAGTAATCAACCGCCTCGTCCAGCGGCAGCACGACGCAAAAGGGCACCGAGAACACGATCGGAGCGTCCAGCAGCTCGCTCAACGCCATGGCGGCCTTGCCTGCCCCGATGTTGAAGATCTCCGTGAACGCATCGCTTTCTTCGGGTGTGAAATAGCTCGTCATGGAGCGATTCCGATGTCGGCCAGCAGCTTGTCGATCTTTTCGGCCGTCACGGGTTTGGCGACAAAATGGCACCCGGCGTCGGACGCCCGCTGGCGGATCGAGGACTGGATGTTGGCCGTTACCAGCGCGACATCGGCCTCCGGCGCACTGGCGCGCAGCTTGGCGACGACGTCGAGACCGGATTCGCCGGGCATGCTGTGGTCGAGGATGACAAGGTCGGGTGTTTCGTGCGCCACGGCGACCAGCGCCTGGTCGGCGTTTTCTGCTTCGCGGATGCGTGCGTTGGGCCAACGGTCCAGGATCAGGCCCGCCACCATCATGCGCGCCAGCCGGCTGTCGTCGACGATCAGCACCGAACGGATCATTTCCCCCTCCACGAGCACGGGTGGATTCAGCCGCGCTCCACAAACTGAGTGTGGATCATGTCCGCTGGGATGCTATCACGATCCACGCTCACAAAAGGACGTAGACCCCCGAGTGAGCGAAACAAAGTGCCATCATGTAGCGCCGTGATGATCGTCACCAGCGCTGAGGCCTTCATTTGAATATTGGTGATTGCAGTCACGCACCGCAAAACGAACGCGCAATTGTGTTCGATGCAATTCAGCCAAACCTTGCGTGTATTTCCGGTACAGTTACCGCCCTCAGAAGGGCAAGGTTGCCGGCAAACTGCCGGGCCGTATGGGACCAGGAATATCCCAGGGCAAAACGTCGGCAGGCATGGCGCGAGAGAGCGAGTGCGGCGCGTGCCGCGCGGCCCAGGTCCTCGTCGAGGACGGCGATGGCGGGGTCGTTGACGACGTCGATCGGGCCGGTAACTGGATAGGCCGCGACCGGCACGCCGCATGCCAGTGCCTCGAGCAGTAC
>Ga0105055_10010559_pt1 | contig 11526 bp, 13 predicted proteins | sample BON03_FD_78090 | JGI IMG/M metagenome (GOLD analysis project Ga0105055, IMG submission 78090) | Freshwater microbial communities from Lake Bonney liftoff mats and glacier meltwater in Antarctica - BON-03 | ecosystem: Environmental > Aquatic > Freshwater > Ice > Glacier meltwater | place: Lake...
CTTGCCCATCATGCGGTGCGCCTTTGGCGCTCACCTAGACGTTGGTCTCGCGGAGCGACGAACCCCGTGCAGATTCGTTGGAAATCTCACGTTTCCTTCCCTCTTTCTGAGGGAAGATGGCCGCCTTTGATAAGACGGGATCGCTTCACACGTGTGGATGCGGCACATCATTCACGTCCTTGCGTACTACTTACGTGAATACGTAGCTTACGTCATTGGCATGTGTAAACGCACACACACGCGCACACACGCATGCGCTCGCGCACACACATGTGCATTTATGATACATACAAGTAAAATCTATACATTCTACACACGGCTAATGCCAAAATGTATGTATACACATGAATAAACACACACGTCACATATATCATTACATGCATGTACACAACACATACACACACCACATAAAAAAACACACCGCACGTCTAAAGTATTCAATCAAACTCCTAGAAAACAAACACAATACGCAACCGTTGTCTCCTCCGAGTCAGAGATGGAGGTGGAAAAAAGACCCTGCAACACACTGTGACACCGCAGCCCGATAATTCTGGATTCAGTTATATTTGCTGGGCCAACACCTGGCGACCAATGAAGTAACGAAGACATGGTGTTGGTGCACTTTGACACACACACACACACACACACAAACACACACATGTATATATATACAAATATATATACAGGTACTACAAATATATATTGACACCCCCATTGCCAGCGAGCCCGAGAGCCCGAGAAGGCACAGCAATAACTGCAAGACAAACACCTGTGGCAGGGTTCTCTTGTTTCTATCCAATCTCCACACTATGGTGCGCCACAGTAGTTACCTGCTATCGTGCGCCACGCTAGTAACCTGCACCGACATACAGACGTTTTTCGTAGTTTTCGTAGTGTAACCAGCTATGAGGTAGTTTTACACTACCTCAACATACCGTCTGTATGGTACTGGTTTAAGTCAGCGTCGGGCTCTCGGACCCACCTGTTCGCTTTCAGCCGGTACACCATCACATTAACTTGTCCACGCTTGATTGCGAAGAAAGACACACCAGCATCCTCGACGGCCAAGATTTCATACCTGATCTAGGGGCGGGGAGCACCAGCTGTGCATCACGTCCTGCGCAAACACAAACAATAATGAACATATTCTAATGAGAATTTTCAACACAAACTCGTTCCTCTATATTCGACACAAAAAATCACATACACACAACCCAAAAAATAAACTATTTTCAACACACTCATAAACTAACTACATAGTTAGTTGATGTGTCGTGTGTAGTCAGTTTATACGCTTTTATTTTACAACATATAAACTAACCACATAAAACACTGGGAAAAGCCGTATTTTTCCAAACCAGACATGAAAAACACTCATGTTTGAGTGTGAGGTGAGGTTCATTCTGCAAAACACACTGCAACACACCTGAGTCACTCGGAGGCGCTTGAGTGTTGAGGCACCCACCACACAGCAAGAGAACGAGAGAAACAGCGAAAGAGAAAGAGAAAGAGAAAAACCACGACACAAAGCGAACTAGTGTACAGATGTGAGGGAGAAAGAGCACGAGGTGCACACGATAAAGGGAGAGAGAAAACCTGCTCGATCGAGCGGGGAGGGATGTGTGGGGTGTCAAGAGAAAGACAGAGAGGAGGAGAGAGAGAAGGAGGGAGAAAGATGAGAGAAGGAGAGAGAACGAGTGAGAAGCAGAGAGAGAGCATGCGGGAGAGAAAGAGAGCGCGAAAGAGGTAAAATGGAGGCGGAGAGGCAGAGGGAGAGGCTAGATGAGAGAAAGTGTGTAGGGGTATGCGTACGTGTGTGTTTGTGTGTGTGTGCGAGAGAGAGAATGAAGAAAGAGAAAGCGGGAGCAGGAGCAATGGCGAACATGCGATGGGATAGGGAGAGAGACGGAGAGAGAGAAGGATAGAGGTAGCGAGAAGAGTGTGTCTGTTCGGGAGAGAGTGTGAGGGAGAAACAGAGTGGGCGTGCGCGAGAGAGAAAGTTACTGAGCGCGATCGATAGAAAGCGAGATCGATACAGGTGGAGAGTAAAAGCTTAAGCGAGGGCGAGGGCGAGAGAGAGAGGAGAAAAAGAGAGCGAGAAATGGTGTATGTGAGAGAGAGTGCGAGAAAAGAGAGACACAGAGACAGGAAGGGGGTGGTGTTGATATGTTGAGATATCAACAAACAGAAAACAACGCCAGTGCCCATCCAAGCGTCTTCTGTTTTATTTTTTACGACTGTAAGATGTTTTGCGACGCATTGGCCGCACTAACCTCTCGCTGAATTCTCAAAACTGTATTCTGGAATTGATAGCAGAAAGGGCTTTTCAAAGCCCCTTCTGCAGACTGTCGAAGACTATCCGATCTCAAAATCCTGATTAAAGTAAATCATATTTGAACACTTATGAAAAACAGTACAAATATTCCGAAGCCATTGATCCTGAAGAACCCAAAATCAGTAAACCAAGTTCAAGTAAAGTCAATAAAATATCCGTTGATACATTGAGGGCGGCCGGATGACACGAGCATAAAATACAGACGATTTCTATCCTCTGCACAGACACTCTAAGGTGTGCATGCAAGCATGCTTCTTGTTCAGTTCTGCTGTGCGCCTATGGGTCTATAAGCTTGCGCCGGATCTCATTGAGACTAGCATTGGCGGTGCCGGCATACTTGCGTATTCTAGTATCGGTGCCGTAATGCCATGCCTTTCTTGCTCGCCAGCCCTCATGTAGGGGCGTGCGAGTGGAAAGACTGGATAGTTACTCTATTGCGATGAGTGACGCTACGTCCTTACTCCATTCTGTATGTGTATTCTTTTGAGCAGAAAATGCGCACTACTGTTCTTGGTTTCGCCGGTGTGGTGGCGACGGCTTCGGCCTTCACCCCCACCTCCTTCATGCCCGGCATGAAGGCGGCCGCCCCGGCTGCCGTGCGCAAGTCTGTCGCCGGACCCACCATGGGTATCAAGACTGGTATCAATGGTTTCGGCCGTATTGGTCGCCAGGTTGCCCGCATCATCATCGAGTCCGACGACTGCGACCTCCTCCAGATCAACGCTGGTTCCGCCACCCCCGACTACATGGCCTACCAGTACAAGTACGACTCAGTCCACGGCCGTGTTGGACACGAGGTTGTCGTCGAGGGTGATGACCTCATCCTCGGTGGCAAGCGTGTTTTGACCACCCGCGCCCGCGACCCCAAGGACATTGGATGGGCCAAGTCTGGCGTTGAGTACCTGTGCGAGTCGACCGGTGTTTTCCTTACTGAGGAGAAGGCCAAGGCTCACGTGGATGCCGGTGTCAAGAAGGTTATCTTCTCTGCTCCCGCCAAGGACGAGTCCCTGACCATCGTGATGGGTGTGAACTCTGAGATGTACACTGGCCAGACCAACTATGTCTCATGCGCCTCGTGCACCACCAATGGTCTCGCTCCCCTCGTCAAGTGCATTGACGACAAGTTCGGTATCGAGGAGGGTCTTATGACCACGATCCACGCTATGACCGCCACCCAGGCCGTTGTCGATTCTTCTTCCCGCAAGGACTGGCGTGGTGGCCGCGCCGCTTCTGGCAACATCATCCCCTCCTCCACCGGCGCCGCCAAGGCGTGCGCCAAGGTGGTGCCCTCAATCAAGGGCAAGCTGACAGGCATGGCCTTCCGCGTGCCAACCATCGACGTGTCCGTTGTTGACCTTACCTGCAGAATCAAGACAGCTGCCACTTACGAGGAGATCTGCGCTGAGGTGAAGCGCCGCTCCGAGGGCGACATGAAGGGTTTCCTCGGCTACACCGACGAGGCTCTCGTGTCCACTGATTTCGAATCATGGCCCGTCTCCTCCACGTTTGATGCCGAGGCCGGCATCATGCTCAACCCCAACTTCGTCAAGCTTGTTGCCTGGTATGACAACGAGTGGGGCTACTCGTGCCGTGTCAAGGACCTCATGGTCCACATGGCCATGGTTGACGCCAAGGTCGCCAAGTAAATTTGCTTTTTCCGCTCTTCAAGCTTGTCGCTCCGGTCCTGCAGCGGCTGTTGCAGCGTAAACCTTGTACACTTTCCACATTTGTTTAATAAAATCCACAACAGAACTTTCTCAATATTTATGCCGTCCACTGCTACATTCAGATGTTGTTGCCTTGCCTTTCTTTGTCCTTGATGTATTGATTGTTTAATTTAGCCTGTTGTGGAGATGTTTGATGTCTTGAATCTATCCATCCGACATGTCTGATCAGGTGCGATGATGAAACGGCTCATGGAATTTCGCTCACGTGCAGATATTTGAATGTACCAGGATACAATTCAAAACATGTTATTGTGCATTGATGACCTGAAGATTATAAGACCTGGGAAAAGGATCCTTGGGTATGCTAGGTTCTACGCACACAAGATATTTTGAGTGTTCAAAATACCCCATTCCTCTTAATATGTATCACCATTGTCTTCTTTTGTAAATTTCACAAATATCTCATTATTTTTATGAAATCGTTCTTCAATTTTTCCAGTATGCATCCAATCAAAACTGCATGGGTTGATCACAAAATTTCTCATTGTCTCTCAAAATTGGAACGGACCAGAGCGTCTGAGCACCAAAAGTTACGTAGCTGTCAGAAATTCTGGCAGTTCTGGATTTGATGAATTATGATGCTTGCCGCACCAGCCGACTTTGTGAATCATAACAAGACAATGTTCGAAAGACAATGTTCGAATGGCCAGCCCCGCCAATCTCATATTGCCCTTTGGGAGCTGATACCTGACTGTTTCAAGGCATTTCCGCCGGAACATACTCCCAAAATTGTTCAGTCGGAAATCAACTACCCAGCCATGTTGAGTAAAACCAGCAAACGAGCACCGCATAATCTTGTGTATGAAGGATCAGACCTTGCAGCATCTGATCCTCTGCACAAGATTTTACATTTGTACTAAACGACAAGTAAAATCATCATGATTTGTTGAAATCTGGCTACCAGAAAGTGAAAATACTGTGGATGATTGTTTGGGCACATCTGCTCCGCCGGTGGTAAAACCGAGAATGGTTTGTATTGGCACGAAATGGAAATTGGAGTTGAGAATGAAACAGGATTGAGTTGACTTCTTCTCTTTTGGTTTTTGGTTGGTTTCCGAGTCCATCGGTTCATTTTAGGTTCCAATCCCGTGCCAACTTTTCTTATTATTACTATTGTGTCCACTTGGGTACCCAATTTTGGAAACCATGTTCAGTGTCTACACACATCCAACCGAATATTACCATAGTCTCTGCGTTTGTCGGGGGTTGCAAAGACAACAGCTGCAACACACAGCAGTCACAGCACAACTGCTCCCACAAATGAGCATTGAATCTATTAAACTGAAACCAACGTCAGACACATCTACCTCCACCGTGACAAAAAAAGATCATTTTTTTTGCCATGCAATGTAGCAAGGCCCGACTTGCTTACAGTACATATACGCATGAAATGCACGGATCTCTCCTTGTCACGTGTGATGAAGGGTCTGAACTCATTTCAGTCATCGGAAATGTCTACAGATATACAGCTGTATATTTATGTCTGCAGACATACATCTATATATATGTATACAAACACAGTCATATATGTATATACATATATATATATATATACATATATATACATGTGTATACATGTGTGAACACATATGTATATGTATATGGAAGGATGACGGTAAAAATGACGGTAGAAGTGTGCCCCAAACTCTTGAGCACGTGGGCGCATGTGTTTGATCGGGACCAATCTGGGTTTACAACATCATCGACTTGAACATGGGAATCAGTGCCCCGAGCAACGCACCTGCACTCACACGCACACACAGACGCACAAACAGACGCACAATCAACAAAGACTGTCAAAGACTAGGCGCCCAACAAAAAAAGAATCTAAAATAAAGAACTTGGTCAGCCCCTGAACTTCGATATTTTGTATCTGTGTGTTTCTGTACATGTGTATACACATTACGCGTAGATGCCTATGTGTATGTATGTGAATTTGTACTTGTACATGTACAAGGGCAAGACGCTCATGGTGCATGGTGAGTACGGCCAAAAAGAGCAAATATGGAAAAACTAATATGAAGTGTGTTGTCAAAGGGCAAACGCCCGAACGTCGATACTATGTCTGTGTGTGTGTCACAATATGTATACGTATACATGCACGTACACATATGTGTATATGCACATGAATATGTATATGGAAATGAAAATGAATTTGCGTGTGTACATGTAAGTTTACACGCAAACAGCTCGGTAAACAGGGCGTATCGAATAGTGGAAATGAATGAATTGCATTTATATGTATTTTTTGTAATTGCATATATGTATATATATGTGCATCTGTATATATGTGCATATGTATGCGAATATGAATAATCACATGTCTGTTTATTTGTGTCTACTTATGGTTATTTGTACAGGGGGGCGTAGAGTCCTGGGATGCCTTATCTTCATAGGTCATTTTCCGCAAAAAGAGCCCTATAATTAGTGGCACTTTTGCGGAAAATGACCTGCAACTTAAGGCATCCTTTGAGTTTTTGCCACCCTGTAGTGTGCAATAGTATGCAGATTGAGGGGAAAAGTGGACAAGAGCCTGAGAATGAAATATGTAAATGTGATGATATGTGTCTTCGTACGTGATTAGGTATCTGAATATGAATGATCACATGTATATTTGTATCATGAATACAAATATGAATAATCACAGACCTATGCATTTGTGACTACTTTTTATCACCACGTATGTGAGAGCAATAGTAAGTAGATGGAGGGGAAAAATGGCGAAGACACATGGAATAAAAAATGTAAGAATACTCATGTGTGTATTCGTACAAAATTCTGTATCTGAACATGAATAATTACATGTCTATGTATCCATGCAAGGGCAAGCAGCTCGAAATACAGGGTGGCAATGAATGTGGATAATTATATGTATGTGTATTTGTGCCTGCTGACTTGTGACATGACTCATACATGTCCGAGGCGCCCAAATGAAGAGCCTCGAATGTGTAGCGTGAATCGTGATACATCTCATGCATACAGATGTGACATGACTCGTTACGTGACTCATGCATACCCGAGCCACCCAGATGGAGAGCCTTGAATGTGTGACATGACTCGTGATGACTCATTCATTCGTGTGTAATATGACATGTGCCCTGATTCATGCATACCCGAGCCGCCCACATAGAGAGAGAGCCTTGAATGTATGACATGACTCGTGATATGACTCAGTGATTCGTGTGTAATATGACATGTACCATGACTCATGCATACCCAAGCCAATCAGATGGGCCGGGCCGCCTTAAATGAGTGACGTGACTCGTGACATGACGCATTCATACATGTGTGACGTGACGCATCATGTGACTCATCCATACCCGGGCCGCCCAAATGAAGAGCCTTGAATGTGTAGCGCGAATCGTGACATGACTCCTTCATACATGTGTGACATAACTCCTCACGTAGCTCATCCATACCCGAGCCGTCTAAATGGAGAGCCTTGAATGTGTGACGTGACTGGTGATATGACGCATTGATACATGTGTGTCACGACTTGTGGCATGACCCATCCATACCAAGTCGTCCATACCCCAGCAGCCCACATGCAAAGCCTTTAATGTGTGACATGACTGAGGATATGACTCATTCATGCGTGTGTGACATGACTCGTCACACGACTCATCCGTACCTGAGCCGCCCACATGTAGAGCCTTGAATATGCGACATGACCGAGGATGTGACTCCTTCATTCACGTGTGACATGACTTGCCATGACTCATCCAAACCCTGGCCGCCCAAATGGGCCGCCTTGAATATGGGACATGACTGAGGATATGACTCCTTCATACATGTGTGACATGACTCGTCATGACTCATCCAAACCCCGGCCGCCCAAATGGGCCGGGCCGCCTTGAATATGGGACATGACTGAGGATATGACTCCTTCATACATGTGTGACATGACTCGTCACGTGACTCATCCATACCCGAGCCACCCAAATGGAGAGCCTTGAATCCAAAACCCATGTACAGGCCCCCGATACTGAGAGGGAGGGAGGGAGAGAGAGAACGAGAGAGAAAACAAAAGAGAGAGAGGGAGGGAGGGAGAGAGAGAACGAGAGAGAAAACAACAGGGAGAGAGGGAGGGAGGGAGAGAGAGAACGAGAGAGAAAACAACAGAGAGAGAGGGAGGGGGAGAGAGAGAGAACGAGAGAGAAAACAACAGAGAGAGAGAGGGTGAGTAAGCGAGGGAGAAGAGAGAGACAGAATGAGAGAGTAAAAGAGAGAAAGAGGAGAGAGAGAGAAGAGAGAGAGAGAAGAGACGGAGAAAAGAGAGAAAACAGAGAGAGCGAGCAAGAGAGAGAGAAGTTCGTGGCTGTCTCTCTCTCTACAATCTCTTTGGCAAACGAGATTTGACAGTGTCGGAACGAGTGTTTGCCTTTTGCAAAAGAGCAATACGCTTGGCGTGTTCGTGACTCGTATGTACACTACGTGGCTGTCTCTCTCTCTACAATCTGTTGACACACGAGACTTGACAGTGTCTAGACGCAATCTCGTGCGTTTGCCAGTCTCTTTTGTTGGCGTGTTCGTGACTCGTGTGCACAGTTCGTGGCTGTCTCTCTCTGTATAATCTTTTGACAAACGAGACTTGACAGTGTCGCGACGCCATCTCGTGCGTTTGCCAGTCTCTTTTGCCAAAACACGTATACAGAGAGAGACAGCCACCAACTGAACATACCAGTCACGAACTACACACGCTAAACGCAAGGCTCTCTTGCAAAAGAGTCCTCACACCGCTACATCTCGTGTTTGCTAAGTCTCTTTTTTCAAAAGCGCCCTGTTTTTCAGGGGCTCTTTCGAAAAAACCCTCGTTTTCCAAAAAATAGCCCTGCTTTTGTGGGGCTCTATGGGGGATAATAGAGAGATGAGTCGTGCCAGTTTCGAGCGCCATCTCGGCCATCATTCAACAAGGACTTGGTGTGTGTCTTGCCATTTCGGGTGTCACCACAGCCAGTTTTTGGGCGCCATCTGTCTTGCAGTGAGGTGGCGCCTAGAGTGGCGAGATGCTTTATTTTGGCACGACAATCTAGCCGGACACTATCTCAGCCAAAGACGCTTGCTGAGATGACGTCTGATATCGCCAGAAACTTCTCGCAACACTTTGGCAAAACACTTTTCTTTTTTTATTGCACACAAATGACGTCTGTTATGCGATATCGGACGTCATTTGTGTGCAATATATACACACACCAAAGTAAAGTGTCTTGCCCAAGTGTCTTGCCAAAGTGTCTGCGATATCACCCTTGCTGAGATGACGTCTTGCATCATCACCCTTGCTGAGATGCCGTCTGATATCGCAAGACACTTTGGCAAAACACTTTCACAAGAATCTTTACTTTGGCAGGAAACCATCTGAGCAAAAGAGACGACATGTGATATGGCAAGACACTTTTGCGAATCACTTTTGCAAGACACCTTTACTTTGGCAAGACAACGTTTCAGCCAAAGACTCCTGGCTGAGATGGCGCCCGAGTGTGCTGCAGTGTGCAGGACACGATTTCAGCCAAAGACTCTGGCATAGATGGCGTCTGGAGTGGCAAGACACTTTGGTCAAACACTTTGATTAAACACTTTACTTTGGCAAGAGACTCTGGCTGAGATGGCGCCCGAGTGCGCTGCAGTGTGTTGCAGTGAGCAAGACACCATTTGACATTGCATCTACAATCTCCTCCGCCCGTTGCACTGGCTCAGATGACAGAAACACACAAGAGCCCTATATATACGTAACGAGACCCACAGAAGAGCCCTATATATGTGACATCGCACTGCAACACGCCACATCGCACTGCAGCACACAGCAACACATTGCAACACACTGCCGCGGTGATGGCGCCGGTGGGACACTGGCTGCGAAGCCGCGCCAAGTAGCCAAAGACTCGTTGGCAAGACACTTTGGCAAGGCACTCTGGCAAGACAACATCACAGCCAAAGACTCTGGCTGCAATGGCGCGCGAAGCAGCAACACACGTTTGCAAGAAACCACTTGTCTTTACCATCTGTCTTCGCCAACACAGACACTGGCTGCGATGGCGCTCACAAGTGTCTTGCCAGTTCGCGATGGCGCTTACAAGTGTTTTGCCCCTCAGATAGCGCTAGGGTGACACTAGCTGAGATGGCGCGTGGCGAGACACTTTGGGGCACCATCGCAGCCTTTTCTCACAAATATTCTGTGACATTTCTGCCAGACACTGTGGCAAGACACCATCTCAGCCAAAATCTCTAGGTGAGATGGCGCGTGGCGAGACACTTGGAGGCGCCATCGCAGCCTTTTCTCATATAGGCATTCCTATATCGATCATGTGTCGTGAGAGACACTGTCATTCCTCTTGAGAGACACTCTCATTCCTCGATCATGTGCCTTGAGAGACACTCTCAAGACACATGATCGAGTCACAAACTCCACGTACATAACTCACGAATTGCATGTATGCGTCCCGAGCTGCAGATATGAAGGAGACATCTCATGTTCGGCAAACCATGACGTTACATATATGTGACGTGATTACATACATGTGACGTGACGTGTCGTCGTGATTGAGGCACGAACCCCACATACTCGAGTCCCGTACGTATGAGTCACAGACTATACATATGAAGGAGCCATCCTATGTTTGGCATACCATGCCGTTATACACATGTGACGTGACGTCATGATTGAGTCACGAACCCCACCTACACGAGTCACGAATTATACACATGAGTCACAGACTGTACATACAGGGTGGCGAAGACGCATAGGATGCCTTACCTTCCTAGGTCATTTTCCGCAGAATAGCCCTATAGTTAGTGGCCCTTTTGCGGAAAATAACTTGCAACTTAAGGCATCCTATCCATCTTCACAACCCTGCATGAAAGAGCCATCTCATTTTTACCATACCAACACGTTATATGTGTGACGTGACGACTTGATGTATGTGTGACATAACCATTTCATGTGTGTGACTCTAACGGTCGCCAATCATAGAATGCTGTGTGCGCGTGTGTGTGTTGTTGTGTGTGCACGTGTTTGAATGAAAGCGAGACAGAGAAAGTGGGGAGCGCAAGGGAGCGATAGGCGCGTGTTTGTGTGAAAGCGAGACACAGAAAGTGGGGAGAGCAAGCGAGCGGTACAGTGAGTGCGAGAAAAAGAGAGAGAGAGGGAGAGAGAGAGAGAGAGAGAGAGAGAGAGAGAGAGAGAAAAGAGAAAGAGGGAGAGAGAGAGAGAGAGAGAGAGAGAGAGAGAGAGAAAGACATAGAGCGAGAGAGAGAGAGAGAAAGAGAGCAATGTGTGGGAATACCACTTCCACACATGATTCACGTGACATGCCTCATCAGTATTAGACATAACTGAGTATTTATGTGTGACATGACTCTAAGAGATGTGTAAGGACACACACACACATTCTCTCCGAGATGTGTAAGGACACACACACACATTCTCTCCGAGATGTGTAAGGACACACACACACATTCTCTCCGAGA
>Ga0105055_10010560_pt1 | contig 11526 bp, 12 predicted proteins | sample BON03_FD_78090 | JGI IMG/M metagenome (GOLD analysis project Ga0105055, IMG submission 78090) | Freshwater microbial communities from Lake Bonney liftoff mats and glacier meltwater in Antarctica - BON-03 | ecosystem: Environmental > Aquatic > Freshwater > Ice > Glacier meltwater | place: Lake...
TCTGTTTGAGACCCATTAATCATTCAAGAACTCCACCTCCTGTGCCGTTAAGTTTGTCCAGAACAAACTCTATGTCCTAGTGCTATCAAGGAGTTTTGTCTGCTTGTAGCCTAGACCTTAACACCATTTGGGTGGGAGGAGCCGTCTGTCTCTCCTCTCATCAGTTATGTTCTCTTCAACTTGTACTCATGAGCTTGAGGCGTTTAGGCCTTCTGTCCCGGGCCTTGAAATTGGTACCAAAAACACTTTTTGTTTTTGTCTTTTTTGTTTCGATTCCATTCCCTCGTCCAAGGTCCTATTTTCGCCTCCTGCTTCTTGTATGGTGGTCAGGGTCCTATGTCAACAAGCAAACAAGTCTCTTTGACAAAGAAGTCCATTACATAAAATCTGAAAAAGAAGTATAATAATTCCATTTTGGATTTTTGAGGCTCAGAAGACGCTGAGACTCGACTTTTACCATGTGATCAGACGCAGAGGGATAGTGTTGTTTATAAGCTGACGGGAAGATCAATGATGACCTCCTTCACAGTATAATCCTTTCTGAGTCGCTCCCTTGAGAATGGGGGCTAGGCACGCAGCTCTAGGTAGCTAGGTCCTATAACATGCCTCTGCGGGGAAACGCAGCTTATATGGGTCGCGGAGAGGCACCTTCGTTGGCGCAAAAACTCACACATTTTGGAGTGCCATCGCTTGTATCGCTATCAGCTTCATGCGCGAGCACAAACTCTGTCAGCAAGTCCCGCCGGATCTCGTTCCTCTCAAAGATTGAAACAGAGAAGGATGACGTTGCGCAAAATATCAGCGAGTCAACGAAAGAAAGAACGGGTTGCAATATCACCCCTTGCAGGTGCCATGCTCGTAACTGGAACGGCGGCGGCAGTATTGTTCTTCAACAACATTTGCTTTTGACGTTTGCGTTCGGTCAGACTGGCTGTTCACGAATCATCTGGCAAGCAGTAGCATGATGCATCAAGGTCAGATCTAGATTTATCTGATTTTTCAGGCTCGGACTTTGATCGCACAGACTCTGAACATCAGCCAATTGACATAAACCCATTTAAGACTAATAATTTTTAAGAGAATCCACCACCCCACCAAATTACTCAGATACACCATCACTTCACTCAGCGCTCACCGACTAGGTTGTTTTCCACCACCCCCCAGACAACCAGAATCCACCATGGTGCCATTATCGAATACATTCAGTAGGGAGGGGTCTTTCAAATCGTGTAAGTCACCGAGTCACGGTGGAGAAGGTTGTAGGTCACAGATTTTTTTTTGCATGTTTTCCAGCTGATAACACTGATTTGTGCGATACCTAAACACCTACAAACGTTTTCTAAATTTTTAGCAACTTGAAACAAGCTGTCCGAGTCCGAGTTGCTGACACATCTCAATTGTTTCTGAATTGGTTGACTTTCCGAACACACTGTTCCTTCTTGCAACGTCTTGACCATATCACCATCGAACCATATGTTCCATTTGCAAGAATCAATGTTCTAATCACGTTTTTAATGCTGAAATTCCTGTTTCCTACGTTCAATGATTGGGGGTCACCGCGGCCTCTGTTTCTACACGCAGAGGAAGGATGAGAGTAAATCAAAAGGCCACTCGTCCACGGACACCCGCAATGCAGGCGGGGTAGACAAGAAGGAGTGATGGTTTAGCGATGTCTTGTTTAGAGCGTATCTCAACTACGTACTGCTGGCTACGTATACGGTCAGGGTGAGCAAGCGCGACTGCGGCCAGACATTTTCGGGTGCGGAGCAGCCCGCGATTTTCTTTTTTTAGTGATTTCATGACATTTTTCCTTGTCATTTCTTTTTTTCAGAAATCACGCCAAATACATACTTACCCACATCGTGAACTAAATTCTCTGTTGGGTCCCACTCCTCAAATGTGAGATCCGACGCATTCTCCTCCACATGGTTCTACTGTTGCTGCGGTCTTATATCGAGTAGGTTTTGGAAGAATTCAAGTTCGCCCTCCATGACCAGAAAAAAAGAAAGACCAGGATAGTGAGTGTCATTGTCTCGTCAGGAGGTAAAGATTGATGTTGGAAGTATATATGGACCATTATTATGGGGCTGGGCGCATTTTGGGAAAAAAAGCTTGCTTACCCTGATCGTGTACTTAGCCTGCGAATTGTATTGTCTGTCAATGGTTTTGTTACTCTCATTCCTATCTGCACAGTGTAGGTGTACGTTACTTTGATTACAGCCTCGGATAGGATACATTGTTTGCGGGTTTAATTGGACCGTTTGGATCTTGTTCCGCATGATGAGAATCTTTTGTCTCTCCAAACGCATTGACACTTTTAACCCTTGGTGTTTGATGGATGATTACGTTTATTACTTGTAAAAGTAATGTAGTACTGTTGCTTGAGGGTCCATCTAGCTCAAATCCATGTAGATTTGTGGAAGATTAGAGTGTAATTTAAGTCCTTCTTTTATTTTCTCTTGATTCTGGGATGCCTAAAATGCAAACCAGCATTATCGGACTGCACAATTGTACACTGTATGTAATAAAACAAGTCTCTCTTCCGCGAGCGCAATCTTTGCCTCAAGCTCTTGCACTGTGACCTTTGGTGCAAATAAAATTACTTCTGGGCAAACCCTTGACGCCAAATGCTGGCTGCCGGCTGCACTTGCACCTGCGGCTGGACTGCAGAGAAGAGTTGTCAGGCAAATTTGTGAATATACCCGCAACTACAATACGCATCAGACAGGAACACACAAACAAACCTCTGGACAGATGTTGAGCGCGAGCCGGACGCTGTGAGTTGTTTTCCGGATGACGCGTGCTGAAACGTCATTGGTGATGGGCGCCGGTAAATTTCAGGTGAAGATGGTATACGCTGAAAGGGTCCTGATGGCAGGGTCTCTGGTTTGTTTCTAACACCCCTGCTCAAAGATGATGAGTTATTTGCCACTGTATGGGAGCAAAAACACATGTCTCAGGCCTGAAAAGTTGTGACAAGCATCGAGCACATAAAGCTTCCAGCAAAGCTACTAGACTATTTGTTACGAAGTAATAAAAGCAATATCAATCAATACTTCAGTCTGAAGCATCTTGAGTTTCCATATACACCATACATGTCAGCACGTATTGAGAGCCAGAGTCCAAGATATGCAAGGTTCAAAATCAAGTGTGTGTAAACTTGAAACCTTTCGTGAGTCTCAGGATAGGCAAGGCCCAAGGACACAATTCACGATAGTGTCGATTTCTCGAGTGGTGATGCAGGTAGGAGTGTACCGAGACGCAAAGTGCTCCGATTTATATTTCTTGATGTGCTTTGCTGTTGCTTCGCTGTTCGTTCGCTTTTGCGACAATCTGATGGCGGGCGCAGATCATTTCCAGGTGAACTTTGAAGCGGTATACACTGAAAAGGTCCTGATGACAAGGGCTTCGATTCGTTGCCGGTACCTCTGCTCGAAGCGATGATGAGTCAGTCTGAAACGTCTCAGTTTAGTTTGCATGTGTACCATATATGCCACGAGTCGTACGTGTTCAGCCTGAGAGCCATTAAAAGTTTAGAATTCAAGCCTGTGTTACAAGTTTCATTTTGAAGTCAAGTGTGTTCAAAACCTTTCGCGAGTCGTGACAAGGTTGAAGGATGTGCTCCTCAATAGCGTCGATTTCTCAGGCAGCGATGCAGGTTCGGGGCTCGAAGTGCTTCGATGCAAGCGACGTTTGAATCCTGAACCTGATGCAGATGCAGGTGCAGATGCTAGGGGCGCCAATTTGTTTCCGGGATTCCTGCTGCACCATGCTGAGTCACTCATAAGGCTTGGGAGCAAGGACGCATGTCTCAGGCTTGAAGTGTTGACAATTCGATGCGCATATGATTAAGCTCAGGTGAGTGCCTTTAGTTTGCATGTGTATCGTATTTTTTGGTTGTGTTCTGAGTCCGTCACGACTTTTGTGTGTGTAAAACCTATCGTGAGTCTCAGCAAGGGCGGGGCCCAAGGACGTGCTCCTCGATAGCGTCGAATCCTCAGGCGATGCGAATTCGAAGAGCTGGGGATTCAAAGTTAAAGAGCTTCGAGGCAGATGACTTTTGAATTCCTGGATGGTTCTCGTCGCTGAGGCCATGGCTGCCAAGTCCCTCTTTTTGTACTCAACTGTAGATAAAGCGGCTTGAAACTCTCTCAAGCTCCCCATGCCTGGCGGCGACACCATATGTATTTTCTTCAGAATATCTTGGTTGAAGAGTTTTTGAACCACAGGAAATTGGGTGCGTTTTACGCACCTTGAGACCTTGGGACGCAAAGCCTTCGCATGTAAGTTCCGTAACCGCCGCGCGCCACTCACATTCAGCCAGAGTCTGTAAGGAAAGAGTCCACAATTTTTTTTTTTCCAAACACAGAGCCTTTTGCTTTTCCGTGCCGGGTTTTGCTTTTTTTTTGGGTTTTATTTTCCAACAAAGAAAATAAAGAAAGAAACATGGATCTCCCCCTCGACATTTGCCCAGCACAACATGGTGGAAATTTGAAAGTTTGGGGAAAGAAATTCGGCGGACAAAATTAGAAAAATAGTGTGAAGGAAAGTGACCAAAAGACATGATATGAAAATAGTGGGAAATGGAGAAAAATGGACGAAAACGATGGGGAAAATGTGGAAAATGTGAAAAAGGTACAAAACAAGGAAAATGTGCAAAATGTGGAAAATATGTCAAATACGAAGAGCGTGAAAAACACAAAAAAACATGAAAATTGTGGAAAATGTAGAGAATGTGGAGAATGTAGATAATGTGAAAATCGTGAAAAATGTACAAAATGTGGAAAATGTGAGAAATGTGGAAAATGTGGAAAATGTGAAAAATGTGAAAAATGTGGAGAATGTGCAGATCGGATGTTGTTGAATAGATTGCTGGATACACCTCTCCCCATGTTGTGGAGGAGTTTGCTGGAAAGGTGACAAATATTGCTGTGTAATTGTAGTGGTATCGGTGCCGGTAGAATGAAAATGGTTGGGTTTGTTTTTGAGCGTGTTGTATGTGGTGTTGGTATGCGAAAAAATGATAAATGATGATAGTCAAAAATTGAAAAATGACAAAAAAAGAATGGAAAAAAAGAAAACTAAAAAAAATGTGTAAGATTGAAATAACATGAAATGGTACAAAAAGATGAAAAAAGTGAAGTCAAATGTAAACGTGAAATGGGTGGAGAAAGTGAGACCAAATTTGGTATATGTTTTCAATATCGAAATGTAGAGGAAAGTCGAATTTGGTATATGTTTTCAATATCGAAATGTAGAGGAAAGTCAGATTCAAGTCTGTGCATGACTTCGGTGCTTGCAAAGAGAATGCTGCTGCGCAGTGCCGACTTCCGACGAATGTTGCGGCTTGTATGCATCTCTGTCGTAATTGAGTTGCTAGCTGTGTGGCGGCATAACAAACCAAAAACCAAAAAAACCGGCCAAACACGTTTTTAAATCGGAAGTCTGCCTGTGCGGCTGCATTCTCTTTGCAAGTACCGAAGTCATGCACACACTTAGATCCGACTTTCCTCTACATATTGATGTTAAGAACGTATACCAAATTCGCATGGAAAAATAAAATGCTAGCGCTCAGCGTTTCCTTTCCACAACCCTGCTCGAGCGCTGGCCGCAGGTTTGCCGCGTCCAGATCACGTTTGAATTACTACGAAACACTTTGTTCGTTTCCACAAAGACGAATTCGATGAAAGGCCTTGTAAACTGGATTCCACTGAATTCGCACGTTCGTTTGAACAAGACCCAACCCTGCCTTAAACCCATCAAATCTACTCAGACACCCAAATATCTTTTGGCACTTCTGCGGCAACTTTCGCAGTGTCCGCAGCCCCTTACATATTTTTTCTTGCAGGTTCCAAGAGCCCATAAGCAGGGCTTGATATATGTGTTTTTTTGTCTTGGCAAAAAAGTTACAGCGTTTCTGACTCCCCGTGCGTGGTAGCCAGAAAACCTGAAATTGACCGTTTCTGAGTTCCATAGGTCTCTTTCCGCAGAGCGAACTCTCATAATATAAACTGAGGGCCTCCTTCCGCGAAATAGACAGGTCTTTCTTGTATACGAGATCTGTACACTCAGCGACGTAAGAATGTTTTCAAAGGACGATTGTTCATTCAAGTCTTGAGTCTCTTTCCCATCAGGAAAATACACTGGTTGGGAAGTGATTTTGAAAAGACCTCAAAAGTAATTTTATTCCAGGAGAAATTCACCTTTTTTTTACCATTTCGGTACAATTCACTCAGGAGCTCCCCATCTAGTGTATTTTCACGATGACAATGAAAGTGTACAAAATACGAGTCTCTCCCCGCAATGAGATCTAGGTAACTATACGATATTGGTCTCAATCAGCAGAAGAGACATGCTCTTGCGAATTGTGGGTCTCACACATAATACGATTGTGGGACTCTGCGTCCTCGCACGATGGCGCCCCTCTTTACTACTAGTCGTGTATCTCTATCCTCAAAATATACCATCAATTCGAACTGTTGGTCTCTTTCGCAAACTGACCTGTGTGACAAGACACATAAGTCTCTTTCCGTGAAAGAGCACTTCGTGATACGCAATGTAGTTATCCTTCCAATACAGAGCCCTGGAGTCTAACACGAGTTGAAGGGGTTTCGTCCGAAAACGTCCCAAATGATCCGAGCTGTGGCTCTTTTACTCTCTCTTTCCACTACAGAACCCTAGACAATACGTGACATCTATCTCTTCCGCAAGAGAGCCCTGTATACACGCAGGTATCTCTCTGATACTGTGACTTGGGCATGTGTAATACGAGTCCTCAGTCTTTTCCTGCAACACAAGGTCTCTTTCCGAAATTCAGGCATACATGCGTTTAATACAATACAATACGTGACGTCCGTCTCTGCCAGTTTTCTTTGGTTTTGTTGCTAGAAGCTGTGATCCCTCTTCCCCTCCCCATACAACTTAGTACGTGACATCCATCTCTTTCGGTTTTGTTTTGTTGTGCAACCAGAGCCTGAGCCCTGTCTCCTGCAACCCCCTGTACTACAAGTCATGGGTCGCTTTCGGATGATGAACATATTTCATAAGAGGTGCTGCAACTTTGCAGTGCCCTACGTAATCAGAAAAGACTGCATAATACAACGCCTGGACATCGTCAAAGAGACATTGTGTATTCAGTCACGAAGTCCTTTGGGTCAAAACGGCCTGTATAATACGAAACAATGGGCTCTTTCTGCGTACTCTGTCACAGGACGAGTTAGGAGTGTCTCTTTGCACCAGCACCTTACATAATTAGTACGTTGAAATACATGAGTCTCTTTCTGCAATAAAACCCTATTTCACACGAGCCGTCAGTCTCTTTACACGAAGATCCCTATGTATTAAGAGGTATTGGTCTTTTTGCGCTACGAGACTTGTGTCATATCAGTCGTGGTCTTTTTCTGCAAAAGAGACCTGTGTAGTCTGGGTTGTAAGTCTTGTATTTTCTTGCAAACGTGACCCGTGTAATAGATGATACGTACAATATGTGGGCCTCTTTTCTGTGAATGACACCTAAATGATACGAGTCATAGACCTCTTTATGCAAACAACTCCGGGTACTTGAGAGCAAACAACTCCAGGTACTTGAGACTATGTTTCGAATATAGGTATTTGTACATACAAACAGTAGGCCTCTTTCCACTAAAGAGACCTATGTAATACGAGTCGTCAGTCTCTTCCAAAGATCAAATCCTATGTAATGAAAGTGCTTTCCGCTATGAGACATACGTAATATGTGTCATGAGATTTCTTCTACCAAATAGACCTGGGTAGTCTGAGCTGCAGGTCCGAGTCTTTTCTCACAAAGGTGATCTGCGAAAATACGTACGAGACATAATCCTCTTTCTGCAAAGGTAACCTAGATGATCCTAGTCATAGGTCGCTTGACGCCACGAACCCTATGTAATGCAAGAAGTCTCTTTCCACTGCGAGACTGTAGCAATAATCTTTGTAAGGTCACTTTATGCACCAGAGACTAGTGTATTGCGAGTTGTAGATCTCTTTACACAAAAGAGATGTATATAACATTTTCATCTCACAGGAGATCTGGGTTTCTAGGTCTCTGCCTGTACAAGAATGAAACATGTGTAAAACGTACGACCAGTGGGCCTCTTTGCGCCAAAGAGACCTACTTAATACGAGTCGTCAGTCTTTCCTCGAAAACACACCCTTCTTTCTATGAGTTGTAAGGCGAGACTATGTGTCGTCTGTCTCTTCTACCCGGCCAAAGAGACTTGTGTACTCTGAGTTGTAGAATTCTTTCCGCAAACGTGACTTTCGTAATACTTCAGTACAAGACGTGGGCCTCCTTCTGCAAAGTGAACTTTGTGATACGAGCCATAGGTCTCTTCACACAAAGAATTCAAAAGATGTGGTTCTTTTTCCACTACAACACTCGTAGCATATACATCGTGAGACCCTTCATACGAAAAGACTAGTGCAGCATGAGATGTAAGTCTCTTTCACAAGAGAGATGCAAGTAATACATAGGAGATGTGATTCTCTGGATCTCTCAGTTACCAGTCTCTGTCCGCTAAAGAGCTCTGTGTGTAATCCAAGTCGTAGGTCTCTTTCTGCTATGAAACTAGTAACAGGAGTTGTGGTTATCTCTAAAATGAGACGATACAAACTTCTATAAGATATGTATGCACGAGACGTGCGCCTCATTCTCCGGAAGTGGCCTATATGATACGAGTCATAGATTTTTTTGGTTATTTTTGACGCACAGAACCTTATAAATGAGATGTGTTGTCTCTTTCTGCTACAGGTGATAGCGACTTGTGTGATGCATGTTTTTGATCACTTTCAACACACGAGACCTATACAATTTGATTCGTAGATCACTTTCCGAAATAGAGACATGTGTCGGGTCTTGTTCCATAAAGAGTCACGTGCTATTTTAGCACTAGTTTATACATTTGGAGGTAGCCTCTGGGCATGCAAAATTGGGAAAAGGGGTTTCCTCGACTACCGTCTGCATTTTTAGTTCTACCAGAGTCCACCAGTCCTAGATTTTGGATCATTGTCTTGGAAGAATTAATGATTTACTACAGTTTTTGGTACCAGTTGTAGTTGTTGTTGTTGTCTCTTTATTAACTCAACTCAACCCCCGAGCCCAGAATGTGTTTAGTGTACTTGAATATAATTTTTAAGGAAAAATGAATTTTCTCACAAGACACACGATTACCAAAAAATAAACTTCGCACAAAACGAAAAGTAACAATCAAAAAAGAAAATGCCACCTAATGTTTCTGAGAAAACACAAAAAAGACATCATTAAGCATGGCTAGATCATCGGCGCGAGTGTTTCCTTGTAGCGCCATCAGCACTGCCGCCCGGGTACTCATACTACTGGAGTGTTGGCCTCCCACCCGTTCGGATCTGTGGTGTATGCCAACGCCATGCCTGATGACCCACGCTCCCTGGCAGGCTCTTTCGTACTAGATTCATTTAGCCGTGTCGATCCGTCAGTGGCTACTTATTACCTAGTGACCTTTTACAAAGTACACTCTTGAATTGGGAGCGCGTCGAGGTGTCGTTGCAGGTATGGTGGGGTGATTATTTGATCGGGCGTCACACGAAGATCAGACTCAATGCTTGAAACCTGGAAAGTAGCTTCTTCAGCTCGGAGGGATTTGCTCACCCAAATTTCTCTTGACTGCTGGGCCTTGATTTTAGTGCGTGCGCCTGTGTGCCACCATCCCTTTCTCAAACTCACCTTGGCACCTTTATCTAGCCGTTGTAAGCAGGAACTGTGACGTTACACGTGTGACTTTAGCACGCCCTGTACTTGGTCTGTTCTGACGATGACAACCCAGGTCTGGACGTTAGTATCGAAAAGATTGATGTATCCATTGGTCTCATTCGCTGACGTCTCGCAAATGAAAATCAGAATCCTTCTTCGAGTTGGCATTGCCTCTGATGACCAGATTTAATCTGAAAAGGAGGGGTCCACTGTGAGAGACTGCGCTGTGGCAATAGAGCAGAGATTCAAATGTTCTTGTAGCGATGAAGTGATCGACCAGTGGGTGCGTGTCCATCCTGTTTTTCCCACCCGTCCGTTTTGATCCATCACTGATTCCAGTTTGCAATGACTTCTGAGCACGAATGCCTATGTTTTAAAAGCTCCAATCATGGTTCGTCCATAGGTTTGGTGTTCTCAGGATTTCATCGTCGGGCACCAGCCATCTAAAGCACCCGCTCTTGACGTCATTGAGCCGTCTTATTCCTAACGATCGACGAAGACCCATGGGTCTGGCCACCTGTCACTGTGACCTGCGCTGTGCTGCCTTTATGAGGCCACGTGCTGTCGGTGATGCGTAATGCTCTGAAGTCTATTTGAAACTGAACTGGGGTTTCAAGATAGAGTACAGCTCTTAGTACAAGATAGTTTCCGGCGACAGTGCTATTATCTGATTAGTCCTCGACGAAAATCTGACCTTTTCATACTTCTGAATGGCCAACCCCCCCTTCTGACAATAAGCCCGATTCTCCACCTGGAAAAAAGAAAAAATGCGAAAATGGCCCCATTTTCGAACCCTCATTCACATTTGTCCCATACGCACCATTTTCAGGGTGTTCATTTTTGTGTTGAGCTCCTCGATCTAGCATCTGTGTGTGTGTATGTGTGTATGGGTGGGTGGATGGGTGTGTGTGCGCGCACGCTCGTGTATGCGTATGTATGTGTGTGTGTGTGTGTGCACGCGCGTGCTTGTGTGCGTGTGTGCACATGTGTTTGTGTGCGCGTGTGTGTGCATATATGTGTGGATGCATGTGTGTGTGTGTGTGTGTTCATGTGTGCGTGTGCGTGTGTGCGTGTGCGTGTGTGTGTGTGTGTGACACTGTGTGTGTGTGCGTGTTACACATGCTAACAAAAATGCTTTAAGAAGAGGACCCGAGGGCAGAACTAAAGGAGTGTGACTTGTTCATATGTAGAGTCCATGACTCATTCATGTGTAAAGTTGGTGAATCATTCATGCAGAGTTCGTGACTCATTGTATTTGGAGTGCGTGACTGATTCATGTGTGGAGTCCGTGAGTCATCATGTGTGGAGTTCGTGACTCATTCATATATGTGGAGTTTGTGCCGTGTTTGTTTAAGAGGAATCGAGGAAGGGAATGTGTGTGTGTAAGAGAGAGTTCGTGACTCGTCATATGTGGAGTGTGTGACTCACTCACATGTAGAATTCGTGACTCATTATATTTGGAGTGCGAAGGCCCGCACTTCCTGCCCGCGTGCCAAAGAAACATTGTTTTGTTTTTTTGAAAAATTTCACCTACAATTCCTGCATTCACTCCAAAAAATATTCAAAATTGGACACATTTTCAAAATCCAAATGTGCGAAATTGGACTCACGCCGATCGCAGGATCAATTCTTGGGCCTCAATTTCTAAACTTTTTGACGAGTTTTCTGAATGAGAATTTTCTGAATGAGAATACGAGGTTGGCTTTACTGATATCCGACAGACACTACTTTGTTTCCGTGGAGCGGATTCATTTATCCCCCGATTAGTTCATTCGATCGAA
>Ga0105055_10010575_pt1 | contig 11515 bp, 5 predicted proteins | sample BON03_FD_78090 | JGI IMG/M metagenome (GOLD analysis project Ga0105055, IMG submission 78090) | Freshwater microbial communities from Lake Bonney liftoff mats and glacier meltwater in Antarctica - BON-03 | ecosystem: Environmental > Aquatic > Freshwater > Ice > Glacier meltwater | place: Lake...
GCGCGGGGGCGGGGCCTGGGCGGGGGGGGGGGGTGGGGGTGGTGGTGGGGGTGTTTGTTGTTGTTGTTTTTTTTTGTGTTGGGTGTTTGGGGGGGGGGGGGGGGGGGGGGGAGGTTCGTGTTTGGTTGTTTGACGGCCGGAGGTGGGAGGGCGGGGGGAGGGTGCGCGCGAAGAACCAAGTGGGGAGAAGGAAACAAAGACCGGATCGCGCGCTGCCCCCCCGCGCGCGTCGCGCCCCCCGCCGACGACAAATCAACCGCGCGAAAAAGACGAAAGAGACAAAAACCAGGCGACGACGACAAATAACCGCCGCCGACGACGCACCTGCATGAAGTCGTTGAAGTCCGACACGAGCATGCCGTTGACCCTGCCCTTCTTGATCGCGGGCGCCTTTTGCGACACCGCCCCGAACAGCCCGGCCACGTCCCACTGCGCCGCGCCCCACGCGCTCGCGTTGGTCGCCGGGCCGACGGCTGGTTTTGTTGTTTCGCGTTTGTTTCGCGTTTGTTTTTGTGCGTTTGTTTTTGTGCGTTTGTTTTTGTGCGTTTGTTTTTGTGCGTTTGTTTTTGTGCGTTTGTTTTTGTGCGTTTGTTGCGTGTGTTGGGGGTTTGTTTTGTTTGAGCGGGGGCGTGCGCGGGTGTGCGTGAGAGGATGACGGGGGGACCCTCTTTTCTCGGTGGGCGAGGCGCAACCATGCGCCCCCGCCCGCCCCTCTTTGCCCTCTTTGCCCACCCGAGGAAAAAAGAAAGAAAGCTGCGGCCGAGAAAACGCCGGAAGACACGACGACGACGACGACGACGACGCAGAGACGAAAAATGCAGCAGACTCACCCACGACGGTCGACGTCCCCGCCACGATCGTGCGCACCCCCCGCCTCAGGAGCGGGATGATGGCCGAGTTGTCCACGCCCCCGCCGTCGGCAAAGCCCCACTGGCGCCCGGCAAAGGCCGCCGCCACGGGCGCCGCCGCCGCCGCTGCCGCCCCGTCCTCGTCAGCGCCCCCCCCACGCGCCGATCCCCAGTACCACAGCGTCTCCGTGCCCGTGATGTCCTCGCCCGCGTCGCTGCTCGGCCGCAGGCCCTGCGCCACGAACGAGCTGCTCACGCCGACCAGCGTCACCAGCGGCGCCACGAAGCGGCTGCGCGCCACCGCCGCGGCCGCGCCCGCCGGCGACGCCCGCGGGACCCCGTTCGTCGGCAGGGCCGCTGTGTTCTCTGGCGGGTAGGAATTCAGGCCCAGGGGCTCGACCGCCGACCCGCCGAGCGGAGGGTAGGTCGCGGGCACCGGGACCGTCTTGCCGGTCGCGGGGTCTGTCGCCGGGACGCGCGTCTCGCCAGCTACGGGCGGCGGGTCGCGCCCTGGGGTGGCGACGTACAGCGGGGTGAACTCAACAGGGCGGTAGGGGTGGGTGGTGTTTGGCGCCAGGATGGATCCGACGAGCAGCGGGAAGGGGCGGTCGGGCTCGCCCGCCGCGCTCAAGAAAGGGATCGACGGGCTCTGGGCGGAGACGCGCTCGGCGACGGGGCCCGGGACGCCGAGCAGGGGGTCGTCGTTGGCGGCGAGAGGGGCGGGCGGGGGGGCGGCAAAGAGGCGGCGGCGGCCGGCGGCGGCAGCGGTGCCGTTGTTCGCCGCCGCCGCCGTCGTTTTTGTCGTTTTCGTCGTCGTTTTCGTCGTCGTCGCGCCCCCCGCGCCCGCGATCCCCGCCCCCAGCGCCGTCACGCTGCTCCCGTGCGCCCCCACCCCGAACGGATCCAAGAAGGCCTCGCCCACCGTGTCGCTCCACCCTTTCACCTGCGCGGCGCTGTCCGGAGTCAGGACCGTGTCGACGACCACTCCCGCCAATGCTTCTCCGACAATCGTTCCCTTTTCTATCGCGCCCCCGTACGATCCGGCGGGGACAAACTTGCCCTCGCGCACGGCCTCCCACGCCATGTCTTGCGGAGCGGGGCCGGGCCCGAAAAATGTGGCCCAGGGCACCTGCGTGTAGGAGAGTGCGCCGACGAGCCAGCTGCCGCCGCTGTTGGCGGAGAGATAACGAGCGCGCTTGAGAAGGCCGCGCGAATTGAGCGCCCTTAGCAAACCGAGCCCTGTTGTGGTGGCGCGGTAGCCGCCGCCAGAGACCGCGACGCCGAGGCTGGGCTTGGCGGAGAGGGCGGGCATGTGCCACGCGCCAGAGGGGCTTTGTTTTTTTTTTGTTAGTGTTTTTGCGTCTTGTGTTTTGTGGTTTTTTTGTTTTTTTTGTTTGAGCGAGGGGAGCGCGCGCGTTTCCGGCCGCCGTCTTTCTTTTTTCCGCCGCTGGCGCTTGCAAAGAAACGAAAAGGGACTCAACTCTTGCTCGGGCCAGACGAACCCCTTGCGCCCGACGCCCGTCCAGTAGTGCACGGTGTAGTTGCGCTCGCTCTCGGGCGGCACGTAAGCCTTGGTCTGCTTGACGGCGGCGGCCGGGCGCGGTGGCGCGGCCAGCAGAAGCAACAGCGCGAGCAGCAGCAGCGGCGGCGGCGGCGCCAAGGGAGCGAGCGGCGCGCCGGCGGCGCGGCAGGCGCGACGCCTCATTTTTAAAGCCTTTTGCCTTCTGGAGACGATCAATGCGGGAGGAATGCGCCGCGCACCAGGGCGCGCAGGGGCGCGCGGGTCGGCGTCCGGACGAGAGAGCGGGGGGGGAGCGGGCAGTTGGCCGGTTTTGTTTTTTCGGGGAGAGGGGGGTTCGAAGGCGCGGGGCAACACGCGAGTGGCTTTGTTTGCTTCGCTTGCGCTTGACGGCAACAGGACAAGAGGCACCGCGAGAGAGAGAAGGAGCAAGATGGGCGCCAATGGCACGCAGAAGCAGGGGAAGAAAAAGGACGAGGTCGCCCGAGCGGCGATCGGCGCCCGTCTGCCGGCACACACCCAAACGGGGGATGGACGGCGGCCGGGCGGCTGGGCGGCCGGGCGTTCGATCGTTGGGCCGCCCACGCGCTCAAGAGAGAGAGATAGTGAGCGGTCTTTCAAATGGGTGTGCAAGGCGCCGGGCATCTATCGGCCGGTCCGCGACGTTTCCTGCGGCATGGAAATGTTCAAGGGAATCAAGGCGACGAGAGATGGTTGGCAAAGGAGGGGGTGGGGGATCAGGGCGCGGCGGCGGCGGCGGCGGCGGAATCGGGCGCGCCCTCCTGGCCCGCAACGAGAGGCGCCTCTCCTTGCGCGTCCAGCGGCGCCCTCCCCTCCTCTTGCAGCCCACCATGTGCACTGTGCTCGCCATCGGCCGCGCGCCCGACCCTCGCGCCGCTCGAAGCGCCGCCGCCCTCTCCGTTTCCGTCCTGGCCGCCGCCGCCGCCTCCGCCCTCTCCAGCGCCGCCACCAGCGGCGGCGGCGTCGGCGGCGGCCTTGGCGGGGAAAATCATCCTGTCCCGCGGCACGCGCAGCGGCATCGGCGGGCCGTCGAACGAGTACGGGTCCCAGCCCCTGCCGCCGCCGGACCCCTTCGCCGAGGGCGTCCTTGAGGAACCGGCTCCCGCCCCTCGCCCCGCCCCCGCCGCCGCCGGCCTCTCGCCTCGCGCCGCCGCCGCGTCGTCGTCGTCCCCCGCCTCTGGCAGCGGCTGCGGCTCCGGCACAAACGGCGGGAACAGCTCGGGAAACGCGTCGTTGACGTAATCGCCCTCGATGCAGTCGAGCCGGGTGTAGCCGTACAGCGGGCGCCAGGGGGCCACGGGCGGGTCCGCGTCGCCCGCCTTTTGCGGGTCGCAGACGGAAAAGCAGGTCGGCGCGCCGGCGATGCCGGCGGTCGTGGGCCGGTCAAACGGGCACGGGCTGCAGACGGCCTCGGTGAGGTTTCCGACCTGCTGGTAGTAGTTGACGGGGCAGCGGCGGCAGTAGTTCTGGCGCACGTAGGTGCACCCTGCCGCGGCGGCAAACTGCTGCTTGGAACGAACGTACAGGAGGCTCCTGTGGCCGTTGCCGCCGCCGGCCTCGGCGCTGTCGCTCGCGTTGCCGCGCCCGGCAGGCAAAGGAGGGGCGGCGGGCGCCCCTTCCGCCGCCCCCCCCACGAGGCGCAGCCCCTCCCCGCCCCCGGCCCCCGCGCGCCCGTAGCGCCCCCGGCTCATCGCCGGCAGCGGCACCGCGTCGACCAGCTCCCCGCCCTGGTAGCTGCCGGCCTGCCCCTCGCGGATCCGCGTCTGCTCGTCGCGCCGCCACTCGGCGGGAGGGCCGGGGCAGAGCGGAACAAAGGCGCCGCGGACGACGCCGCAGCCCGGCTTGCAGGCGCACATGAGGACGTTGGTGTTGGGGTAGGGGCGCGGGGCGTAGCAGTCGTTGACGCAGCGGGTGCAGCTGTTGTACTCGGTGTTGGTGGTGTTTTGGGGGGTGGATTGGGTGGTTCGTAAGGGGGGCGGGGGGGGGCGGGAAGGAGGATTGGTTGGTGTGTCTTGCGTTTTTCGGCGTGGTTTTTTTTCCTTTCGGCGCAGCGCGCGCAAGCGTGTCGCGCGCCTTGTTTTTCCCAATTCTTCTGTTCCGGAAGCGGCGGCCCTCGTGCCTCTGTGCCTGCGTCCGTATCTGTGCTCTCTCACCTGTACAGTCCCACGACGCCGTTGCCGTTGTAGCGCTTCAGGTACGCGTGCCCCCCACTGCCCGAAAAGGGGCCCGGCAGGTAACCGGGGCCGCTGCCGCTTCCGGCGTAGGTGTATGGATTCACGGCGGGCGCGCAGGCGCCGGGCGCGCACGAGGGGCCGCAGGGCGAGGCGAACCCGCCGTAGGTGAGGAGCGCGCGGCGCGCCACCCCGAGCGCCGCCGACCGCACGCGCAGCTCTTCGGGGGTGCGCGCGGCCAGGGCGCGGGCGGCGGCGGCGGCGGCGACGGGCGCGGGAAAGGCGCCGTCGGGGAAGGCGAGGCGCGCGTCGTCGAGCGCCCTCTGGAGGTCGCGCCGGACGAGGCGAGCAAAGGCCTCTGCCCCGTCTTGGCGGGACGCTGCAGCCTCGTCCTCGGGGGCGGAGGACGCGGGGCGGGCGGCGGCGGCGGCGGCGGCGGCGGCGGCGGCGGCGGCGGTCCCCGCACGGTCAGAGGCGCCTCCGCGCCGCGCCGCCCCAAAGAGCAGGCTCGCGTCGCCGGCCTCGCCCGCGCCGACGACGGCCATGGCCCAGCCTGCCTCTGTGGGGGAGACGGCCTCGACGCCAGCGTCGGGGGTCGCGGCACCCGCCTCCCCCTCGCCCTCGTCCTTGGTCGCCGCTGCTGTCGACGCCGACGCCGACGCCGCCAACGCCCTGGCCACGGCCGCGCGCCGCGCGTCGTCCCCCACGGGGGAGGAAGGAAAGGCCGACAGCGGCCGGGGCAGGAGGACCATGCCGGTCGGGTCGGTCGAGGCCACCAGGCCCAAGCCAGAGGCCTGGAGGGCGTCGGACTCTGAGGGCAGAAGCAGCAGCAGCGGCGGCGGCAGGTCGCCGGCGCCGCCGCCGCCGCCGCCGCCGAAGAGGGCGTCGGAGTCTGCGGGGAGCATTCGCGGGTCGCTCGTGATAGAGAGAGCGTGCTCGGGCGCTGCCGCCGCTGCCGCTCCTGCTGCCGAGGTCGCGAGCAGCAGGAGCAGCAGCAGCGGCGGCAGCAGCGGCAACAGCAGCGGCGGCGGCCGCGGCGGCGGGGGCAGCCGCGCCGCCGGCCGCTGCGGCGGCCTCCTCCTCGGCGCCGCGCCGCCGTTGCCGCCGCCGGCAGCTGCGGATGTTGCCCCGCGCCGCGTCGCCATGCCTGCAGGCGCGCGCAAGACGGGTGCTGTCTGTCTGTTCTGGTCGCTCCTGACGCGGGTGGCTGCGCGCGCGCGCGTCCGCGAGAGCCCCTTGTTGGGCGTGTCGGTCTCTCTCTTCGTGTGCGCGTTTGGAGCCGCGGCGCAAAAAGGCCCCCCCGTCTGCGTGTCGGTCTCTCTCTCTGCGTGTGCGCGTTTGGAGCCGCGGCGCAAAAACGCCCCCCCGTCTGCGTGTCGGTCTCTCTCTCTGCGTGTGCGCGTTTGGAGCCGCAAAGGCCCCCCCGTCTGGCAGGCCGTCCGTCGTCCGACAACGGCCGCGCCGGGCCCTACTGGCGCTACCTCGCGCGCGCGAGCTCGCGGATGGTCACGGCGGCGTGCGATGAAACACAATCGCCGCGCGCGCCCTCTGAACAAAGGGCCAGGGGGGGTGTGGCGAGGCGGGTGGAGGGGGGGAAAGGGGGGGCTGCTGTTGCTGCTGCGAGCGACAAGGGGAAGTTCGGGCCGTGGCGTCGCGCTGGGGTCCCGGAGAGTCACCCTAACGAAGGGATGAGATATCGAAGAGGTATGTCTCAAGGTGGTTGAAGTGTGTGGCGGGGAGCCGTCGGCCTGGGGCACGTTGGAAGAGGGCGCCCGTCGCCGCCGCGGCGTTGCGCTTCGGCGCCGGCGCCGACACCAGCGCCGACGACGCCCGCTCGCCCGACAACGCACAATGGCAGGCACCAATTCCTCTCGCCCCCCAGCACACTCTCTCCAGACGATCGCGAACAAGAGCGCGGGCCGCAAACACACGTACAGAGGGAGATAACGAGTGACGGAGAGAGGGATAGAGAGAGAGAGAGACACTGGCGATTTCCTTCAGTGTTGGCCCCTCTTCCCTCGCTCGCCCGCCCGCGCCTGATGGACGACGGGCTGCAGCAGCGCCTGTTTGGCTCGGGCGAAAAGGACCTCAATCTCGCGGCGGTGCGTCCTCCACGTGTCCTTGCACGTTGCGCGCGCCCGGCAACGATCGCGCGCGACCCAAAGGCGCCGCCCGACCGGAGGGCGCACCGACCAAAAGCGGGGCGCCGCCGCCGCCGCCGCCGCCGCTCGCTCGCTCACTCGGACCGCCCCCCTCGTCGCGCCTGCGTCGATCAATATCCAACTCCACACCAAACCACAAAAAAAACACAAACAGGTCCGCTCCCGCATCCAGGACCTCCGCCGCGCCGTCGACCAGGCCGCGGCCGACGCCGCCGCCCGCGCCGCCGCCGCCGCCGCCGTCGCCGCCGCCCGCGCCGCGCCGCAGTCCGACCCGGCCGCCGAGGCCGCGGCTGAGGCCGCGCGCGCCGAGCAGGCCGCGCAGCAGTGGCCCGCCAGCCTGGACAAGGCCGCCGTGCTCAACGTGGCGCTGTCGGCCGCGCGCGCGGCCCTGCGGCCCGCGGCCCTGCGCTCGGTGGCGGCCTTCCCCTCGGCGGCGTGCGACGCGCCGGCCCTGGCGCAGGAGCTGCCGGCGCTGCTGGCGACGCGCGCGCAGCCGGAGGCAGAGGCGGCCGACGCGGCGGCGCTCGTGGCGGCGCGGGTGGCGTGGCCGCCGCGGAGGGCGGGGGCAGCGCCAGGGACTGCCGCTGCTGTCGTTGCGGGAGCGGGCGGCGGGGGCAAGGGGGGCGGCGGGGGAGGCGCCGCCGCGGCAGGAGGAGCAGCAGCAGCAGCAGGAGCGGCGGCGGCGGCGGCGGCGGCGGACGGAAACACGACGACGACGCTCGCGGCGCTGCTGTCGCGAGGGCGCGCCGAGGACGCGCTGGCCGCGGCGCGCGCCGACCTGGCGGCCCTGTCGTCCGCGGCGGCCTTTTTGACCAGCGCCGGCGCGCCCGCCCCCTGGGGCCTGCTGCACGCGTCCTCTGGGGCGGCAGGAGCAGGAGCGGCAGCAGCAGCAGCAGCGGGCGGCGCGCCCTCCGCTGCCGCTGTCGCCGCCGCCGCCGCCGCGCCGCCCCCGTCGGGCGTCCTCGACCCCTCCTTCGGCGCCGGCGCCGGCCTCGCCTCGGCCCCGCCCGCCGCCCGCGTGCGCCTCGCGTCGGCCGAGATCCGGCGCGCCATCGTCGCGCAGCGCGAGGCGCGCGCCCTGGTGTCGGGCGCGGGGGGGGCGGCGGCGGCCGGGGGGCCGGGCGGCGGCGGGGGCGTTCCGCAGGGGCCCGGCGCGGCGTCGGCGATGGGCGGCGGCCTCGTCGGCGGCGGCGGCGGCCCGGGGGCCGGCGCGGCCGCGCAGCAGGGCGCTGCGCACGTGGCGCGCCGGCGGGCGCGCGAGGCCGGGCTGGCGGCGGGGCCCGAGGCGGGCGGGGGGGGCCAGGGAGGGGGGGCGGCGGGCGGCGCCGCCGAGCAGCGGCTGCTGCAGGCGCTCGTCTCTGGCGCGGCGTTCAAAGCGGCGAGGAGGGCGTGAGAGGAGAGACGGGAGACGAGGGACGGGAGACGGGAGGGCCCCGTATTTTTGGCGCCTTTGTGGCGTGTCGCTATGTCTCTTTTCTAGAGGATTCGTGCTCCCCCCTCTCTTGTTCCCCTCGCCATCTTGTGAGGGTTTCACGAGAGACAGAGGGGGGGGGCGCGCGTGTGTTTGCAAAGACTCTCGCCGGAGAGCGCCCTCGGGTTTGGCGGCGACGGCTGAGCGCGCGCAGTCGGGGGGGACGCGACAACGCCGCGCCCAGCGCCGCGCCCGTGCCCCAAGAGCGCGCGCCCCCCCCGGGCGGCTTCGGTTCCCGACGTCAAAACCACAGTGTCCAGCAATCATCCCGATCGCTCTCCACAAAGAAGAGCAAGGCGCGGGCGGAACCTTGAGAGCGAAGAAACACCACCCGCGTTCCCCGACACTCGCAGACGCAAAAGGCAAACGCAGCACCCCCATCCAAACCGATCGGCCGCCGACAGACACACGCACACACACCTTCCGGCGATGCTCGTCCAGCGCCCGCCCTCGCTGGCCGCGCGCGGCGGCGGCTGGACGCGCGCACCACGCCGCATCACCAGGCCCGCCGCCGCTGACGCCGCGAAAACGCGCCCGCCCGCCGCCGCCGCCTCTGCCTCCGCCGCCGCCGCCCCAAACGCCAACAAAAAGAAGCAGGCGCGCCCCGTCCAGCCCGGCAGCCCGTACCCCGCGGGCGAGTTCTGCTCCAACTGCGGCCTCTGCGACACCCCCCTCATCGCCCATGTGAAGGACAGCTGCGCCTTCCTGGGCGACGGCATGGCGCGCCTGGAGCACATGGAGGAGCGCGTGCACGGGCGGCGGCGGAGGGAGGGGGTAGTAGTGGGGGGACCGGGCGGCGGCGGCGAGCGCAGCGGAAACGGCCTTTCCGCCGCCGCCGACCCATCTCCTTGCGACCAATTTTCCGACCTTCCGCCTGGCTACGACGAGCTGCGCTTCGGCGTCACGCGGAGCGTCCTGTACGGCCGGCGGGCGCCGGGGCTGCCCGGCGCGCAGTGGACGGGCGTGGTGACGTCGATCGCGTGCGCGATGCTCGAGCGGGGGCTCGTGGACGCGGTGGTGGTGACGCAGCCGGAGAGGGTGGCGCAAGAGGGGGAGGAGGGCGGGGGGGTGGGCGGGGAGGGGGAGGGGGACGATGGGTACGACCCGCCGTCGTCCGGAGGGGGCGGCGAGGACGAAGGACGCGGCGGGAGCGTCGTCGGCGGCGGCAAGCGCGGCAGCGGCGGACACGGCGGCGGCGGCGGCGGCGGCAAGCTCGGCGGCGGCAAGCTCGGCGGCGGCAGCGGAAAGACAAGACAGAGGACCGACCCCTTCCTGCCCGTGCCCGTGGTGGCGCGCTCCGTCGCCGACGTCGTTGCGGCGCGGGGCGTGCGCCCGACGCTGGCGCCGACGCTGGCGGCGCTCGCGGCGGTCGAGGCGCTGGGTCCCGAGGTGAGGCGGCTGTTGTTCGTGGGCGTGGGGTGCCAGGTGCAGGCGTTGCGGGCGGTCGAGCCGCACCTGGGCCTCGAGAAGCTCTACGTGCTGGGGACAAACTGCGTCGACAACGGCCGCCGGGAAGGGCTGGGCAAGTTTCTGCGGGCGGCCGAGCGGGCGCTGGCGGTGGAGGGCGGGGGTGGGGGAGGAAAAGGGGAGAAGAGGGCGGGCGAGGGGCGGCCGCCGCCCGGAAAGGGCCCCGTGCGCCACTACGAGTTCATGGCCGACTTCAACGTGCACCTCATGCGGGCCTCGCCGCCGCCGCCGTCGCCCTCGTCGCCCTCGTCGCCGTCGCCGTCGCCGTCGCCGTCGTCGTCGTCGCCGTCGCCCTCGCCCTCCTCGCCCCCCGCCGCCCCTCCTCCGCTCCCCCCGCCCGAGCTCCTGCCCTACTTCTGCCTGCCCGCCAACGAGCTCAACGACGTCATCGCCCCGAGCTGCTACAGCTGCTTCGACTACGCCAACGGCCTGGCCGACCTGACGGTGGGCTACATGGGCGTGCCCTACGGTTTTCGGGACGGCGGCGGCGGCGGCGGATCGGGCGGCGGCGGCGGCGGCAGCGGATCGGGCGGCGGCGGCGGCGGCCTTTGGGGCCTCTTTAGCGGGGGGGCGCCGCCGACGCCGATGACCAGCCACCCGCAGTACTTGACGGTGCGCAACGCGAGGGGGGCCGAGATGCTGGCGTGCCTGCCCTGGGCGAGCGAGGAGGGGCGGCAGGCGGGCGGCGGCGGAGGGGAGGCGCCCGGCGCCGCTCCGCCCGCCTCTTCTCTTGCGGGCGGCGCCGCCGCTGCTGCTTCGGCTGCCGCTCCTGCTGCCGCAGCTCCTTCTGGCCCAGCCGCCCCCACAACCAGCACCAGCACCGGCACCGGCGCCGGGACCGGCCCAAGCGGCGGCGGCGGCCCGTCCGTCGGCGGCGCCGTCTTCCTGCGCGCGCCGCCCGTGTCGCGCGGCGACCGCCGGCCGTGGGTCCTGTCCACGCTGCTTTCGGACGACGCCGCCAAGCTGGGGGAGGGGCCCGAGAAAGGGGCGCCTTTATTTGTCGGCCGCCTCTTGGCGCGGCTCGTGTCGTTCTTCGCGCCCAAGGGGCTGGAGTTTGCGGCCTACAGCGTCGACTACCACACGCTGCGCAACTGGATCTACGTGCAGAGGCACATGGGCGGCGCGGGGGGTGGCAGGGGCGGGGGGGGTGGGGGGGGAGGAGCGGGCGAGGGGACAAAAGCGGCAGGCGGGGGAAGCGGCGGCGGCGGCGACACCAATAACGTCGCCAACGCGCGCGCCGACCGCCACGTGCCCGCCTACGCCAAGAAGATCGTCGCCGAGTACGAGGCGCGCAGCGGCGGCAAGGTGTCGGCGCGCGTGCCGCTGCGCCCGAAAGCGGCGGCGTTCCTCAAGCCCGGGTTTGCGTGGGGGCCCGGGGCGCCGGTGGCCAAGAGGGCCGAGGTCGACGTGCGCGTGGGCGCAAAGGAGTGAGCGGCCAGGTTTCAAAAAGGGCGGGGATGAGGGCCGCTTGTGTGTTGTAGTTGCTGGTTTTGTGCCTGCGGCCGCTTTTTTGGGGCCCACCATGTTTTTTGTTGGTCCGCCGGTCTGCCTGTCTGTCGCTCGCTCGCTCGCTCGCGCGGCGCATTGCTTCTTTATCGTCAGCGGCGCTCGCTCGCTCTTTTGCCCGCTTGCTTATTACACCCCCGCGCCCATTCACGAGAGGCGAGCGTTTACTCTGTACACGTCGGGCAATGTGGGGGCATGCAAAACGCTCAATACCCACGTTCTAAAAATGCCCCCCCCCCCCCCCCCCCCCCCCCCCCCCCCCCCCCCCCCCCCCCCCCCCCCCCCCCCCCCCCCCCCCCCCCCCCCCCCCCCCCCCCCCCCCCCCCCCCCCCCCCCCCCCCCCCCCCCCC
>Ga0105055_10010576_pt1 | contig 11513 bp, 10 predicted proteins | sample BON03_FD_78090 | JGI IMG/M metagenome (GOLD analysis project Ga0105055, IMG submission 78090) | Freshwater microbial communities from Lake Bonney liftoff mats and glacier meltwater in Antarctica - BON-03 | ecosystem: Environmental > Aquatic > Freshwater > Ice > Glacier meltwater | place: Lake...
CATCGCCGCCACCGCCTCGCCGATCGCCAGTGAACTGGTCAGGCCGGGGCTTTCGATGCCGAACAGGGCGACCAGACCGTCGAGGCCGTGGACCTCGTGGCCGTGAATCTGGAAATCCGGCTGCGCCTCACCGGCCCCATGCAGTTTGGGGCGGATACCGGCGTAGTCAGGGGTCAGGGCCCCGTCGGGCAGGTCGGGCCAGAAGCGGCGGATATAGCGGGCGAAAACCTCGCCCTTGGCCGGATCCACCGAATAGTCCTCGGTCTCGACGAATTCGAGGTCGGGGCCGAACACGGCCTGACCCCCCAGGTCCTTGCGATAGTGGGTGCCGAGGGCTCCGGCGATCGGCGGCGGATAGATCAGCCGATCGAACGGGGCCTTGCCCGTCAGGCGGAAATAGACGCCCTTGCCGAACTGACCGGCCGGGATGCGGTCGGCCGGATAGCCGTCGATCCGGGAGGCGACGGTCTGGGCGGCGAGGCCCGGGGCTGTGACCAGAAGCCGGGTGGTCAGGGTCGCCCCACCGTCCCCGCCCGCCGTGATGGTAAAGCCGCCGCCGGGTAAAGGCTCCGCTCGCTCGAACGGGGTCGAGACCACCACCGAACCGCCCGCATCCTCGATCTCGCCCTGCAAGGCCAGCATATAGCCGTGGCTGTCGAACACGCCGCTCTCGGGTGACAGGATGGCGGCATGGGCATTCAGGGCCGGTTCCAGCGCGCGGGCCCCGGCCCCGGTCAGATGTTTGAGCCCCTCAACGCCATTGGTCGTCGCCTGTTGGAAGATGGCCTCGATCCGGGCGACCTCGTCTTCCTGCGTCGCCACGACCAGTTTGCCGCATTTGCGATAGTCGACCTTGCGGCCGTCGAGGAAGGCATAGAGGGCGCGTCGACCCTCGACGCAGAACCGGGCCTTCAGCGAACCGGTCGGATAGTAGAGGCCGCCGTGGATGACCTCGGAATTGCGCGAGGACACGCCCTGACCGACGTGCGGCTCCTTCTCCAGCAGCAGCACCGTCAGACCGCGCCTCGCCAGAGTGCGTCCGCAGGCGAGGCCGACGGCACCCGCGCCCACCACCGTTGCATCGAAGTCGAAACTCACGTCTTCGGCCCGTAGAGTTCGGCGGCGCGGGCCTCGAAACAGGCCATCAACTTACCGACCGCACGGTCAAAATTGGCCTGTAACACGCCGTCGAGCAACCGCGACTTGAAGGCGAAATCGATCATGAACTCGAGCCGCGCCCCGGTCGGGTCGGGAAAAAATTCCCAGCGGTTGTTCAGGTGTCTGAATGGCCCGTGGATCAGGCCGACCTCGACCATGCTTCGGTTCCGATCATGCCTTACCCAGGTCGAGAACCGCTCGGTCAGGAAGGAGAAACCGACCGCCGCCTCGGCGTCGATCAGGCTGACACCGGGAGCCTCCTCGCGCGCATTCCAGGCCTGCATGGCCGTCACCCAAGGCACGAACTCGGGATAGGCACGGACGTCGGCGATCAGATCGGCCAGTTGAGCCGGCGTATAAGGCAGGACCTTTGTGACGCGGTGGATGGCCAAGCGCGGCTCAGCGTCCGCTCTGCGCAAGGCGCGCCGCCCTGAGCCGGGCGAAATCGTCGCCGGCGTGGTGCGAGCTGCGGGTCAGGGGCGAGGACGACACCATCAGGAAGCCCTTGGCCCGGGCGATGGCCTCATAGGCCTTGAACTCGTCGGGCGTGACAAACCGGTCAATGGCGGCGTGTTTGCGGGTCGGCTGGAGATATTGGCCGATGGTGATGAAGTCGACGCCTGCCGAACGCATGTCGTCCATAACCTGCATGACCTCTTCGCGGGTCTCGCCCAGGCCGACCATGATGCCCGATTTGGTGAACTGGTTGGGGTCGCGTTCCTTGACCATCTGCAGCAGGCGCAGGCTGTGGAAATAGCGGGCTCCGGGCCGGATCTTCAGATACAGCCGCGGCACAGTCTCGAGGTTGTGGTTGAACACATCCGGGGTGGCGTCGATCATCACCTCGGCCGCCCCGTCCTTGCGCAGGAAGTCGGGGGTCAGGATCTCGATGGTGGTGTTCGGGGCCTGCAGCCGGATCTGGCGCACTACCTCGGCGAAATGGGCGGCACCGCCATCCGAGACGTCGTCGCGGTCCACGCTGGTGATCACGACATGGTTCAGGCCGAGCTGTTGCACCGCCAGGCCGACCTTGCCGGGCTCTTCCGGGTCCAGCGGCTGGGGCAGGCCGGTCTTGACGTTGCAGAAAGCGCAGGCGCGGGTGCAGGTATCGCCCATGATCATCAGGGTGGCGTGCTTCTGGCTCCAGCACTCGCCGATATTGGGGCAGGCCGCCTCTTCACAGACGGTGACCAGGCCCTTGTCCTTCACGATGGCTTTGGTGGCATTGTACTGACCCGAACCTGGGGCCTTGACGCGCAGCCAGTCGGGCTTCTTCAGCACCGCCGTCTCCGGGCGGTTCTGCTTTTCGGGGTGACGCAGCTCGGCCAGGGACTTAGGCGGCGTCTTTGTCAGGGTATCGATCAGCGTGACCAAGGCGACGCAGGCTCCGGACTGTGCGAACCCGCTATGTCGTCCTTCCGCGACGCCAAGGCAAGGTGGGCCGTCCGTTCACGCCGCGTAACACGTCTTTTCAATGTGACGGTACGGCTCTAGTTTGATCACAGAACACAAAGGGCGCGGGCCAACCGCTACCGTGGGGAGGATGGATTGCGCGTACCCTTGGACTCCAGACACGTCGAAGAAACCGTATTCGACGCGCTTATCGCCGCGCGTGAAAAATTTGGCGACAAGGCGATCCTCGAAGATCTCGACCGAAACCCGCTGACCTACACCGGCCTGATCCGGGCCGCCTTTGTGCTGGGACGCAAGATCGCCGCGATGACCACGCCGGGCGAGCGCGTCGGCATTCTGTTGCCGTCCAGCTCCGGTGTGGTGGTGACCTATTTCGGTCTGCATGCCCACGGCCGGGTGCCGGTGATGCTGAACTTCACCTCGGGCGTGAGCAACATCAAGGCGGCGATCAAGGCCGCCGGTCTGAAAAAGGTTCTCTGTGCCAAACGCTTTGTGAACCAGGCCAAGATCGAAGACCTGATGGACGAACTGGCCAAGGTCACAGACATCGTCTGGCTGGATGACGTCCGCAAGACCATCGGCCTGCAGGACAAGCTTTACGGCCTGATGGCCGGCATGATGCCCCGACAGTTCCGGGTGAAGACCGAGCCGTCATCGACCGGCGTGATCCTGTTCACCTCGGGCAGTTTCGGTGCGCCCAAGGGCGTGGTGCTGAGCCAATGGAATCTGGTCGCCAACACGCGCCAGGCGGCCCAATTCATCGATCTCAAGCCCGAATGGGTGATGTTCAACCCCCTGCCGACTTTCCATTGTTTCGGCCTGACTGGCGGGGTCCTGCTGCCGCTGCTGAACGGGATGAAGGCGTTCCAGTATCCTTCACCGCTGCATGCCAAACAGATCGTTGAGTTGCTGCCGGATGTGAAGGCCTCGATCCTGTTCGCGACAGACACCTTCCTGAACCAGTATGCGCGGGTCGCCTCACCCGACGATTTCGATACCCTGGAGTTCGTCGTCGCCGGGGCCGAGCGGGTCCGGCCGGAGACCCACCACCTGTTCAACACCCGCTTCCACGGCCTCAAACTGCTCGAAGGCTATGGAGCCACCGAAGCGGCACCGATCGTTGCGGTGAACCACCCCGACCACAACCGGCCCGGAACCGTCGGTCAGATGATGCCCGGCATGGAATGGCGCATCGACCCGGTCGACGGCATTCCGGAGGGCGGGCGCCTGTTCCTGCGCGGCCCCAACGTCATGAATGGCTATCTATCACCGGATGATCCCGACACGGTTGAGCCGCTGGCGGGGGGTTGGCACGATACGGGCGATATCGTCGATATCGACAAGGACGGCTATGTCTCGATCCTGGGTCGGATCAAGCGGTTCGCCAAGATCGCGGGTGAGATGGTGTCCCTGACCGCGGTCGAGGGCCTGGCCAGCGCGGTCTGGCCTGAAGCCCGGCACGCCGTGGTTTCCATTCCGGATACCCGCAAGGGCGAGAAACTGGTTCTGGTCACCGACCGCCGCGACGCCGACGTCGCGCGTCTGGCCGAATGGGCCCGCAGCCACGGCGTCCCGGAACTGGGCGTCCCCAAGAAGATCATGCGCGTGACCGAGGTGCCCGTACTCGGCACCGGCAAGACCGACTATGTCCGCATCCAGCAGATGGTCGAACTGGAAAAGGCAGCCTGACGGTCAGGCATCGGGCTGCGACTGCATCGGTTCCGATGACTCCGGGGCCCTTTGATACAAGGGTTCAGGCGCTGATCCGGGGGCCTATCGGGCAAACGCGATCGTAGAAGGCGGGATCCGCTGGCGCCCGCTGCCCGCGCGTCAGGCGGAAGCGGTGCTCGACCACCATGGCCTGCTGTTCGATGTTCAGCCCGCCCCAGTCGCAGTCCACACCCACCGGGTATTCATAGGAGGCGGGCCGGTCGCCCGCCCGGAGCTTTCCGTTCAGAAGATTGACCCCCTGCTGGGCCTGCCAGACGTGGGTCAGTTCGTGGATCAGCAGGGCCTGGAGCCCCAATGGTGCCGTGGTGATGTCAGGCGGCAGGGTCCGCCATGGCCAGACGATCCAGTCCCGCCCGAACCAGTGGCCCGGCACAAAGGCGCGCTCGAACGGCCACGGCGCGGGCAGGATGCGAATGGGGGCGAGAACGAGGGCGTCACCGAAGGCCTCGCTCGCCAGGGCGCGCTCACCCTCGGTCAAGGCCCGGATCACCCGGGCGGGCTTCCGGCATAGCCATCGGTCGGGCTGACCCACTCCCAGTGCCAGGGTTCAAAGGCATAGGGGACAAAGCCGAACCGCCCGGCGTTCCGAACCAGCCAGCGATAGGTCGCGCTGCGGCTCATATGCAGGCGACTGGCTGGTGAGGTGTTGTCGACGCCGAGGCCGACAATCTGGCCAACATAGAGGTCCACCGCCGTCCCGGTGCGGTGCGGCGAACAGACGGCGCGGCGCACACCGTCGCAATTGCCGGACGCCGCGCATCGCGCCGCGTCGGCCTCGGGGTCGCGAAAGCCCGAGAATATCTGCAGCAGTTCGGGGTCGGCTGCGATTTCGGGCACCTCGGCCCGGGCGGCGGCGGCCATCCGTCGATAGGCCGCCAGCACGTCGCGCCGCAGCAGTCGGGTCAGACGGTCGGCGTGTTCTTCCTCGGCGACGAGATAGCCTAGCTGATACAGCGGCGGCGGATCGGGGCACGGCTCCTGCCTTACCCGGGCCATGACGAAGGGCCGCCGTTCCTGCCAGACGCCGCGAAAGGTCTGGAAGGTGGGCTGGTCGAAGATGCCGGTCGAGGGGAGCTGATTCGCGGTCTGGAAATCGGCCAGCCGACGCGCAAACACCGGCGAATTGGCAGCGCAGCCGGTGCCCAGTTCCTGCTGCATCAACGGCACATAGGCCTCCCAGCCCCATTCGGCCGATCCGAACGGGGCCCATTCCAGCGAATGCAGCGAGATGCCGTTGACCAGGGCCGGACCACCCCAGTCCTCGATCTGACGATCACAGACCTCGACCTGAGCGGCGGCCCGATCCGGAGCGACCAACAGGGCCGCAACCAGAATCGATACGCTCAGCAGGGCGGTTCGGATCACCATCCCCGAAGCAAGCCCGACCCGGTGGCAGAGAGCAAGACCTGCCCGTCCGGCACGAAACGGAACGAAGACAATTCGACAAGGAAATGCGCGACATCGGCGGGGCGACAAGGTCCACAACCTCGACACCGGAGACATCGTGCCGGACCATGCCCCGACTACAGGAAAACTGGCATGGTGGATGGACGGTCGACTCAGGGCCGGATCGCCGGACGCCCCGATGACTGACGCCGCCCAAACCTCGACCGCAGGGGCCGCTCCGCGCCGCAGCAACGGCGTGCTGGCCGCCTTTTCGGCCGCCTGCCTGCCCTATGCCGCGCTGGGCCTGCCGGTCTATGTGACCCTGCCCGAGTTTTACGCCAGCCATGTCGGCGTCGATCTGGCCGTGGTCGGTCTGGTATTCCTGATCATCCGCATGGCGGACATCGTCGTCGATCCGGCCCTCGGCATGGTCATCGACCGGACCCACAGCCGTTTCGGACGCTATCGCCTGTGGATGGGGCTGGCGGCTCCCGTGCTGATGCTGGCGGTGGGCATGCTGTTCATGGCCAGGCCGGGGGCGGGACCGGCCTATCTGACCCTGTGGCTGGTGGTCCTGTCGCTGGGTTTTTCTGTCAGCCTGCTGTCGCAGATCAGTTGGGCCTCGGCCCTGTCGTCCGACTATAACCAGCGGTCTCGCATTTATGGCTGGTGGCAGACCGCCAATATCATAGGCGTGCTGGCGGTGCTGATGGTCCCGGTACTGGTGCAGAACATGGGCTGGGGCGACTATGCACGGGCGGTACAGTGGCAGGGGTGGTTCATCATCATCGCCCTGCCCGTGGCCCTGGCCGTGACCTTTGCCTTCACACCCGAGCCGCCGCCCGGCCCGCAGGCCTCGACCGAGAACCGCTTTGCCTATCTGGCCCTGTTCAAACGGCCGGTGATCCGGCGGCTGCTGGGCGCAGACCTTGCCCTGGGCATTGCGCGTGGGGTGGTCGGGGCCCTATTCTTCTATTTCTTCGAGGCCACCCGCGGCTTCGAGCGCGCCGAGACCTCGATCCTGCTGCTGGTCTATTTCGTCTTCGGCCTGTTCGGGGCCCCGGTGTGGAGCTGGCTGGCGGTGCGGCTGGGCAAGCATCGGGCGCTGATCTGGTCCTGCCTGTATTTTGCCGTCACCCTGATGCTCGCCGCCTTCCTGGCCCCGGCCCTGGTCGGGCCGGCGCAGGCCGGACTGGAGGCCCTGACCGGTGCCCCGGCCCCCTATGCCGACCTGTTGATGGCTGGCGTCATGGTCGCCCTGGTCGGCCTGGCCTTCGCCTCGGGCGACCTGCTGCTGCGGGCGATGATGGCCGACGTCAGCGATCAGGTGCGGCTGGATGACGGTGCCGACCGCACCGGCCTGCTGTTCTCGATCCTGACCGCCACCTCCAAACTGGGTTATGCTGTTTCGGTCCTGACCTTCGCCGGCCTGCAGATGGTCGGGTTCGACCCGGGCGTCGGTGGCGGGAATTCAAGTCATGCCCTGATGTGGTTGCAGATCATGTTCGCCGGCCTGCCGGCCCTGTGCCTGCTTCTGGCGGCGCTGGCGCTGCACCGCTATCCGCTGGATCAGGCGCGGCATGCCGAAATTCGTGCCGCCCTCGAAGCGCGCACAACTACACCGCAGGCGGGATCATGACCGACGCCCGGCCACGCCCCATCGACCGCCTGAACGCCATCATGGCGCGTCTGCGCGACCCGGTCGGTGGCTGTCCGTGGGACGTGGAGCAGACCTTCGCCAGCATCGCTCCCTATACGATCGAGGAGGCCTATGAGGTCGCCGACGCCATCGAGCGCGGCGACATGGACGAGCTCAAGTCCGAACTGGGGGACCTGCTGTTCCAGACAGTGTTCCACGCCCGCATGGCCGAGGAGGCAGGGCTGTTCGGCTTCGATGACGTGGCCAATGCCATGGCCGACAAGCTGGTGCGCCGTCACCCGCACGTGTTCCCAAAGGAGGGGCAACTCGAGGCCGCCATGCCGGACGGCGTGGCCCAGAAGGCGCGCTGGGAGGACATCAAGGCCGCCGAACGGGTCGCGAAAGCCCAGCACGGCGTGCTCGACGACGTGCCCGTCGGCCTGCCCGCCCTCGCCCGCGCCGCCAAACTGACCAAGCGCGCCGCCCGCGTCGGCTTCGATTGGCCCTCGACCGACGAGGTGTTCGACAAGCTGCACGAAGAGGTGGCGGAGTTACGGGTCGAGATCGCCGCCGGCGACCTCGACAAGGCCCGCGACGAGGTGGGCGACCTGCTGTTCGTGGTGGCCAATCTGGCGCGGAAGCTGGGCGTCGAGCCAGAGGACGCCCTGCGCGGGGCGAACGCGAAATTCGTCCGACGGTTCGGGTTTATAGAGGCGGAGCTTGCGAAGCATGGGCGGAAGCCGGAACAGTCCGATCTGGCCGAAATGGACGATCTGTGGGACGCGGCGAAGGAGGCGGAGCGGACTTGAGGCCCGCTAGTTGGCCACCCGCTCCTTGTTCATCCGCAACCGGACCACCAACCCCTGCGGCGTCCAGTCACGTTCGATTGCGCCATCCAGCTGGCGGGCCATAGCGCGCGCCACCATCCGGCTTCCGTAGCCGCCCGGACCCTCGGGCGGTTGCACGAGCGGCCCGCCCTGTTCCGTCCAGGCGATCACCAACTCGGTGTCATGAGCCGAACAGGATACGTCGAGGGTGCCGGTTTCGGCCGAAAGCGCGCCGTATTTGAGCGAATTGGTCGCCAGCTCATGGACCACCAGGGCAAGGGTCGTCGCGGCCTGTTCGCCGACGCCCATGCGCGGAACCGAGACCCGGATGCGGCCGCTGAACGCGCCGAGATCGTCATAGGGTGCGAGCAGAACGGACAAAAGGTCGCCCAGCAGCGCCGCCTTCCCTTCCTCGCCCGGTAGCGGGCGAACAAGATCATGAGCCCGGCCGAGGGCCGTCAGACGCTGGGTCAGCTCGCGGGCCATGTCGCCGGTCGTATCGACCGACCGGGAGGTGATAGCCGTGAGGCCCGAGGCGATCGCCAGCAGATTCTTGACCCTGTGGCTCATTTCGCCCGCAAGCAACTCGTGACCTTCCTCGGCTTGTTTGCGGCCGGTCACGTCAATGAAGATGCCGAACATCTTGCGACTGACCATGCCTTGGTCATCGCCCTGGCCCCGGGCGGATATCCAGCGGACATCGTCATCGACGAGAATGCGGAAATCGGTCTCATAAGGGCCCACTACCGCGCGGGTCGCCGCGAAGGCGGCGCGGACCCTGTCCCGGTCCGCCGGGTGAATGTGGGATGAAAGATCCTCAAAGGAGACGCTGGCCCGAATCGGCATGCCCCAGAGCACGAAGGCGGCGGCGTCCATGGCGAAGGTGTCGTCATCGACGTTCCATGACCACAGCGCGACCCCGGCGGCCTCGAGCCCCCGTTGCAGGCTATGGGCGTCCCAAGGGGGCGCGGCCTCGTTCTTCTTTGACATTCAATGGCCCAAGCTCAACCGCGTCGCGCAAACGTGCGAGAAGGCCTGACACTAACACAGGGCGCTCCGGCGCGCGCCCTACTGCCTGACCGGCCAGGAAAATTGCCGCTCGAACCGCCCCAGCGCCGCCGGATGCAGCCGCACCACCACATGCGTTCGGCCCTCGTCGTCGGTCTCGCGCGCCGTGACCCGCCCGTTCTCGTAAAGCCAGGCCAGCGCCTCGCCCTGTGACGGGTCCAGCACCAGTTCCGTCTCCGGATCGTCGTCGATCAGACCGGCGATAACCCCGCGCAGCGGTTCGATCCCCTCCCCGATCCAGGCCGAAACCGCCACCGCCTTGCCGTCGCGGGCCAGGCGCTCGGCCTGGCCCAGCACCGCCTCGCGGACATCCTCGGCCAGCAGGTCTGTCTTGTTCCAGACTTCCAGAACCCGGTGGGTCTTGCCCTCTGGCGTCTCGATCTGTTTCAGCACCGCCTCGACGTCCTTGGACTGGGCCTCGCTGTCGGAGCTGGCGATGTCGCGGACGTGCAGGATCAGGTCGGCCTCGCCCACCTCTTCCAGCGTGGCGCGGAAGCTCTCGACCAGTTCGTGCGGCAGGTCGGAGATGAAGCCGACGGTGTCGGCCACGATCGCGGGCCGGCCCTGCGGCAGGCGGATGGTGCGTTGGGTGGTGTCGAGGGTGGCGAACAACAGGTCCTTGGCTACCACGTCCGAACCGGTCAGCCGGTTGAACAGGGTCGACTTGCCAGCGTTGGTGTAGCCGACCAGGGCGATGGTAGGGAACGGCACCTTCTGGCGCTGTTTGCGGTGCAGGCCGCGCGTGCGGCGCACCTCCTCCAGTTCGCCCTTGAGCTTGACGATGCGGTCGGCGATCATCCGTCGGTCGAGTTCGATCTGGGTCTCGCCGGGACCGCCGGTCGAGCCAGTGCCTCCGCGTTGCCGCTCAAGGTGGGTCCAGGTGCGGACGAGCCGCGACTTTTCATAATCCAGCCGGGCCAGTTCGACCTGCAACCGGCCTTCCTTGGTCCGTGCCCGGCGGCCGAAGATTTCGAGGATCAGGCCGGTGCGGTCGATGACCTTGCAGTCCCAGGCCTTTTCCAGATTGCGCTGCTGCACCGGCGACAGGCTGTCGTCGATGACCACGGCCTCGGCTTCGGCGGCACGCACCAGGGCGGCCAGCTCCTCGACCTTGCCGGTGCCGAACAGGGTGGCCGGCGTGGGTTTGCGGACGCGCACAATCTCCTCGGCACGCACATCGAGGTCGAGAGCGCGGGCGAGGCCGACGGCCTCTTCCAGCCGTTCGACCGACTGGCGCGAACTCTCGATCGCGCCGAAGCCCGACCGTTCAGGATGGATGACGACGGCCCGGATCAGCGGGACGGCGTGGTCGATGTGTTTGGAGGTCAGGGCGCAGGTCTCTGGGCGTCTTCGGGGTGAAAAGTGCTAGTGAGCAAGACGTGAGCGAGACCGAGCCCGGTGCCCGCTCCGGCGGCTCACCCCTTGCTCACTAGCACTTTTCACCCAAAAGCAGGCGTCAATCCTCGTCCGCTTCCGGCTCGTACAGATTGACCGGCGCGGACGGCATGATGGTCGAGATGGCGTGCTTGTAGACCAGCTGGGCCTGACCATCGCGGCGCAGCAGGACGCAGAAATTGTCGAACCAGGTGACGATGCCCTGCAGTTTTACCCCGTTGACCAGGAAGATGGTCAGCGGTGTCTTGGTCTTGCGTACGCTGTTGAGGAAGGTGTCCTGAAGGTTCTTGGACTTGTCTTGCGACATGGCAGGTTCAGCCTGTTCTTGATTGTTCTCCGGCCGAGGGAGCGGCGCGGGGCTGGATCGGATGTCCGGCGCTTTCAGCATAGGCATCGGCGGCCACCGATCAATCTCATTCCGTGCATCCCGGCATTCGCCGGAATGCACGATTGATAAATCAGATGGCGTCGCGGATCGCCTGATCCAGATAAAGGGTCCGCAGCCGCGTCGTGATCGGGCCGGGCTTGCCGGTGCCGATCCTGACCCCGTCGATCGACACCGCCGGCATGACGAAGGCCCCGGCGGCGGTGAAGAAGGCTTCCTGCGCACGCTTGGCCTCGTCGACGCTGAAGGGTCGTTCGTCCAACTCGATCCCCTCCTCCGCGATCAACGCCATCAGGGCCGTGCGTGTAATGCCCTTGAGGATATTGGCCTGGGTGTCTCGGGTCCGCAGCTTGCCGTTTTCGTCGACGATCCAGGCGTTGGTGGACGAACCCTCGGTGACCAGACCCATCTCATCGACCATCCAGGCCTCATAGGCCCCGCGCTCGCGGGCCGCCTGTTTGGCCAGGACATTGGGCAGCAGGCCGACGCTCTTGATGTCGCAACGACCCCA
>Ga0105055_10010579_pt1 | contig 11512 bp, 7 predicted proteins | sample BON03_FD_78090 | JGI IMG/M metagenome (GOLD analysis project Ga0105055, IMG submission 78090) | Freshwater microbial communities from Lake Bonney liftoff mats and glacier meltwater in Antarctica - BON-03 | ecosystem: Environmental > Aquatic > Freshwater > Ice > Glacier meltwater | place: Lake...
GCAGCTTCAGCGACAGCGGTCAGGCCATCGGCTCGGCCTACAGCCAGGCGGTCGACGTGATCGACGTCGATCTCGACGGTGACCTCGACATCGTCATCGGCGGACCCGGGGCGACCCAGGTCTGGCTGAACGACGGCAACGGCTCCTTCTCGGAAGGCACCACGACCTTCGGCTTCGCCAACACCAAGAACGTGGTGCTGGGCGATGTCGATGACGACGGCCAGGGCCTGATCTTCGAGAACGACACGGTGACGATCTCGGCCGCGGTGCTGCTCGACAACGATACCGACATCGACAACGGCGCGAGCCTGTCCGTGATCGGCGTCAGCATCCCCGGCGTTGGGCCCGGCAGTCTCGATCTGGACACTCCGACAGTGACACTGTCTGCCGGCGAGGTGATCTACGACCCCCATGCGGCCTTCGACTTCCTGGCCGTGGGTGAATCGGCGACCACCACGTTCAACTACACGATCACCGACGAGTTCGGCGGCACCGACGTCGCGCAGGTCACCCTGACCATCACCGGCGAGAACGATGAACCTGTCGCCTTCGGCGATGAAGGGACTGTGACCGAGAACGACGGAGTGTTCATCGAACTGCTCGGCAACGATGTTGACGTCGATGCCAGCGACCAGCTCCGTATCATCTCGGTCGGCCCGGCCATCGGAAACATCATCATCGGCAGCAGCCAGATTCTCTACGATGCCAACGGCCATTTCGAGAGCCTGGCGGCGGGTACGACGGCGACCGATATCTTCAGCTACACGATCTACGACGGCCATGGTGTCGGTTCGACCTCGACCGCTGATGTAACGGTCACGATCCTGGGCGAGAACGATGCCCCGACCGCGGTCGATGACAGCGGTACGGTCAGCGAGACAGGCACCGTCAGCATCGCGATCCTCGACAACGACAGCGATCCCGATGCCGGCACGACCCTCTCGGGCCATGTTTCTGGCGTCGATGCTCCGATCGGGGATGCCACCGTGGTCGATGGGGTGCTGATCTACGATCCCAACGGCCAGTTCGATGATCTGAACAACGGCGAAACCGCGATCGACGTCTTCAGCTACACGCTGACCGACGGCGCCGGCGGCACCGACATCGCCCAGGTCACCGTGACGATCAACGGTTCGGAAGCCACGGCTCCGGTTGCCGGTGACGATACGGGCGAGGGTTCCGAGAGCCTGCCGTTCACGATTGATGTTCTCTCCAACGACAGCGATGCCAACGACGATACGTTGACCATCACTCAGATCGACAGCCTGGCCCCCCTCTCGGGCTCGGTGTCCATCGTCAACGGCGAGATCGTCTACGACCCCAACGGGGCGTTCGATGGCCTGGGTCTCGGCAGCACGGCTACGGAGAGCTTCAGCTACACCATCGATGACGGAACCGGCCTGACCGATACAGCAACCGTGGATGTCACGATCCATGGTCATGCCAATGGTTCGTCCGCTGCTGACAGCATCACCGGCACCGACTTCGCCGACCTGATCGACGGCGGCCTCGGCAACGACACGATCAATGGCGGAAATGGTGACGATCAGCTCTTCGGTGGAGCCGACAACGACCTGATCAACGGCGGCGACGGTGCCGACAGGATCGAGGGCGGTGCGGGTGTCGATATCCTCAGCGGCGGCGGCGCAGATCTCGATGTCGATATCTTCGTCTTCAACAATGGCGATGCTCTGGAAAGTGCAGGCATCATCACGACCGAGCGGATCACCGACTTCGAAAGCGGCTTCGATCTCATCGATCTCACGAGTTTTGCCCTGGCCAATGGCTTTGCCGATCTCGGCATCTCCGAAGCCGATGGCAGAACGACGATCGAGTTCGATGCCGACGACAAGATCGTGGTCATCGGCGTCACCGGAATGACCGAGGACGACTTCCTCTTCTGAGCTGCGGCGGGCCTCCCGGCCCGCCGCCCCCACCTTCGGGCCCGGCCTCTGCACATGGCGCAGGCGCCGGGCCCGTGTTACACCACCGTGACTGGCCGTATCGGCCGATCCCATGAGGTAATCCATGGCGAACAAGCCGAAATCCTCCCGCGGGCGGAGCAAGAAGGCTCCGGCCAAGGCTTCGAACGCGCCCAAGGCTGCTGCCAGCATCGAGGAGACCGACGACGTGATCGAAACGCCCGAGGCTGAAGGCCAGGCAGCCGTCGCTGCAGCGGCACCGTCTGCCCCGGCAGTGCATTCGGCCGCTCCCGGAGTGGCCCCCGATCCCGCCGAAGGCGAGGTGACCGAAGACAACGAGGAAGCCGCAAAGAAGCAGCTTTCCTTTTCGGCTTCGCGCCAGTTTCCCAACTGGCTGGCCGAGCAGAAGGCCTCGCTGGTCTTCACGACCTATCAGGCCGGTCGCGTCTTTTTTGTCGGCACCCGCGAGGGCGGCCGTGTCTCGCTGTTCGAGCGTTTCTTCAACCGGGCCATGGGCCTGGCGGTGGATGGCGACAAGCTGTGGCTTGCCTCGCTGTTCCAGCTCTGGAAGTTCACCAACAGCCTGCAACCGGGCCAGACCTGGGGCCGCGGCTATGATCGCCTCTTTGTCCCGCGCGTCGGCTTCACCACCGGCGACATCGATCTCCATGACATCGGCGTCGATGACAAGGGCCGCGTGATTTTCGTCAACACGCTGTTTGGCTGTCTGGCCACCGTGTCGACGGACTACAGCTTCCAGCCGCTGTGGAAACCCCCCTTCATCTCGCGTCTGGCTGCCGAGGATCGCTGCCATCTCAACGGTCTGGCGATGGACGGCGGCAAGGCCCGTTTCGTCAGCGCAGTCGGCCGTACCGATGTCGCCGACGGCTGGCGCGAGCATCGCCAGAGCGGTGGTGTCGTGGTCGATGTCCAGTCGGGCGAGATGGCCTGCACCGGCCTCTCGATGCCCCATTCGCCGCGCGTCCACAACGGCACGCTTTATGTCCTCAACTCCGGCCAGGGCGAGTTCGGCAAGGTCGATCTGGCGACCGGCAAGTTCGAGCCCATCGCCTTCGTTCCGGGTTATCTGCGCGGCATGTCGTTCATCAACAACTTCGCGGTGGTGGCCACGTCCAAGCCGCGCGACGGTACGTTCTCGGGTCTGGCACTCGACGATCGCCTGAAGAAGGCCGGCGTCGAGGCGCGTTGCGGCATCTCCGTGATCGATCTCAACACGGGCGATGCCGTGCATTGGCTGCGCTTCGATTCGATCATCGAAGAGATGTACGACGTCGCGGTGTTGCCGGGTTCGATGCGTCCGGCCGCTCTTGGGTTCCGCACCGACGAGATCCGTCGTGTGCTGTCGATGCCTCCCGGTGCCGGCGGCCGCTGATCCCGGGGAGGCCCGCGGCGCGGCGGCGAACCCGCTCGACCGGGCCCAGAGCGCGATCCTTGCGCGGCTGAAATCCGGCGATACCGACGGCGCCCTGCGCCAACTCGACAGGCTGATCAAGCGCCTGCCTTACGAGGCGGGACCGCGCTACCTGCGTGGCGTCGCGCTCTCCCAGAAGGATAAACACGAGGCGGCCTACGTCGCCTTCGTTGCCGCCCTGCGGCTCAAACCCGACCATGTCGATTCGGCGATCCGCGCCGGGCGCTCCCTGGTGACCCTGGGGCGCAATGTCGGCGCCGTCGACATGTTCGGCAAGGCGGTTGCGCTCTCACCGGATTCCTATCGTGCCCTGCGCGGCCTGGGTTTTGCCCATCAGGCGATGGGCAGTCATGGTGCGGCGCTGCGCGCCTTTCGCGACGCCCTGCGCGTCCGCCCCGATGATGTCGCCACGCTGATCGGGGCCACCGCCACGCTGGTCTCGGCGCGCAAGGGTGACCGTGCGGCAGCGGTCGGGCGGCGGGCGATCACGGCTGGGCCCAAACGTGTCGAAGCCTGGCTGGTCTATGGCGATGCCTTGCAGCTCAACGGTGAGTTCGAAGCCGCCGAGAAAGCCTTTCTCCAGGCGGTCGAGATCAACCCCGACAATCCCGAAGCCCAGAATGCGCTCGGGCGCCAATACGGCAATCTGGGGCGTTACGGGGAGGCCATGGCCTGTTTCGAGCGTGCCCTGGAACTCAAGCCAGGCATGACCGAGGCGCTGTGGAATCTTTCCCTCAACGCCCTGCGTATGGGCGACTACGCACGTGGCTGGGAGACCTACGAAGTCCGCTGGGAGCGCAAGGAGGCCGCGGGCCATCCCACCTTCAAGGAGCCGCTGTGGCTCGGCGATGAATCGCTGGAGGGCAAGACCCTGCTGCTCCACGGCGAACAGGGCATTGGTGATTCGATCCAGTTCCTGCGTTATGTACCCGATGTCTGCGCTCTGGGCGGGCGCATCCTGCTGGGCCTGCAGCAGCGTGCGGAACCGCTCCATGCCTGTTTCCGCTCCGACGCGGAGGTGGTCTTCAACAAGACACGTATTCCCAAGTTCGATTTCCACGCCCCGTTGGGGAGTCTGCCGCACGCCCTGCGCCGTTCGCTGGGCCAGGAAATTCCGGCAGAGGTGCCCTATCTCTTTCCGGAGGCCGATCGCCTTGCGCTCTGGCGGCAGCGGCTGGAAGAGGCCCTGGGCCCGTCCGGTCAGCGCCCCCGCATCGGGCTGGCGTGGTCGGGCGATCCCAGCCATCCCAATGACCACAACCGGTCGATCACCTTCGCCCAGATGGTTGCCCAGTTCGAGGGCATCGATGCCGATCTGGTGGTGCTGCAACGCCCGGTCAGGGAGAGCGACCAGGCCGATCTCGATGCCTCGCGCGTGGCCAATCTGGCCGAGCGTTCCGAGGACATGCACGATGCCCTGGCGCTGACGTCGCTGATGGATCTTGTGGTTTCGGTCGACACTTCGATTTGCCATGCCGCCGGCGCCCTCGGCAAGGACGTCTGGGTGCTGATGCCGTTCTCGCCCGACTGGCGCTGGCTGATCGATCGCGAGGACAGCCCCTGGTACCCGACCATGCGCCTGATCCGCCAGCCGGCCATCCGGGCCTGGCAGCCGGTGTTCGACAAGCTGAAGGAAATGCTGCGCTCGCGCTATTCCTGAACCGGTTCCGCAGTCCGTTCAGGCCGCCTGACGGTCCAGCATCTCGAGTTCGGATCTGGCCGCGGCACCCTCGGCCTGACCGGGCTGGCTGTTCTTCAGGGCCAGCCGGAGCCAGCGACGCGCGCCCCTGGTGTCACCGTCGGCCAGCAGCCTCTGGCTGCGAAAGAACGCAATGCGGCAGGCGGTCGCCGCATCATGGCCATCGAACTTCGGTGATTTTTTGGCCGACAGGGCTTGCCAGCTCGGGTCCTGGGTATCGGCGTGAGCCGTGAGCAGTTTGGCCGCACTGCGCCGGTCGCCGGCGCGCAGCAGGGCGCAGCATGTCCACGCCATGGCGTAGGCCGGCTTTCCGGTAAGATAGCCGTGACGGTAGAAATCGATCGCCGCACCCATGTGGTCGCCGCCGGCATAACGGACGTAACCCTCCAGAGGCTTGAGCTCCTTGCGCAGGTAATCCATGCGCGGCTTGTGCATGTTGTCGCTTTCGCTGATCTCGTAGAACGAGGTCGCCTTGCCGGTGGCGCCGAACTTTTCGTGTTCGAGCAGGGAAGCAAAGACCACGCGGTCGGCGCCGCGGCCGCTGGGGTGGCCGCGCTGGGCCCGGCTCCAGCGCGCGATGGCGTTTTCGCAACGGGTCTTGTCGAGCATCAGCGTGTTGGTGTCGCAGAAGCCGCCTTCGTTCCTGGCATAGGTGCCAAGGCTCGGTCCGACCGATTCAAAGGTGTCGACGCCCAGGGGCAGGGGAACCTTCGGCGCGACATACCAGCGCAGGCCATAGGCCCAGTCCCGCGTGTGGATCGCCTCGCGCAGGGAGGCAAGGTGCTGTGGCGACCACCAGCAGTCGTCGTCGAGATAGGCGATCAGCGGCGCGTGGGCCAGCAGGCTCAGGATCGCGCGCAGGCTGCCGCCCAGGGCATCATGCAGGCCGCCGCGGTTGCGTGCGGTCGAGTAGCCGGGATCGAGAATCGTGATCGCCATGTTGGGCGGCAGCCGCTCGCACAACATGGCAGGATCGACGTTCCCTTCGTGGGCGTCGATGCCGATCAGGATTTGCACGGTGCCGGAAAAATTCTGGGAAAACACCGAATGGAGCGCACGCGGCAGGGTCGGGCGCAGCAGCGTGGGAATGACGACGGCAACGTCGAACAATTCTCCCCTGGACAGTTCGCTGCCCCAGGTCGTGATCCCGATTTGCTCCACATCCGCTCCAATCAACGCCTTGGGCCTCTGCCCGGTGTGCCGGACATTCAGGCCGGCTTTCCGCCCTGCCGCGGTCTGGCCAGCGCCTTGCTCCAGAGGCCGACCAGCGTACCCAGATGGCGCTGGAAGTCCCAGCTTTGCGCGTGTTCGAACGCGGCCTGCCGGCGCTCAGCGGGGAAGGGCCGGCTTATGATCGCAGCGGCTTCCTCGATCGTGCGGAAGAGATAGCCCGCCGGCCCGACCCATTCGCGCAGATCCGGCCGGATTTCCTGCATGACCACACCGACACCACTGGCCTGGGCCTCGGCGATCGCCATGGGCCAGCCGACCGTGTTGATTTCCGCCGAGGCGGTATAGACCAGCCAGGTGTGTTTCTTGTACTCGGCCGGCATGGCGCGCGGCTCGACCGGGCGCACCAGTTCCACCGGATTGCCGCGCGACAGGTTGTAGTCCTTCAGCCTGGAAACGTCATAACCCATGGCATAGAGGTTGAAGCGGTGCGCCGGCATCGATGCGGCCAGGTCGATGTAGGCCTCCATGTTTTTCTTGGGCAGCGCGGCCCCCGTGTTCATGATCGCCTCGCCGTTGGGGCTGCGATCGAGGAAGCGGTCGATGCGCATCACGGGCGGGGCCGCATGCAGCTTCTTCGGGTTGACGCCCGCCGCCAGCATGCGCTCGATCGTGAAGGGAAAGGTCAGTGCGCCGGCGCAGGCCGGCCCGTTGATCGCGGCGACCGACATACGCAGCGCTTCGGGCAGGGGGGCGAGCACATCGAAGGAATGCAGCCGCACCGTGAACGCAGCGCCCAGCCGGGCCGCCAGATTGTGGGCGGTCACCGCGTTGTGCAGATAGTGCGCGTGGATCAGGTCGGGCCGGAACTCGGCGGCCAGGGCCGCCAGGGTCTCACGATCCTCGCGCGGGATGATGGTGAAGGGAAAATGATCGCTGTAGGCGGCGCTCGCCTTGGTGCGCGCCACGATACGGATGTCGCAGCTTGGCCACAGCGCCTCCAGTTCGTTGGCGATGTAGGTTTCGGAGACCTGGGGGTACTCCTGCAGCAGGTAGAGCACGCGGGGCTTGCGGGCAGCCATGGCGGATCAGTCTCCCGGACGGGCAGAGCGCCGATCGCCTGCCCGGCATAGCGCACCGCTATCATCTGCATAAGAAGAACAAATTATCATCGTGGGCTGGTTCGTGATTACTGATGGTATCCTGCGCTCGGGCGCACCGTATCCGGATCGTCAAGACCATGCCGACGACATCGCACCTGCTTGACCAACTGGCCGGACAGGTTTCCCTGCCCCAGGAATCGGCGCGCGCCATGCCGCCGGGAATCTACCACGATCCCGGCATCGCCGCGCTGGAGCAGGAGCGCATCTTCCGCCGCGACTGGCAATGCGCCGGCCGTGCCGAATCGATTGCAGCCAGGGGCGACTGGTTCTCCTGGCAGATCGCCGACCAGCCGGTCCTGGTCGTGCGCGGCAGCGACGGCCAGGTCCGCGCCCATGCCAATGTCTGCCGCCACCGCATGACCCGCCTGATGGAAGGCCAGGGCAACTGTCGGCGCATCGTGTGCCCCTATCACGCCTGGACCTACGACATCGACGGCAAGCTTGTCGCCACCAAACACATGGAACGTTCGGCGGGTTTCGATGCCGCCGGCATCGCGCTGGCCCCGGTGCGTTGCGAGATCTGGCACGGCTGGATCTACCTGACGCTGGACCCGGAGGCGCGCCCGGTCGCCGAACTGCTCGCCCCGCTGGCCGGGATCGTCGCCGATTACCACATGGCCGACTATGTCGAGGTGGTGCGCCAGGACCATGTCTGGGACACCAACTGGAAACTGCTGACCGAGAACTTCATGGAGGGTTACCACCTGCCGGTGACCCACCGGAAAACCGTCGGCGCCTATTTCCCCGCCGAGGAGACCGAGTTCGGCGCGACCGCGCATGAGGCCTTCACCTACCAGTTGTTCCAGAAGACCACCGACGCGCCCATCGGCACCGCACATGCCGACAACACCCGCCTGCAGGGCCGCTGGCGCACCACGTCCGTGATGCCTACGGTGTTCCCCAGCCACATGTACGTGCTGGCGCCCGATCACCTCTGGTATCTGTCGCTGCAGCCCCGCGGCATCGGTCAGGTGGCGATCCGCTATGGCGTCGCCTTTGCGCCCGAGCGGCTTGCCGCAGCCAACGACCGCGATGCCCTGATCAACGAGGCGGGCGACTTCCTCTGGAAGGTCAACCTGGAGGACCGCGATGTCGTCGAGGCGCTGTTTGCCGGCACCGCATCGCCTCTGGCCGAACCCGGGCCACTGTCCTGGCTGGAACGCGAGAACCACGAGTTCGCCGGCTGGCTGTCGCGCCGGCTGACGGCCTGACACACGTTCATTCCCGACCCGATTTGCTCGGTATCATCGAAATCGAGCAACTTCACACCTTCATGCGCAATCGCCAGGCGATTCCGCATGAAGGTGATTTGCTCTAGGCTCCGCGCGACATCATCCAGCGGAGCACCCCATGGCCAAGATCGCCATCGTCACCGGCGCAGGCACCGGCATCGGCAAGGCCGTCGCGCATGCCTTTCTGGGCGCCGGTTACAGCGTCACCCTGGCCGGCCGCCGCGCCGGGGCGCTGGACGCCGCCATCGCCGAATCCGGCGCTCCGGCCGAACGTTGCCTTGCGGTTCCGACCGACGTCGCCGATGCCGATCAGGTCCACGCCCTGTTCGAGGCCACGCGCGAGCGTTTCGGTCGCCTCGATGTGCTGTTCAACAATGCCGGCATCGGCGCCAAACCCGTGCCCATGGACGAACTTTCGGTCGAGGACTGGAAACGGGTCGTCGATACCAACCTCAACGGCGCCTTCTACTGCACGCGCGAAGCCTTCCGCCTGATGCGTCATCAGGACCCGATGGGCGGGCGCATCGTCAACAACGGCTCGATCTCGGCCCATGTGCCCCGCCCGTTTTCGGCGCCCTACACGGCGACCAAACACGCCATCACCGGGCTCACCCGTTCGACTTCGCTCGACGGGCGCGCCTGGAACATCGCCTGCGGCCAGATCGACATCGGCAATGCCGAAACGCCCATGACCGTGAAGATGAAGGAAGGCCTGCTGCAGCCCAATGGCACAACGGTGCCCGAGCCGGTCTTCGACGTGAATCACGTCGCGCAGGCGGTCCTCCAGATGTGCGAACTGCCGCTCGATACCAACGTGCAGTTCATGACGATCATGGCGACCGACATGCCCTTCATCGGCCGCGGCTAGGAGCAATACCATGCTGATCGACGGAACCTGGGAACAGGGCGGCAAGACCTTTGCGGTGACCAGCCCGATTGACGGCAGCCACGTCGGCGACGTGCCCGATGGCGGCGCCGACGACGCGCGCCGCGCCATTGCCGCGGCCCATGCGGCCTTCCCCGGCTGGGCCGGCGCAACCGCCTACGAACGTGCGGCGATCCTGCAGAAGGCCCATGCCATCATGCTGGAGCGGCGCGAGGAACTGGCGCGCACCATGACCTCGGAGATGGGCAAGCCGATCCGCGCCGCCCGTCTCGAGGTCGGCTACGGCGCCGATTTCCTGGCCTGGTACGCCGAGGAGGCCAAGCGCGTGCAGGGCCACACCGTGCCGTCGGCCCGGCGCGACCAGCGGTTCCTCACCATACGCCAGCCGGTCGGCGTTGTCGCCGCGATCACGCCCTGGAACTATCCGGTCTCGATGATCGCGCGCAAGTTCGCCCCGGCGCTGGCCGCCGGCTGCACCGTGGTGCTCAAACCCGCTGAAGCCACGCCGCTCTGCGCCATCGCCATGATGAAGGTGTTCGAGGATGCCGGCATCCCCAGGGGCGTCGTCAATCTGGTCACCTGCAGCGATCCCAAACCGGTCGGCGAGGTCTTCGTTTCCGATCCCCGTGTGCGCAAGCTCACCTTCACCGGCTCCACCGCCGTGGGCAAGATGCTGGCCGGCAAGGCCGCCTCCAACATGAAGCGGGTCTCGTGCGAACTGGGCGGCCATGCGCCCTTCCTGGTGTTTGGCGATGCCGATCCGGTCCATGCCGCCAAGGGCTGCCAGCTCGTGAAGTTCCTCAACACCGGCCAGGCCTGCATCAGCCCCAACCGCATCTTCGTCCAGCGCGACAACCTGGAGCCCTTTGTGGCCACGCTCGCCGAGCGCGTCGCGAAGATGACCGCAGGCAGCGGCTTCGACGAAAAGGTCGCCATAGGTCCCCTGGTCAACGAGGTCGCTCTCGACAAGATGGTCCGCCAGGTCGAGGACGCCGTGGCCAGGGGCGCGACCATCGTCACCGGCGGCCGCCGCCTCAACGACAACGGCCTGGATCGCGGTTTCTTCTTTGCGCCCACCGTGCTCACCGGCGTCACGCCGGAGATGGCGATTTACCGCGAGGAAACCTTCGGCCCGATCGCCCCGATCATCGCCTTCGACGACGAGAAGGAGGCGATCACCATGGCCAACGACACCCACTACGGGCTGGCGGCCTACCTCTACACCCGCGACATCGCGCGGGCCTGGCGCACCTTCGAGGCGCTCGATTTCGGCATCATCGGCATCAACGACATCAACCCGACCTCGGCTGCCGCCCCCTTCGGCGGCATGAAGGACAGCGGTCTGGGCCGCGAGGGCGGCGCCGAGGGCATCGACGAGTACCTGGAAACCAAACTCGGCGGATTTGCCATCTGAACGCCCATCGTCACCAAGCCGTCACGGCTTCCGTGGCAGGAGAGGCGTTGTCATCAGCAGGGGCTCCAGCGTGACCCAGCGTTTCGATCTCGCCATCGTCGGCGCCGGCATTCTGGGCCTGGCCCATGCTCTGGCGGCGGTGCGGCGTGGCCTCAGGGTCGTCGTCATTGATCGCGACGCCCAGGCCAATGGTGCTTCGGTGCGCAACTTCGGTTTTGTCACCGTCACCGGCCAGCGCGCGGGCGCGCACTGGCGCCGCGCCCGGCGCTCGCGCGATGTCTGGGCGGAGGTTGCGCCCCAGGCCGGCATCGCGGTGATCCAGAACGGCTCGCTGATTGCCGCGCGCCATGACGAAAGCCTGCCCGTGATCGAGGCCTTTCTTGCCACGGAGATGGGGGAGGGCTGCCGCCATCTTGGGCCGGAAGAAGCGCGCGCCGTTTGCCCCGGCCTGGCGGCAGGCGAGTTGGCCGGCGCGCTGTGGAGCCCGCACGAACTGCGCGTGGAATCGCGCACGGCAATCCCGCTGCTGGCGGCCTGGCTGGAAGCGGCCCATGGCGTCACCTTCCAACGCCGGACGGCGGTGTTGGGCATCGA
>Ga0105055_10010583_pt1 | contig 11510 bp, 10 predicted proteins | sample BON03_FD_78090 | JGI IMG/M metagenome (GOLD analysis project Ga0105055, IMG submission 78090) | Freshwater microbial communities from Lake Bonney liftoff mats and glacier meltwater in Antarctica - BON-03 | ecosystem: Environmental > Aquatic > Freshwater > Ice > Glacier meltwater | place: Lake...
GGTCTTTACTTGTGGCCACCCTCACGCGTATTAAGCGCGGAACAAGTTGGCGCAGGGACAAAGTCTCGTATTCGTTCCTTGCGCGATTCTTGGCTAGTACCTCTGAGGGTAAAAAGGGTTGAAGACTCCTTGGTAGGAATGAGTTGGAAGAAAGCGTGGGAGGCCAAGGTTGCGACCCCTGTTTCACGGGTAGCTTTGCAATGGTGGGGTTTGGATGTGTGGTGCCCCTCCTGCGGTGACCTGGGTAAGCCAGCGTCCTTTGGAATGCTGCCACCACCATTGCAGCATGAAGACTTCTTCGTTGAGGAATGGGGTGAGTTTCATACCACCAACGGTGGCTGCGTTGAAATACCTGGGAACGGTGCGATGAAGTGCCCAAGGTGCGGCTGGCAATGGGCGGAGTACCCCATAAATAGTAGTGACGACCATTGGCGAAAAAATGATGGGCAAAACTATTGGCCACATGACGCCTGCGTAAGCAAAGATTTGATACTTGCACATTCGCGAACCGAGCTGATGCGTTTAATTGGTGTGACAAGTTTCGATTTATTAATCGGGGTGCTTGAGAGCGATGTGGAGCCGGATACCTATGTTCTTGAAAGGCCAGACGGTCTTGAGATTCAAGCTGGGAATCGTGGTGTTTACCTCGATTATCCGATGTCCGTGTCTTTAATCTACGAATATATAGATGAGCTTGAAACCGAGTACTCCGCAGAAATAGAAGATGATGAATAAACGACGCCTCTACTTTTTATCACTCACAGATGGGTCGGCCAGTTTTCTCTTTACGTATTAACTTCATTACCAACGATGAAAGGAAACGGCAGTGAATGTTCCAGATGATTACTTGAATCGTCCCGTGATTCTTCTCGGTTGGAATCGAGACCCCCCGGAAACTTACCCTCGCGATGAGTACGAGAGCGATCGCCGAGTCATCGTTCAAGGAGGAACGCTCCAATCAACATGGAGCGTTGGCAATCATGTCAACATTGAAATTGGCTCCTTGTGTTTTCTCGTGGTCCAAGGTCAAAAGTTCCCCAGGGGCGTTGTCGCACTGGGGGAAGTCAGGTCAACGCCATGGACGGATGAACGCTTCGACAATCCGGATGTTTCAACGAACTACATTTACATTGAATGGCTTGATCTATTGCCCCTTGATGACTTAATTCCTGTGAGTGAACTCAAATGGGCTATTCCCAAGGGCCCTTTTATTAAAGGGTTTCGAGCAAGTGGAACTCGTCTTGCTGTTGAACCAGCTAAACAACTCCTACAGTTGTGGTTCGAGCGTGTTCCACTTGGCGAGGAGTCAGAACCGGGGGAGATCCCTAAAGGGGAATATAGGGAAGGAGCCGTGCGAAGTGTGCTGATGAATAGGTATGAGCGCGATCCGAAGGCTCGCGCCGCCGCACTGGCCCATCATGGTCACGTGTGCACTGCCTGCGGGCTTGATCCAGCAACGGTTTACGGGCCAGAGATTGGGCGGCGCGTGATTCATGTTCATCACCTGATCCCCTTGTCGAAAATTCGCAACGAATACGTGATAGATCCCATCAAAGATCTCATCCCGTTGTGCCCTAACTGCCACAACGCAATACACAAACATGACCCTGTCCCAACACTTGCAGACTTTCAGTGCACCTTGAGTAATAGTCGATGACAGATACGAACTAGAGAAGTGGCCGTGCAATGGAACAAGTAACTGATGACTCAGAACTTCACAGCGTCATGATCCGTCACCATGATCTGGGAGACGGAGTGTTCGCAATCGTGCGCAGGGTCTTGCGTGGCACGGATAATTCTCGTTGGGGTGGCACGCAGGCATACAAGACCGGAATCGACATCATGGTGAGCATTTATTGCCGGGAATGCGCCATCAATGTTCAAGACGTCGATGACTTGACTGGACTTGTAAGCCCTGAATTCCGAGTTCATTATGACAAAGCAGACAAAGGTGCTTGGTATGATGCCGCATTAGTTGTTGCTAAACGGCATTCTTTGCAAGCACACCCTCGTTAGCCCCTTTTTCTTTTCAAGCCTTTTCCCCGAATTTTTTTTACACCACACAAACGAAAGAAAACTCGACTTTCCATGGTGATTTCTCGTGAACTGCAGATCTTCTTCACATTTGTCGGACCCCAGGAGTGAGTATGAAAAAGGCATTAGCGGTCGATGTGACCTTGCTTATATTGTGACTGATTGGAAGGCTGGGAGTCCCTTCAAGTTGTTGAGTTAATCTTGATTGGCATCTGGCTAGCCTTGAGTTTTGCTGGTGCAACAATGACTTATCTACGTGAGAGGGGAGCCTTGATGGCAATTGATTTGTTTCGTGTGCGCTTTCAGCAAACGTGGGGTGATCAGTTCGGGGATTTTCTTGACGATGTTGTGACAGCGAATGAGTTGGAAGAAACCCTGCGTGGGTACGCAGCGAAGTGGTTTCCTGATGGTTATGACATGACGCAAAATCCTAATTCACCTGCAGCGTGGGGTGTTAATGAACTTACTGGCACCAAGCGCACGCTTCTGTTCTTTGTCGAAAATATTGGCGGGATCGACTCCTAACAATTTTTCTAATCCTGCTCGATCCGATATAGATGTGAATACAGTGGATCACGGGTGCAGAATCTATCGAAACCCCCGACTATGTCAATGTTCGACGAGAAGAAGGACGCCACCGATGGGGGTTCCGGAGTGGGAGTGGCGCAAAGAAAGCCCGGAAGTAAACGCAACGCTTGAAGCCCTTGACGTGTGGGGTGCCTACGCCATTGGCGAGCAGGTGCGGTTACTTGTGTTACAAAGCGTTGACGATGAGGGCGAGGGAGAGAGTTGTGCGGTGGCATGGACGGATCTCGCAGTGTTTCATTTGCAACGAGACGGGATCTCAGGGTATGAAGTTCTCGGAGATTACGGGTCACTCGATGAAGCAAAGGCAGCGGTTGAGGTGGACAGAATCCAGCTGATCGAGATGATTAGGGAGTCTGAGTAGTTCATGGGTAAAAAACCACGCGCAGCAAATATGGCAGATCCGGTTGAGGGCCGTGATGCGCGCGACGTCAAGCGGGTAATGCGGCGTCTTGGGTTAGTTGAGTCACACCAATCTTTGGAGGGTTGGTACGCGCAGGTTTCGGGACAACTACCAGAGGCGTCTATGCGTGAATTCGAAAAGAGCCATCGAGGTTCCCGTATTGACTACGGTTTGAATTACCAGGATTTCGATCATGCACGCCTACTTCACGTATCGTGGCGCTCACATGCCCTCGAAATGGAAATAACCTGGATGCTTCCACGTCTGCGTGAAGCACTCGCCAGCGTGATGCCGGAAAGACGGTTCCTCGTCGAATTAGGTGCAGGTCACGGCGCAGCAGCCGCGGTCATCTCAGCAGTACTGAAAGTCCCCGTGATCACTGTTGACCCGGAACCAGCCGCTCTCGGACTCCCTGAACAATTCGCAGCAAGAACGGGGGGTGACGTCACGTCAATCATTGCAGGCGCACAGGACCTTCCCGATGCGATTGGGGGACGCGTGCCGGCGGCGGTTTTCGGTATGGGTGTTTTCCGCTATTTTCAAACTCACAAACATGAAACCGACACCTTCTCGTTCATGACGGTGATGGACCGCATGTTCGATACTCGCACGCCTGATGCTGCGAGTCTTGCATTCTTTGAATCGGTTACTCCGGCGGAAATACTGTTTTCTGAAATGGGTTGCCCAGACTATTTAGCGGAGGTTCTTCTTGGTGCGCGTGCTGCCGGCTATGACCTGGCGCCAAATGGGGCATCCGTCAAACTTGGTGCAGTGGCGGGGGGTCAAATGCAAGAATTGACTCTATTTCACCTCATTAATGACCCGACGCTGACCAGCGACAAGCATCCTTTTATTGAGATGCATGAACCAGTTCCAACACTTCACGCGGGTTTGTTCGTTGAGAATGCGAGTGCCGAAGCAATCAGAATGCGTTACGACCAGCGCATCACGACACAACATTGTGTTGAAACGCAGTATGCCAATGGCTCGCTACGGAGAGAAATTTTCACCATTGATGAAGAATTTGCTGGTGTGTACAAATCCAGCAGCCTTGGCAGCCGATCCATTCGTATAACCAGTCACGACCAATTATCAAAGCTGAGCCAAGAGGCGCTGAAGGAAGACACAGAAGTTGAGAAGTTGAGTGAAGTAACAATCTTACAAATTGTCGCGGGGGCATCACATTGGTGAATCCCTAGTAACTCAACCGGCCAAGGACCGGTGGTGCCAAGGGTGAACGGGCAGGTACTCTCGTAGTGCAGCCAAGAAATGATCACTTTCAGGTTGATATGAGTAAAGAAGAGGCAATAAAAAGATGGGGGCAAAGGTGACGGTTGAAAGCACTGAATTTATTGGTGATCCTGCGGAAGCATTCCCAATATGGCTTGAATCACAGACTCTTAAATCGGTTACCACACCAGGGTATGTCCCCGCAGCGCACACGTCTGCCCTGCAAATAATTGGTGACAAGCTCGCTGAGGACCGTACGATTGCTAGCGGAAAATTGAGCAAAGCCCTGCGAGCTGTAACGGCTGATCCCACGATTACACGGGCGCAGGTAACCGAGAGCGCTTTCAATGGCAACGCGGGTTACGCACTTCAAATTCTTTGGCCGCTGGCCTCTCTCTTTGCCGGCAAGATGCCTAATAGGGTTGCAACCACCACTGCTCGTGGATATTTGGGTTGGCTTGATCGGATTAATCGAGTCGTCATCCGAGGACTTAGTCAAGAGCAGTCTGATGCAGTGTCTGTCGTATTCGATGCGGTTGGGGATGCCTACCTGCAGTCTGCAGGATCAGGATCGACTGGCGGGGCGGACATTGTTCGCGTAGCCGAAGATGTCACTGACAGGGTGAATACGAATGAGCCGGGGATCTACGTTTTCACCACGCCGACGTACCTTGCTTACCCGCCGTTTGGATGGAACACCGAAGACGTGGCACGACATGATTTCCGGTACCTCAAGACGGGTAGTACTTCCATTGATGTTACCGGTCGTATTCAAACGGAGATCCGTAGACAGACTGGCCTACCAGAGCCCTACCTGATAGTGGCCAAATTCCAGAGTCATCAAGTAGGAGTTGATTACGCGGCGATGGAGCGTCTGATCCATCGCGTGCTTGGTGAAGCTAGGCACGGTCCTGAGGAAGATGGCACTCGCCGATCATCATCAAGAGGCGCGGGCACGGAATGGTTTGTCACGCGACTACCGCTTGTCGTCGTTATAGCTGAATCACTCGATCTTCATCTCACGATGTCGCAGGACCTTAAATCGGAGATCAACGCGGTACTGGAGGAGTGCGAATTGCCTGATTGGATACTTGCCTGATAAACCATCAATCCTCATAACTGGCCCCTTCGCGTTTCCCCTTAGATACAAGAAATTCTTTGCCTCCTTTTTTCTTTAAAGTTTTTCCCCGAAAGATTTTTGGTGAGTCAAGACGACGTCCGCGCTATTCCGGATCGATGCACGTGGTGAGCTAGGTGCGCGTGTTCATGACTGTGCGCCGATCAAAGGTGACTGTGAGGAAGTGCTTATCACCACCTATCAGGATGTCAACGTCAGCGGCTACTGCTGCATCCAAATGGGTTGATCGTCAGGGTCAGTTATGAGTGCTCGGCTTTCCCATAGTTTCGCGAGCTCAAAAATCAACACCGGAGAGCAACTCGTCCATTACAGGGACAAGGTCCGGGCGTATATGTGCAGTGACTTCCTGTAATTCGGTAACGATCTACGCAGTGAGAATCAACCGTTCACGGGCGAGAACGTGGGCAAAAAACTTGTGCCGGTATCGAACCCGGAAACAAGATGGCTAAGAGAATGACTTTGGTATCAAGAAGGACACGCCTCACGAAGTGGCTTGCTCGGGCCTTAATACAGTCGCAAGGTCCGCGACATCGTCTTGAGCCTGGACACTGAACTCACGGGTCGCGCCGGCCAGGGGAACATTTAGGCCGCCAAGGCCAGCGATGTGAGTGCACAGATGCAGTTACTGATCTAGTGCCACACCTTTAGAACGGTCTGGACGGGGCTAGTTTCTAGGTACTCCGCCCCCTCTATAAACGGGTTGTACTCCGCGGCGGGCAATGCGGTCGGAAACGTACCCGGTGGCCACGGACACTGGACAGGCCGACCGAGTACTGGACCTATCCACGAGGCGGTCGTCGGCCCAAGCCCATCGTCGGTGTCGACTGCGACAGACACGATGCCTACAAGTTTGCCGGTCGCATCGATTACGGCGCCGCCACTCATGCTGCCGACGCATCCACACGCAATCTCAATGGCTGGAAACCTCACCATGACTGAATCGCGCTTATCTAGGAAGACCTGTGTCACTAGCCCACGAGCCGCATGCAGCGCACCTGCGAAGGAAACATTCCCCTTCCGGTCAACAATCGTACGCTTGTCCTCGAATCGAAATCCGAGAATCGTCAGTTCCTCGTTCACGACAGGACACCGGGTGGTTATTGGAAACACGCTCATCGTGTTGGACGGATGAAGACGGGAATTGAGTTCGAGCGAGAGGAACTGTGTGTCGTCGTCGGGCGAGTGATGCATCATCCGGACGATCCAGAACTCGACGATGCCTGGCCGAATGCCCATCGCGAAAGGGGTAACCGTTCCGGCCAGGATCTCGTCAAGGTGGTCAGCAAGCACATGAGTCGCAGTCACGGCCAGCCCGATTCCAATTCGCACGGCCGATCCGATCATTTTGACGCCTGTAAGTGAGCGGATCCCCACTGCAAGGACCGTTCCGTCAAGCTCTTCCCAGTTGCGCACCGTGTCAGGGATCTCTTTGGCGTCGGATCCCGAAAATACGTACCCGTTGATCGTGATCGAGTGCCCGATCGGCAGTGTCCCTAGTGGATCTATCATGACCGACGCAGTAGCCTGCTTCCTCATCTTGGGCAATGCCAAGTCAGCGGCGCGCTTTGCCGGATTACCGGATCTGCGAGGGATTCGCTTGCCAGGCATTACACAACCTCACGAACTTCAGGCGGTACGCAGTTTAGACGCCGGGCCCCCACACCTGGCAATCGTAAATACCCTAACGGCAACACTACCCACGAACAACACGATTCGCCGTTACTCACGCACCATCTTCAACGACAGTCACTGAACCTAGCGCGAACCAATGCACAACAATCACGGCCGCTGAGACAATCATCTGGGCTTGTTCTGCCGATACTGGCACCGTGGGATTTATCCCCGCGTGCCGGTCGACCTGAGCCTTCCACGCGGCATCCATCAGGGCGAGGACTGGTTCGATCGAACCTGCGGCGTTTCCGTCTCCAAGAACCGTTTGAAACTTGGATGGCTTCGCTCGTATGTCCGCATTGATGGTTCCGAGTGTCGCTTTCAAGTTTTCAGGGCTGATTACGGGTGCGGCAGCAGCCTCCATCGCCTTTATCGCTTCCGCGCATGCCTTCGACGGGTCAGGTGATCGTCCGTAGAGTTCGGACCAAGCTCGCGTTAGGTGTTGCGCCGCGCTTCCCTCGCCCGAGACGATCTCAGACACAAGGGATGTTAGTTCCGGAGCGACCCGTTTTTGAAGAGATGAAAAGTCTGCTGATACCGCCCACACCGAACCGGCCTGGGTGAGTAGATCCTGGAGAGCGAGACGGCCGGCGAAGTGCCAAGGCTGACCAGTAGAAAGCAGACCGTCGAGCACGTCGAGGTACGTTTCATCGTTGACGATGCACAGTTGCCGCAGCCAGTGTTTGGCGCCAGTCGAACTCTGGAGCGTGAAACGTAGTTTCAGCGCGACAGTTGCCGCAGCCTCATCATTGAGCCAAGTGGCCCACCACGCTTCAAGCGGGGCAACGAGGTGTCCGGGAATGCCGTCAAATAGGACCTCTTCGACAGGCTCGGACCCTCGCAGGCTAAGGCGCTGCCATTCAGTCACGCACAGATTATTCCACAACCCAGACATTGGAATCCACTCCAACGCTCTGAAGTCGATGAATCTGAGCAGCCTCAAAACTTCAAAGACGTGAAGGGACCCGTCCGCATAATTGTAAAATCATATTTCTGCAAGACCGTTCGTATTAAGTGCGAGGCCGTCAGGCCTCATTCATTTAGACTTAGCAGTCAAGGCAACTAGACGGTGCGAGTCGATGTAGGGAGAAACCATGGGGGAATGGCTCGTTACCTTATCTACAATTACGACTTGGCCTTCGCCGTGAATGGCACGACGTCCTGGCATACGAAAGTAGACCGAGCCGACAAGCACATCCGCGAACTCGAAGAGGTGATCAAGGAATACTTCTCAGCAGCTAACCCAAGTATTTTGTGGACTTTCGACGATGCGGTGGACCATTGGGAGGCCCGACTCCAATTGCCGTTCGATCTTCCGGCTGAGGTGGGAGTGATCGTCGGCGACATCATCCACAATCTTCGATCCGCGCTGGATGCGCGCATGTTCCAAATCCTGAGCGACCGCTCGACCGCGGCTCTCGGTACCGGCCGGCGTGTTCCAACTCCGAGCAGGTACGCGTTTCCTGTATGCAAGAACCTCGAATCGCTCAGGAAGGGCGACTGGCACCAGCAACTCGGGGACGAAGTTTTGTTTCAGGCTGTCAAGCACCAGCAGCCATTCGCATATGTCGACGAAGGGGCCACACCTCCGACTGGGCTTGAGCGAGACAAGCGGATCGAGTCTCACCCATTGTCGGTGCTCCACTCCGCATCGATTGTCGACAAGCACCATGCAGTTCACGCCACACTTTGCTTCATGAAGATGGTGTGGATGAGTGTCCCTAATGGCACGGACATCGAGTTTTTACCAGGTGACCCGCGTCCTTGGGCTGACGGCTCGGTAGTTATACGTGCGCGGATCACGAAGGGCGACCGATCTGCGAAGTTATCTCCAGACGGGCGTGTGGGCGTGACATTGGCAGCCAATGCCGCTTCGACCTATCCGGTGCCGCTAATTGGCGGTATGCGGATCCTGCAGTCTTATGTGGTTGCGGCACTCGAAGCGCTTAAGAAGTTCTGACACCGACACCTTTACACATCCACCCAGTAATCCCCCAACCAAGGAAAAGTATCACAACCCACGGGCCCTAGCTATAGCAAACGGGTTCGGACGCACTGGCGCGTGGAGCTTGACTCCGACCAGGTCTCCAGCCAAGAATCGTGAAATCGTATTTACAGAAATACGATGAAAATGGCGGCTTTCAAAAATTGTTCCTTTCTAGGCCTCTTGTTTAAGTTCTTGTTCCTTAACCCACTTGAGGGAGTGGCTTGCTTGGGTTTAACAAACGGTGAAGAGCGGCTCATGAAGTGAAAGCGAGCGTATGGCGGGCCGTGGACAACCAAATACATGAATAACTAAATGTAAAGACTACGTGGGTATTTCTTATTCTTAAGTTGGGATCACTCATAGAGATTTTTGGAGAGGGTCAGTAGAAGACACCAGTTCAGTTATGTAAGCCCGTAGTAGCTTCCGTCACTTAACTTCCCCCCTAACACGCAAGTATTTTCTTTTTTTCCTGCAAGCTTTTACTCGAAAAATATTTTACGGCGCTAGGGAAGGTCGTTCGGCTACCTTGGGGTCCGATGCGATCTCTGTGAAACTACTCGTGAGTACTGCTAGTTCCGAGTCCCTTCTCTGTCGCGTTTAATTAATTCTCCGCACCCGAATTTGTTCATTAAATCCGCTCGGGAACTTGATCCGATACACCTTGTTACCTTCAGAACTCTCGGTTCTCTCGACCGACACTAGCCACGGATGCTTTTTATAGCAGGACGCCACATCTTTCGTTGCAACATTATTCTGCAGGGTCTTCCAATTGCTGCCCTTTTTCACTTGAAACATCACTGGACCTTTCTTACTGAACTGCCAGCAATTCTCGTAAGACCACGTGGTTCCCTGTTGGCAGAATTCTTTCTTGCCTTTTTCCTTTACGCAAACTGAGGTCTCCGAGTTAGTGTTTGTGTTAGCCGTACTTCCGGGCCCTTGCCCAGCAGGCTTTTCGCCACAGTTTAGTTTAACAGACCCCACACCCAAACCGAAAGATCCACTGGCGTCGTCAGCCGACAAAAAGGAATTCAAATCCACCTGAACCCGACTGCTACCAATATAGCCACTTACGTCATAGTTCGAGAAGCCAGAATCAAAATCCACCTCAACTTGACTGCTACCAATATAGCCACTCACGTCATAAGTCGACAAGAAAGCATCAAATTTCACTACGACTTTATTGTAACCAATAGTGCCAATCAAGTCACCATTCGACAAGAATGAATCGAATTCCACCTTAACTCGACTATTACCAATATTGCCACTCACGTCATAAGTCGACAAGAGAGAATCTCTTTCTAGATTCACGCTGGTGGATCCGATGGATCCAGTCAGTGCCTTGCAGTCCATTTTTTTCAACAAGATTACCGCCAGCATCCCCGCTTCATCCTGCGTGCCGGCTGCAGTGGCAGGAACGACAGGAACGATACCCAGAGCAAGGGCAACCGCGAAAACTTGAAAACGTGCCAACTTGAAATTCATTGGACCCCCATTACGCTTTGCTACGAATCAGTGATCCATTTGATCATTCCACGTTTCTCCGCAAAGAGCTGCCCTTTTGATTTTTTCCTGCTTCGCAAGCGTTAAACGTCACAGATATCTGAAACATTGAAGTCTGGCATTAGGCCTGGTCGTGATCAATATTTGTGTGCCCGTGAACACAATCAGTGGCTGGACTGTTACCCAGAATGTTTTCCAGCAGTCAAAAGTCAATCTTTTTCTTTGATGCTTTCCCCTAAATGGTTTTTTGGTACGTGATGAAGTGACGTGCTGTTCCTGCCATTCGCTCTTCCTGCTGCGTGGCTCATCAGACGCCTATTTTGCCTATTTCCTTGTATTTGCCTTTGTCTCGTCACTGCGATCAGCTTTGTGCTAAGCGGCTGAATTATCGATGGATTGGCGCACAGACGAGTGCACCAGAAGTATACTTTCGTGATGGGTAGTTTTGTCAAGAAAATCGTTGGTATCATTGAAGAAATTGGGGGTATTGTCCCACAACGAGATCCCAAAAATGGATCACTTCGCGGATCGCATAAGAGTTAGCCCGAGGGCCTCACCGCTTCTACCGTTCTCCTGATGATCGGCTTCGTTGTAACCCGAATGAATCACTAAACGTTCGTGCGCAACTTTGGAGCGTTTTTCACCTTTGAGGGAAAGGATTCGTAATGGGTAACAAACTGACTCAAATTGATGTGGATGCGTTCTTGTCGACACGAAGCCTTCGGCAGTTGGGTCCATATGTGGGTTTGAAAACTTCGCTTCTCATTGAATGTCAGGGCTCACCGGCAGGCAGCGACCAAGTTTGCGGTTTCCAAGGCCGCGTTGTTCCCGAAAAGGTTCGTTATGGTGTTTGGCGATGCCCCGTTTGCTTTTCGGGACAGCTGAGCCGTCTTGCGTCCCGACACGAGGGGGCCTTTAAAGAAATGCAAAGATTTGGTTTCACGCCCCGAGAAGGAATCAAA
>Ga0105055_10010590_pt1 | contig 11506 bp, 8 predicted proteins | sample BON03_FD_78090 | JGI IMG/M metagenome (GOLD analysis project Ga0105055, IMG submission 78090) | Freshwater microbial communities from Lake Bonney liftoff mats and glacier meltwater in Antarctica - BON-03 | ecosystem: Environmental > Aquatic > Freshwater > Ice > Glacier meltwater | place: Lake...
CCCGAAGTAAACAGGAATTAGCTAGTTGAATTAACTACTACTCTGAAGCGTTGAGAACACGAATTTAAAATCGAAATCGCAGTATACACAGGACCACGAGAAATCGCAAACTGAACACCGCCACTCCCGTATAAGGGATGTAGCCGAGGACCTAAATTTGGTACCTATAGTGACGGGGGGTTTTAGGACTTTCTGTTATTAATAAACATCTTACACATCATACTGGTCCACAATATCAGTGTCAAGACATGACAAGCCTGGGTGATTCTAAGCAATGGTAATAGAATTTAATTAAAAAGCCAGAACTGAATCCGTGTTGGGCCACCTAGCGTCTGTCGAGCGCTGCACACAGCAACAATTGTGATTGATGAACACCCTTCTGTTTGTATTTGCACAAAAATGCATGTCCACTGAATAAACTTGACTATCAAGTTTATTCAGTGGACATGCATTTTCTTTGCTATGTGCTTCACGCAACAGGGGCGAATGGTTCGACGAGGGCCAGCTCCTGTGCCCCACTATAGGCACTTACCAAGGCAGGGCACGCGTACTGGGACCCAGCGCGTACCCTTTCTAATCTCTGCACTTCCAGACAATACCTCTCGCACCAGGCCATCTCAAACGTTTCATTCTCTGCCGGCGGGTCCAAGTCATCGTCGCCACCAACTAGCCAACCCAGGTCATCATCGTGGGCGTGCAGCTTTCCAGCTTGGGCCTCTTGGTGTGACACATTGTGGATGCATGCAATGGAGTCAGTGGTGTCCCAATGGCGGGGCGATGTATCCACAGCCAGAGTACTGGCGCTCGAGCACGAGTCCGCCAAGTCTGCCATCCACATATCATCTTCCTTCTCAGCACGCTCCTCCTCAAGCACATCCTGCGCTGGGGATTTGGAGACTGGAGCAGGCGCAGGATCAGGATTAACCGAGCTGTCCACAATGGAAATGGCATGTTGCGCCGGCGACCCACAGGCGCTGGTAGTGCGGGCACGGTAGCGCTTGCCACTCTTGCAGGGCCGCTGGTAGGGCCAGCGCGCAATGCCGAGCTTACGACAGACTTGTTTAAGTGCAGTGAGACTGATCGCGAGCGCCTTGCACGCCGCCGGCTGCGGCATTCCGAAATAGTGCGCGATGGTCTGCTGATCCACCGTGACAGGCAGACGCCCTTTCTCGGGAAAGACATTGTCGCCGGCCTTGCGCCGCGGGAACAAGTGCACTCCAGACATGCTGCGTCGCTTCGTCAGTACCTGAAATGGAGATTGACCCTATTTCAAGGCATGGCATTTGGGGTTTCGGCATTCTCCACCGCTTTTTCCTGACAGGGGAACATGCTGACGCTTGAAATCGCGTCAATTCAGACACAAGCAAGGTTCGATTTCTAATTTACTCCACAGAGGCCGGCAGATTCCAATCTAGAAATAGAATCTCGCAATGTTTCGTTCGAATGGTCGCATCGGGGCCATGTGGACACCATTTAGGAGAAAATTAGGACGGGTCTGAGAAAGGAATAATGTTTTTTTGTCATCATCTCATTTTGAGCAAGATTGAGATCGCTCGATTGATGATATCACCGAGCAAAGAGAGGGCACGCTGTCAACAAACACGCAGCAGCCAGCGCTATGGCGCAAATCATTACACACCGAGACAGCAGCGGCGGCGCAAGGCCAGCCAGCCTGCACAGTGAAGGGAACCCTGCTGCAGCAGCACCTCGCGTGCAGCAAGCCGCAATAAAGGGCCGTCCTCCCGCAAAGGTTGATGTGGAGGACCTGAAAGCCCTGTTCGACAGGCCGCAGCCCGAGGCCGCCAGGGTGCTCAAGATATCGCTAACTACGCTCAAGCAGGTTTGTCGGCGCCACGGACTTCACCGCTGGCCTTATCGACGTGCCTGCAAGCCCAGCCGTGCAAGAAACCCAGCAGCGCAGACGGTGATATTGCCGGCCTTGACGCCAGACTTGGCGCCGCTGGCAGGGCCCTTACAAGGCTCTGCGTGTACGGACACAGTGCCAAAGCGGGCAGGGTCACCGGGCACTAGCAGCAAGAGACCATTGCACGACGTCAATTGCCACACGCAATTCCTCGACCCGAGAGGCAAACCCCATTGGTCTGGCCCAGACCATTGCGCAGGCATCCCAGCCGACTCACACATCAGCTGGTATGATGCGGCCATCGGAATGCCCGCGCGCCCTCCTGCGCCCTACGGGTCCTGGCATGGGCTCAACGGGCGAGACGCAGTCGCTGACGAGGAGGCTACGTGGGAGTCGTCTATCTCGCAGCAAATTTTTTCGGATGTGACATTGTCAACAGGGTCAACAGCTTTGACTGTGCCCACGGTGCCGCGCCATACACCCCAGCCAGCGCGCCCTGAGTTTCCTCATTATCCGATTGATCATCACCATACTACGAGCCAAGGCCAGCATGGTCACTGTGATCAAGGGCAGAAGCTTGGGCCATGGTGGCCGACTGGAATTTACGCTGGGGCGCACAACACGACTCAAACTGCTGGCTTCCTCGCCAATCCGATGGGTCTTGTCGACCCCTTTAGTGATAATAACGGGTTCCATCCTCATGACATGCGAGTTGGCTGGGCTGGCGGCCTGTCTGGGATGGGGGGTGACAGTGAGAATATCATAATGGCGGCAGGATACCATAACAGCATGGCGCCATTTTATTCGTTTGCAGGAGTACAGCAGCAGTCGCAAAACTGGACCAGTGTGCAATAAGTTGTGATAAATTATAGAAACTGGAAACTGATGTCTTCCCTGCAACTCCTAGTAGTAAACCAAGATCTCAGAGATCACAATACAACACATTTTGGTCGAGTCTATGTCTGCGCTTTTAATACATAAGCTCGATGCTAAACACAACCAATTGTTTGCTCCCTGTCCATTTCAAGATGGATCGTTGAAAGATTCACTTGTAAGGAGACGAACTCAGTCCCATCCTCCTTCCCAGGGAGGGAGGATTTCAGATTCGAACCCACTTTTCCGCTGTCTATTTTAGGCTAGTAGACCCTGATGCTAGTAGACCCTGATGACGTGAGGACAGATCCAGCCTAAGTGAACAGTGACAATCATTCAATTGTCGGCGAGAAATTTTCAAGGACGAAGAAGAAGGTAATCCGGTGCGACAGGAAGGAATTCAGCGGAAGGGGGGAAAGCGCGCGCAATAGATTGTGGAGAAGACGGAAGGCGGCTCGGAAAAGATGCCGGTAAGAGACGATAAATATACGTGTTGGAGAAATTGTAAATACTAAAAATCAATATCTATCTTAAAATGACAAACGACTGAAAGATGGCAGGAGCGGCACGAAAATGTCGATCAGTGCTCGCCCTCAGCTCGCCCCTCCCCTGCCGCGCTGACGGCTGCACCGCCTGTAAGCCACGCCTGTCGTGCGATGCAAGGAGTCCAGATGCACCTCGCCGGCTGCTCCGCCCGGCGCCGCGGTTGGCGTCCAAGAGCCGCCATCACGACTCTTCGCACAATGGGCACATTCATGAATGCGGGCTCCGCGGTCTTTCTCGCGTCAGCCGCCCAAGTTCGGTCGATTCGTCAATGGACTGCTGTATGGACATGCTGTCAGTCTACGCTTCTGCAGACCCGTCATCCCAAGCTCGTGCCAGACCGTGCTGACTCGTCATCCCAAGACAACAAGTTGTCAACACAAGCTCGTAACAACTCATCAGTTTGTAGTTGAGTGTCCCTGCACCCCACCCCAAACTCGTTCTTGCCCTGAGAAGCCTCTCTAGTGCGCACGAGTTTATAAATGAACTATACACGCCCAATCCTCATTCAGTAATTGCCAGCGATGTTGAGATGTGTTGCAGCACCCTGCCTCAACTATGCCTGAACCCGTGTCTGCTCAACCGAGTCCGAGTGTCCGAGCCCCAGACTGCGCATAAAACCCTGAGTGTCGGCTAATACTGACATACCAACACACGAATATATGCATGCAAATACAGGTCATCACTACCTAAGAAAGTGGATTCCTTCTCCTTCTGACGGGAGCGCCCAAACTCAGCGGGAGCGCCCAAACTCAGCAAGAGCACCTAAACTCGAACCTGTAGAGTGGATTTAATCGCCGTCTCTGGCGGGAGCGCCCAAACTCGTCGGGAGCGCTCAAACTCGGCGGGAGCGCCCAAATTCTGCAACAGTGACGATGCATCTATGAGAGACCTTCACTGCGAAGTTATGCTGCCTGGTAGGACTAGCCATACTCGTGTCGAAAGCATTAGTTTTTTTGTCTCAGATTGGATCTGTCGGGTGAGTATGGTGATTTTGCATATGTGATGCTTCGTAATACGATGGTGTTGTGGGGGTGGAGTATCCTAACTGGCAATCCTGGCGTTTTGTCGGGAGGCACTTTTAATTCTACGATACTTGCCCAAGGATACCGGACTCAGGCTGGCCCTGGGCATGACCTTGCTGGAATTGCACTACATCCTACAAGTTTTCTGTGTCCGTCAAGAAGATGGGGGAGGAAGGAACCGGGAGAGCTAGCGACATAGGGGCGCGCGGCAAGTGTAGAGTTCTGGAAAAGATCCCAGGGCAACTGGAGGCCTCGTTTCGGGCGCGCGGCAAGCGGAGGGGCTTTAGCCCCGCAGCCGCCGCGCGCCACAGGAGTCGGACCAGTGGTCCCACTTTTTTTTTTTGTGTGGTATTTTGCCTTTGTTTGTGGTAGTACAGTGTCTTTTTGGGTGTTTTTTTATGAGATTGGACGTCTCCTCGACCCGAAATCTGAAATCGGACATAGCTGATTGTCCGATTTCAAAAAAACTAGTTTTTTTCGCAAGAAACGGGTCGATCAGGGGGCACAGACCCCAAAAATGCAACAAGATACCTTGTCCGATGGGTGTGGATGGAGACGTTGACAGACCATCTTCTGTGCCCAACGAATCGATAGTTGTCTGATCTCAGAGATTTTCGTGGGAGACGTCCGAGCTCACCAAAAACAGGTTCACTGAGGAGGGCCCACAGACCACAGAAATGCAACAAAAAACCCTTGTCCGAATTCACGAAAAACAGTTGAAATTTTGTCCAATTTCGGGAAAATCCCCAAAAATGAACCAAAAAAATTTGACAAGATGATAGATACAAACAGAATTGAAGTGAGGCGTTGACAGACCATCCTCTGTGCCCCACGAATTGCAGACACGGAGCGATTCGTTGATTCGTTGGGCACAGAGGATGGTCTGTCAACGGGGTGTGTACAAGTTGAACATCCTCAAACAAATCTGGGAAAACCCCATGTGGATCAATCTTTAAAAAAATTCTTAATCCTTGCGGGATGGAGTCAGGTCTGACAGTGTGACATTGTGTCTCAACAAGAAGAAAGTCCATCTATGAAAAAAGTAGAATGTTTCCTCTGTGCCCCACGAATCGCGGGCGCGGGGTGTGTGCAAGTTGAGATTGCATCACACTCATGAGTCGTCAACAAAGAATCCAACCGGGGGTATTTGCGACTGTCAGTGTGAAAACCTGACTACACGGGACGAAAGGCTACTCAAAACAGCTGTGGCGGAATGCAGCCTGCGCTACCCCCAACGTGCCGGTCGCGCTGCACGTCAGGGTGGATTCTATTAAAAGCCAAGACTAACTACAGGCCAAAACTAGCAACTTTTTGATAGTCAAGGAGGGGGTTTGACCCTTGAAATGACATCACCCCGAAGAAGAATTCGACAGAAAATAAATATTTCAACGAATCACCTTGGGCACGTTTATACTGCAACTTTGTGAGAGCTGTCACTTGAGCTTCGAATCTAATCAAACCGAGCTCGGGAAAGATTTCTGTAACGCGGACCAAATCTAAGGCGTTTTACCTGTCAAATGGCTGATGTTGAATGACAAATTCGTCACGAAACATTCATCCAAACTTCTTATCCTCGTGGTTTTTCTACCTCAGCTTGTTGAGTTGTACAAAAAAGTGCCCTCTTTGAATTCGGTCCGAGCACGGAAAGGATCCCTATGATTTTTTTTGAGTTTAGGTGGCATTCTTGGTGCAATGAGATTTTGACCCAAAAATGCGAATTATTTTGTAGTCTCATCTCATAAAACATTTCAACTTAATTGAAGGTCTCCAAAAGTTGTCCTGAAGTCATCCAAAGAATTTTGCCATCCGGAACATATTTGCTGAGATATTTATCATTCAATGCGATTTCACGGGTAACCTGGAAGCGTGACTCCACTTTCAGATTCTTGACTAGATTTTTCCCACACTGATAAAACAGGACGATATTTCACACAATAATTGAAACCTCGTGTTGACAAATTAGTATTCAGAAATCTTCTTCACCCTTGAGTCAATAAAACAAAGCAACACACACTGCATGAAAACAACTCTGTGTGCTCATTCGAGCTCATAGAGCTTCCAGCAAAGCTACTAGACTATTGACCGCATTATATCTTTCTCTTTCTTTCTTTCTTTCTCTCTTGGTGGCAGGGCACCTGCTCACAGTGCTAGTAGATGAAATTCACACGCTGGTTATGGGCAGCAGCTGGTGGGATGATCAAGCAGGACGAAGAAGCGCTGCGCAACCAAGTCGCTTGTCAACATTTATTTTTTTGAACTGTCTCACCAGAAGTGGCTATGCATTTCCTGCCCTTTTTTGTGTCCAAGCACCTCTGTGGTGTGGACTTTTCCATTCTCTGTGGCAGGGCATGACAAAACTTGCATCAATAGTGGTTTGTAACATATACATGAGTGAATCTTGAAATGAACATGCTTAAAAAGTGAATTTGCCTAATTAATCAAACATCAGTGATTTGTTCGTGACCATTGTGGACACAGTGATTTTGTTGTGCGCGTGTGTGTGTGTGTGGAACACAGGTCTGGTAAGGCTGGCAGCAGGAAACAGCATGCTAATGAAGCTCAGATTTTGGTTTGAAAGTGCCCACACGTTCGATTTCTGGGTTTCTAATGTACAGCCAGTCGTTGCTAGTTTGTTTGGAAATGGACACAAAGGGACCAAAGCACGAGACGACGCACAAATGGGAATCCTGGAAATGCACGAGTGGATATTGATGCACGTCATTGATGAGGCCAACAACGCATTTTGGCCGATTCTGGCGCCTACCCTTGAAGATATCAATTTTTTTTGACATTCTTCACGGAACAAAAGCAGGTCAAGGCACCTGACAGTGCGGTCTACCTGCCAAACTAATTGACCTGGAACAAATGTCTGTGCAAGAGTTGATTGCTTTGCAAAAAAATCCTCAACACAATAACTACATATTCAATTTGTTTTTTGATGGACATTGAAAATAAATTTATCTGAACATCGAAAATTTGACGACCATGAAATCCAATGAATGTGAGAGTCCTGACACAACAAGCAAACACAACCTGCATCACACGGCACAAGTTTAGAAGATGATAAAACTTGAAAGTGACTAAGTCGATCAAGTCAATGTGTGGCGGTGGAAAGAGTTTGTGAAACATGTTAACGTGAGAAGAAGAGACATTGACAAGAAGAATTCATCGAAAGTGGATGAAACAACAATGTGAAAAGAATAAGGTGTACATTGTAACAATTGTTAAAATAGCGCTCAAGCCCAAAAGTGATTTGAAAATAATGGTAGTTGATGAGTGATTGTCATCAGACGCAATCGGTGATTTCTTAATTCATATTGAATACCTCAAGTGAATTTAAAAATCACACTTGTGATTTTCAAATTGATTGAGATTTGGAATCAACAAACATTGAATTTGTTTTTGTTACCCTACAATTTTTTTTAGTAGCTTTACTGGAAGCTGTGATTGTTCGAATAAAACCATTGAAGTGATTATGGCTTATCAAGAAAGTTTTTTGAATTTCTGAGGACGAAAATGATCGTGGCGAAGTGTACGTGCTTTTGTTATACACAAGACTCAGTTGATCCACTCTGTCCCTCAAAAATTGCGGTAAGATCAGAACATATGAATCCAAGGAATATATATAACAGCCAGCAGTGAAATATTATAACGGGCATTGGTTCTGCGACCGAGTAACTTATACAATCAAACTTGAACATACAAAAAGCAAAACTATGAAAATGAAGATATTGTAGGAAGAGAAGAGGACCCTTTTGTGCTCCGATATATTACATTGAGACACAAAAAGAAAATAGCACACAATTCTATTGAATGTGTACCGTCATAAGAGAAAGATAGTGTAGTCTTCCGAGGACTATAATGATCGATTAACCCCGTAGCTCAGGAGCAATCAGATGTAGTCTGACTATTTCAATCATGTTGTAAGTTGCTAGTGATTCTTAAACGTATCGTGACTTGCAACATCTCCTCATTGTAATGTAAATGTTTGTGGTTGTTAAGTAAGGAGCGAGTAGGTTGACTAAGGTACACTGTATGTTTTAAACACAAAACCTGAATTCATATTTGCAGACTGTGTCACAGATCCGGGTGGTCTTTTATACAGTATGTTGTTTAAATGAGCATGCTCCTTGACAGATCATATTCTGTTAACGAGACATGTTCTTTAATACACAAACAAGATGTATACACTCGATAAGAAATCAAAGGACAGAGTTTTATTGGCTAAGAAACCGATTGACACAGTATGTCATATAAAGGCAAATGTAACGTAAATTTGCAGATTTTAAGCGACATTTGTCAACACGCGTAATCTTGTGATGAATGTGTGGCCGCGGGGTTGGGTGGAGCATAGTTGACACGTATCTCAAGATCTTTTGAGCACATGAGAAATGGTTTGACTGATGTTGCTTTTATTACTTCGTAAGAAATAGTCTAGTAGCTTTGCTGTAAGCTCTATGTAGTCAACCAAAACTCGGGGGTCGAATTTTGGTCTTTTCTTGCCGGTGGAAAATTCTTGTGAACGCTGATCAAGGAGTGAACGTACGCTTACGGAAAATATGTGTGTCTTCTTCGCCTGTATCAAGTGCATGCGTTATTTTCAAATAGATTCTTTTCACAATCAAAATCTGTTCTCTCCCGGAGCTTACATTAAATATAGACTATGGTCTAAAGATAGCACACTCTTTTAATTGAGCTGAATCGCAAAAGGTGTTCTGTTGTTTTGTGAGATTGAGAGAACACATTACTCTCCAAGAGCAGACCAATTATTTTTAGACTTGAATTGAGGAATGATTTGAATCCTATGAAAGTGATTTTATTAATACTAAAAGTAATTTTGTAGCAGTATTACACATCTCAAATATTGTTGTTTCACGATTCCTGGACCAATAAAATAAAGCAAGCTGCAAAAAACGCTGGCAGATTCACATCCGACTTTGAAGTTTTCCATTTTATTATTACTAAAAGTAATTTTGTAGCAGTATTACACTACCCAACTATTGTTCTTCCACGATTCCTGGACCAATAAAGTAAAGCAAGCTGCAGCCTGCAAAAAACGCTGGCAGCTGCACACCCGACTTTGTAGTTTTCCATTGGTTTTGTCACGGTGCGCCAAGATCCTGGCCTGCGTGCAAGAGAGTCTTGGTTAAATCTCCAAGTTTAAACTTGTTAGACAGAGGCATCATGATTTTTGTACAGAGGCATCACTTTTTGACAGAGGCATCACCTTTTGGCAATACCAAATCACCCTTGTTGGATTTGCAATCATCGAAAAGTACAGCAGTTACTCAGAAAGTGTCTTGGGTAGCCTGAGGAATCCAAGAACAGTTATTTTCAGGGTTTCGGCACAAAAAACAAATCCGAGCCAATCGCTTTGGTCCTACTTGACCAAGTCGGGGTCTTTGCCCTAAAGAAAGATGAAAAAAAGAAAGGTAAAGTGTAGGATCTGAAAACGCTGATTCTATTTTCAGAGAGATGTTTACAATATGCTCTTTTTATTGATTCAACTCAACCCCCAAAATTTTTGGGTGCCTAGAGCCAGGCATACCCACACGCCTCGGTCTAATACGAGAGTCCCATCTTGCCAAATTTTTGTCATTATTGGTGTCAGTTTCAGCGATACAGCGCCCACAAAAAATATCTGCCGCCGCGCGTTCAGTGAGTCACGCCCACTAACGAGATCTTGTTTCAAATGAGAACGTTCAGTTTAGGCCCTTCTTAGGTCAAGCGCACATTTTGGAATGCCTTTCTTCCGACTCGGACTCAGTTCGCGCAGCGGGCCTTAAAAGCCAGCACGTTGATGGCTGAGATCTTTGTCGAGTTTATATCATTAACGTGTGATATGTACTCTTGCGTCTCTGGCTTGTCGAAACTCTTCTGACGTGTCTTATGCCCATCACGGAAGAGGTGAATACAGGGTGGCAAAGACCCATAGGATCCCTTACGTTACACATCACTTTCTGCAGAAAAGCCACTAATTGTAGGGCTCTTTTGCAAAAAATCACCTACACAGTTAAGGCATCCTATGGGTCTTCGCCACCCTGAAGCCGTCTGTGTTAACCTGTAGCTGTCTGTGTGAATCGTAAACAGCTATTTTCCCGTATATCACACCTTCTTCGTATTTTGTTATCTCCTCCAGATATTCGTGCATCACTGCCGAACTCAAAAGAGACTTTTGTCTCGGATTTGAATCCTGTGTGCAGGGTCGTTTTGCACCCCAAGAAACTTGGGTCATTTCACACCCAAAAAATCGGTTGTTTAAGGGAAACTCAAATTCTAAAAATTGGTTCGCTGCCAGCCCCCCCCCCCCCATGCTCTCTGCGCGTTTCGGATCTTAAAGGGAGGGCTGCAATAGGGTGGCTACGATTAGTAGGCTCCTGAAAATTACAGGTCTCTTTTGCAAAAGAGCCCTATAAAAAAAGACTATATTCTGCAAAAGAGAACTATAATTTTAAGGAGCCTAGTACTCGTAGCCACCCCATATTGGTCATGACTAAGAAAATTTCTTGGATTTACCAAAAATTTGCCTTGGACATAGATGATTTTCCAGCAACGGTCCCAAGGAAATGGCGCTGGAGGGGAGAGACGAGGGCGATGCCTTACGTGTACTAACTTGATACTGTGGCTCAGCCCAAAGCTAGTCAGCGTGTAGGCATTATCAAAGCTCCCTTTTGCACAGACAAGATCACACTCGTTTGTTCGCTCCAGCGCCAGATCAATACAGCCGTGGCTACAAAATTATTCGTGACCAAGAGAGAAAATTCGGAAATCCAAACAATTCCGATAAATATATATACATATACATATATGTAAGTATACATGTAAATATATATATATATGTATACACATGCATACATATACAGACACCTCTGCTCATCTCGCTCTCTACACAGTGCAAACAGCGCCTGCACCGCGACACCTCTATTTCTATGTGCACAAATACCTATGTACCCATATATACGTAAATATACAATGTACACAAATACATATGTATATACACATGTACACATGTACAAACATATCAATATACAAATATATACATATATATATACACATATATATATACACACATGACCCCACACTTCTCGTGACACCTTGCACACCCCTAGGGACAATGCGTACTCATGCACTCTAAACCCCCCCCCCCCCCCCCCCCCCCCCCCCCCCCCCCCCCCCCCACCCCCCACCCCCCCCCCAACAC
>Ga0105055_10010591_pt1 | contig 11504 bp, 16 predicted proteins | sample BON03_FD_78090 | JGI IMG/M metagenome (GOLD analysis project Ga0105055, IMG submission 78090) | Freshwater microbial communities from Lake Bonney liftoff mats and glacier meltwater in Antarctica - BON-03 | ecosystem: Environmental > Aquatic > Freshwater > Ice > Glacier meltwater | place: Lake...
AAACCGGCCAAAGAACTGATTGCTCAGAACCCTCCTCAGGATGACCTCCAAACCCAAGCAACCTTGGGCCTGGTTGTTGCCTAGTGTAAACGAGGCGGATTCGTGCTCCAAAGAGCGACCAAATCGGCCCTTTTGGAGACGACTTTGGGTTCGCTGGCTGACACAGTTGCAGAGAGTGTGACAGAGAGTGATGAAGTGGATGGCAATACAGATACTTTGGCTAACTGTGCGCACACGGCTCCTCTTTGCGGTCATGCTTTGTACACGCTTCGTTGGAATTCAGTAGTGTTCTCAGAGACGTGCGGTGATTTGCCTATACATGTGCCGCAGGAAGCAGATGGCAATACAGGTGCTCTGGATCACTGTATGGACACAACAAATCCTTACGAGTCTGGGTGCGTTGGCATTTGATCTGGATTCCACGGTGGTCACGGAGAAAGTCTGTAATTTGGGAACGACTGCGTTTGAGGAGATCGGCACGGTGCACAGGCTGAAAAACAAGGTACCTGCCACCAATTTGAATACGCTATCTTACTCAGTTGCGGAGGGTGTGACAGCGAGTGGAGCTGTGGATGGCAGTGCCAAGGTTCTGGCTCCCTGTGCAAGCACAACTCTTATTTGCAGCCTCAAGGCGTCGAAATTTGTTTTGTTTACCGACAGTGGGTCTGAGTACGACATCTTGCTTGGTCGTGAAGAGTGTGACAGAGGGTGGTGCTGCAGATGGCAGTGCAGATGCGCTGGATGGCTCTGCAGGCACAATATCTCAATACAGCCTTGGTACGTGGTCATTTGGCTTGGATTTTACAGTGGTTTTGGACACTATAAGTGACTTGGGTAAGTTTGCGCTTCAGAAGGTCACCGCCTTGCACAGGCCTTTCACAAAGAAAGCCGTCACGTACTTGGGTACGTTAGTTTGCTCGGGGGCGGAGAGTGGGCCAGAGGGTGGTGTCTCGTATGGCAGTGCCAATGCTCCATCCCACTGCACGAGCACAATTCCTATAGGCAGCCTTGGTGCGTGGGCATCTGCATTGGATTCGACAGTGGTATTGGACAATGCCTGGAATCTGGGTAACACCTCGCTCAAGGATGTTGTCGCTATGAAGAGGCTGGTCATCAAAGTGGCAATCCCAGAATTCAGTGCACCGGCTGGGTTGGGTGCGGGTGGTGTGACACAGGGTGGCACTGCAGATGGCACTGCAGATGCACGGGCCAGCTCTGCGTGGACTGCCCATCCTTGCGGCCTTGGTGCGTTGACTTTTGGCTTGGATTTGGCGTTGTGCTTAATTGCACAAGGTACAACAGAAAGCAGCACTACAGATGGTCGTACACAAGCTCTGGCTCACTGGGGGAGCATGGATACTCCGTGCAACCTTGGCACATCGGTATTTGGTTTGGATCCAACAATGTTGTCGGCGACGGATTGTGAATTGGGGGTGACTACGAAAAAATCGTTGCCGTAAACAGGCAGTTAATCCAAGTAGTTGCCACGTGTTTGAGTACGCCAAATTGCTCAGTTATTGAGGGTGTGACCCAGTGGGGCGCTGCACATAGTATTACAATTGCTTTGGCTCGATGTGCGAGTACGGCTCCTCAACGCAGCCTTGGATTTATGATTCGTACTTGAATGAGGCAGTGGTGTCCGAGACAGGCTGCGGTTTGCCAGTGGGTACGGCTGCGCATCCTGAGGTGGTCGCCGTGGGAAGGCTGTGTTCCCAAATATCTGCAACACATTTGAGTACGCTGTCTTGCTCAGTTGCGGGAGGGGCGATAGAGAATGGTGTTGCGGCTGGCAATGCAGATGCTCTGGCTCACTGTGCGAGCACAGCTCACACATGCGGCCGTGGTGTGTTGACCTTTAGCCTGGATTTAGCAGTGGCTTCGAAAGAGGGCTGTGTTTTGGGTGGGGCTGCGCTTCATGGAGTCATCGCCGTGGAGAGACAGTTGATTCAAGTGGCTGCTATGCACTTCAGTACGACGCCTCGCTCAATTGCGGAAGGTGTGACAGAAGGTGGCACTGCTCATTGTAGTACAGATATTTTGACACACTGTAGCAGCACGACCCCTCCATGCGGCATGGTCTGTCGACTTTTGGCTTGGATGCAACAGTGGCATTGCAGGCAGGATGTGCATTGAGTAGGGCTGTGCCTTACGAGGTCACCACCAGCAAGAGACGCCTAATCCAAATATCTACCATGAGTTTGAGTACCCTGCCTTGATCTGCAGTGGAAGGTGTCACTGAGGGTGGTGCTACAGATTGCAGTGCACATGCCGTGGCAGAGTGCGCCAGCACGGCTCCTACTTGCGGCCTGGGTGCGTCGAAACTTGGGGTGGATTCAGCAGTGGTGTTGGAAACGGGCTGTGGTTTCGGCAGGAGTGCGTTTCAGGAAGTCGTCACTGTGGGGAGGCTGTTGATGCAGGTGACGGAAATGAATTTGAGTATGCCATCTTGCTCAATTGCGCAGTTTATGCCAGAAAGTGCAGATACAGAAGGCAGTCCAGACACTCTTGCCCAGGGTACAAGTACAGCGACCCCATGCAGCCTTGGTGCTTGGGCATTCAGCTTCGAATCAAGATTGGTGTCGGGAGACAGCTATAATTTGGGAAAGGCTGCACCTCAGGAGGAGGTCTCTGTCGGCAGGACGTTGAAACATGTGGCAGTCACTGTTTTGGCTGCGCAACATTGCTTGGTTGCGGAGGGTGTGCCAGCGAGCGGAACAAGAAGATGGCAATGCACATACTTCAAGTTACTGTGCGAGCACGGCCACTATGTGCAGCCTTGGTACATCGATCATAGTACTTGACTTGGATTCAACAGTGGTCTCTGCGAAGGACTGCGATTTGGGTTGGGCTGTGCCTGAACAAGTTGTGGCCGTCGTCGTCGTGGAGAGTCCGTTGATCCAAGAGACTGCTGTAGTGTCGAATACACCATCCTGTTTGGCTGCGGAGGGTGTGACAGAGAGTGGAGCTGCACATGCCATTGCAAGTGCAGGTGCTCTGGATTACCATGCGGACACAGATCCTATATGCGGCCTTGTCTTGTTGGTATTTGGATTGAATCCCAGGGGGATATCAAAACCCTACTGTGAGTTTGGTAAGGCGCGTCAAGTGCTGGTCTGTATGCACAGGCAGTTGCAACAAGTAGCGGCCACGGTTTTGGATCCTGCATGCGGCCATGGTGAGTCGACTTTTGGCTTGAATTCAACAGAATTTTCGAAAGCGGACTGGGACTTGGACGGTGAATCGCTTCAGGAAGTCGGCACCGTTGAGACATCGCGGATTCACGTGTCGGCCTCTAGTTGGAATACGCAGTTTGGTGCACTTGCGGAGCTTATGACACAGGGTGGGTGTAGAGATGGCAGTGAACATGCTTGGACTCCCGGTGCGAGCACGACATCTCCATGTGGCATTTGTGCGGCAGACAAGACCCCTCCATGTGGCATTTGTGCGTCGACACCTGGATTGGATTGGACACAAGTGTCGAAAACGGGTTGTCCTATGGACAAGGCTAAGCCTCAGGAAGTCCTGGCCGTGGAGAGGCCATTGAACCTGGCACCTACCACGAATTTGAGTACCTCCAATTGTCTACTTGCCAAGGGTCTGACAGAGACTGATGCTACACTTGTCAGTGAAGATAGTCTGGCTCACTGTGCGAGCACACCTCATGGATTCTCCCATACTGCGTAGGCGTTTAGGTTGAAGTCAACAGTGGTATCAGGACCAGGTTGTGATTTAGGTAAGGATGCACTGCCGGAAGACTTCACCGTGGAGAGGCTGTTCAGCCAGGTGGCTGTCACTGTCACTGTTTTGGGTGCGCCCCCTTGCTCAATGACGGAGCGTATGACGGAGAGTGATGCTGTGAATGGTAGTACAGATGCTTTAGCTGACAGTGCAAACACGACTCCCTGATACGGCTGTAGTGCGAAGACGTTGGCATGGGAAAAAGCAATGGTGTTGGAGATGGACTTCAATTTGAGCAGGGATGTGCTTCAGGCAGCCATCCCCGTGGAAATGCCGTCGAACGACGCGACTGTGACGGGTGAAAGTATTGCAGTTTGCTCGATTATGGAGACTGCGACAGAGGGAACTGCTGCAGATGGCGGTTCAGACAATCGGGCCCACGGTGTGGGTTTATCTCCCCCATTCGGTTGTGGTGCGTTAGTTATTGACTTGGATTCAAACGTGGAATTGGAAACGGGCTTTGATTTGTGCGAGGCCGCGGTTCAAGAGGTTATCACCGTGCAAAGGCTGTTAATCCAGGTAACTGCCTCGAATGTTATGTCGATGACTGACTCATCAGTGTCTGGTGTGACAGAGGGGGTCGCTGTAGATGGTAGTACAGATGTTCTAGCTCACTATACAAGCACAGCACTTATGTGCGGCTTCAGGGCCTTGACACTTGGTTTAGATTCGACAGAGATGTCAAAAACAGGCTGTGTTTTGGGTCAGGCCAGGCCTGACGAAGTCCTCGCCGTGGAGAGGCTGTTGACCGAAGTGGCTGCAACGGGGTTGAGTGCGCTGTTTTCCTCGGTTGAGTTTACAAGAACGTGGCTCTACGGAAAGCAGCGATGCCCTGGATCACTGTGCGGGAATATAACCTGTGCTGACCGCACCTCGAGGTCTCGGTGTCTTGGACCTACGCGGGCGGGAACGTCTTCATCTGGGCGCTATCGCAGTCTTGCGTAAGCGCCATCTTGAGTTCAGTTGGTGTTTATTATAAACCGTTGCAACTATGGAGACCCGAGTTACTACAAATAGAGTCTATGGGTGCTTAGAAGTGTGTGTTCACATGGGTCGCTGTCATGGCATCCCTATGCCCATGACGCGTTCCCACACGCAGTACCTATTGATGTACGCAAACCCTGATCATATTCCTATTTTTTTCTCCATCTGCATCTCCATTTATCTAATTCCTGCTATGTGTATCCAAACATGTATACACATAACCCGGCTCATATGCCCATCTTCCTTTTCTATCTGCATCTTCGTTTCTCTACAGTCTGCATATGTGTATCTAAACATGTATCCGCATAACCCGGCTCCTATGCCTATCTTCCTTTTCCATCTGTTCTTGCGTATGTGTATCGAACCATGTATAAACATAACCCGGTTCCTATGTCTGTCCTTTCCTATCTGCATCTTCATTTCTCTGCTTCCTGCGTATGTGTATCTAATCATGTATACGAATTTCCCCTCCCTTCCATATTCTTACACATTTATAGCCATGTTCATATATATATATATGTGCCGACTATTCTGTAATGACCCCTTATAATTTGTTTGCTCCACTTACAAAACGTCTCTGTGTACCCGCTCCTAGCGGTGTCGCCTGATGTCTACACACTTGTGACCCCATCTTCAGAGTCTGTATTTCTCTAATCATGTGTGCTTACGCTTCCTATGAATGCACATATAACATTTTCACATGAAAAAGTGAAATTCTGTGTGTAGCCTCCCATATATGAGCTGACCGACCAAGTCTTCATTCGTATCTTTCCCATCCACCTAAACACGTACTCACGTGGGGATGTCTACACCATGCGCGGTAATTAGATTAGAATAACTTGCATACACGATGAAATATATACAGTCACACACGAACATACTTTAATAAATTAAATACTTATAATTTGCATACATCCAATACATGATAAAATATAGGAACAAACAAATAAATACATTTGATTACCTGTTAACAAACGTATGTTCCACGTATGGTTTATTCGTACATGCTCCGTGTTTCTTGATGTTTATGTTGTTCTCTGTCTCTTATATTTGACTACATGTGTATGCGTTTGCCATGCATGTACCTTAATATATCAAATAACTATAACTTACATACATTAAATCCATGATAAAATATGTGAACAAACTCTAACAATGATATATATGTGTGAAAACATGGAAACTACGTAAAGACAAGACAATAATGAAAATAGGTTAGAACAGTAATCCACATGCTTCACATAAACAATGAACTATAAAAATACAAGATTAAATTGCTATTACGGATGTCTGTCGTGTTCTATTCCTCATTTGTATGTGTATCTGTGTATGCGAATGTCTACTTCAAAACAATATTGCGGGAGTGCCTTAAAAAAGACTCACTGATGAAAAGTGCTCAATGAATCCCAGATTCTTGCCATAAAGCCTGAAACAACTCCTGACAGCAATGTTGTGATGGTGTTGGTGCGTGTTTGGCAGCGTGTGTGTGTGTCGACAGCACACACTCGCTGGCCCCATTACATGTGGCAGAGGTAGTGTGTAGGTTTGTGCGTGGTGGATGAGTAAGATGAGGAGTGTGTGCGTGGTGGATGAGGAGGATAAAGAGTTTGGCAAGCAAACCTGACATGGAGGACAACTTTGTCCCTGATATGGAACTTTGTCAGGTGTGTGCGTGGTGGATGAGTAGGATGAAATTTTTGGCAAGTTGAAGTTACTGATCAGTATGGGTTGTCGACTTTGAGATTCAATGGCAGTTGCAAAAAGGAAAACACTTCAGGTCCTTGGTCGGAGCTTCAGTATCATACATATCTAGACAAAACAAACGTCGAGGGCACGCTATCGTGTACTTGACCTGGTAGAAACGCAGCAAAAAGAGGTAGGGGTAACGCACCTGCGTTGGGGGGGAAGCGTCGTAATGCTATGTACACAACAAGGATGCAGGGCAAGACGGGTAGGGTGGCGTACCTTGGGGTCGCACAGATTACGGCTGGTTGGGAGGGACAGATTTGAATGACACAGACATACTATTGTATGGATAAAAGGCCCGCAAAACACATGGTATGCGCGCCCGAGTAAGTACTACATGGCCATGAGGGAAAGATTTATATTTTTCTGTCCACGATGCAGTTGCAGAGGCGTGCTGCTCGCCCCGGAGAACCGAGTTGTGCAGCACAACACTGTCATGTTTTAACCCCGCTGTCTCAGTGACAAATGATTGTGAATGGCACACCTTTAATCCTATCTCAAGAAATAACCAATCTATGCAGTGCCATCCTTTGCGGCTACTGAGGTGAGGCCTAGCGACTCATGGAGCGTCAATCGTTGCCGCCACGCGCCCGTCACAACCTCAATCCCTTATTGGGCACGCATGCATGCACACCAGATGCACACATAGACATGTCATATACATGTACACATAGACATGTCAACATGCAGCGAGAAGCCTAAACCCCCTGCCCTAGGGAGGACACAACATGTCAGCATGACATGTGGCGGCAGGAGCCGGCAAGAGCGACAGATTGTAAGAGTCACTACCAGAGTGGAGATCATTCTTGATCTTCCTTTTGGTTTTCCAATAAACAACATTATCTCTCTCTACCAGAGGGAGAGAACAGAAGTTATGAGGAACACACAACAGGCAAACAGCACGGAAGTCACTCATATGTCAATATCCTAATCATTGACAGGTGCAGTGACTCAAGGGTTTACAAGCTCATAAGGACACATGTCCAGCATTGCTGGGTTAGACATGCTAACAAACGTGAGCGAATCAGACTGCAAAACGTGTCAGAAGCACGCATGCGGTGTATACGTGCAGCAGGCGAGGGAGAGGGGTGTAGGTTGGTGGCGGGACGTGGAGTCGGCAGCAGTTGTTGTGGAAGATCGTGCTCCGGAGTTGGGTTTTGGTTGCGACGCGCTCAGTAGTCAGCTGGCAATGGTCTGTTGGTGGAAACACCACATGATGGCGCCTTGGTTTTGGCTTGATGTGCACAGGTGCAGGCCCGGGGAATCTTGCTGACATTGTACGCCCACTTTGGCCTCCCTTCGTCCCAAGCATGCGTTCTGTTTTTGTTTGTGTTGTTGTTATGCCACCACACAGTTAGTCCTCCAATTACATCAGGAACGCACACAGGTGGTGTGCAGTAATAGGGAAGCTCGGAAACGCCCGGCCGAATCGAACGCCACTCCCGCAATGGACCTTGGACACATGAATGTTGTTTTGAAGTTGTTTATGTGTATGTTGGTAGTGGATTTAGGAATTGTATTTATTATTATTGTTATTATTATTATTATTATGATGTTTTGTCTTGACTTGTTTTTTGTTTTCCCACACCCCATTTTTTTCCCCCCTCAATTGTTTCTTTTTCTTTTTCGTCTTTGGAGTTCATTAAATGTGTGGTTGAGATGGATGTGTTGTGGAGGAGGTGTAGCATGCTATGCAGAATGTACGAATATGGTAAACAAGTGGTAAGGGAGTGATTGTGACAACCGGGACTATCAAGGGCGCCGAGGTTGGGTTTTCAAACTTGCATGTGGGACCCGTTTGGCGCGAGTGCACATGATCCGTATGGTGCACTGGGGACCTACCTGTCTGGCGCACTGGGGACTTGTTTGGCGCACTGGGGACCCGTTTGGCGCATGTGGGACCCGTTTGGCGTGAGTGTGACCCGTTTGGCGCACTGGGGACCCATTTGGCGCGAGTGGGATCCGTTTGGCGCGAATTTGGGACCCGTTTGGCGCGTGTGGGACCCGTTTGGCGCATGTGGGACCAGTTCGGCGCATATGCACCCGTTTAGCGCGAATGTGACCCGTTTGGCGCAATGGGGACCCGTCTGGCACACTGGGGACCTGTTTGGCACGAGTCGGGCAGACACCCGCACGTACGGACCTTCCAACACCACGCTGAGTCAACGAGTTTCAACCCCAACTGCAGTGGAGATGGTTAACGTGGTCATCACGTCGACCATCAAACACTTGAAGACAGACCAGCACGTGCTCGGAGGGGGGGGTCAGACATCATCTGTACGTTTCAATGATGAGGGGAGGAGACCCCGGCGAATACAAATTTTTAAATTCTGCCGACTCTTCTTCTCTCTCAGAGAAGGTGATTACATTGACTGAAGGTATTACATAATGGATGTCTTGTTTGAGCTTCTCGCGCCAAACGGGCCCCACATGCGCCAGGATGGAAGTGAAGCGGGATGGAAGTGTGGTGTGTGGATGTGAGGTCAGGCGTGAGGACTTGAGGGACAGGTGGTAGGGTGCGAATATGAGGTGGTAGGGTGTGGTTGGGTTGGACTTGGAGGTGCGAGTACAGTGTTGTGGAGTGGAAGGTTGGTGAGGGCACTGGTCTGAGTGTCCACTGGTGACGACAACTATATGTTTTGGCGCGATTTGGCCGCAAATTCATTTCCCGCAAAATCTGCAAAAGCACACTAAAAAAGATCGAGGAAAAACACAAACAAGTCATTACCAGAAATTCTGAAAAACCACACGTTTCCTGAAGAAAACAGGCAAACAAGAATTTCTGCTTTTTTTTGTTTTAATTTTTAATAATGTTATGCCGCCACTTATGGTCTTCAGGTTTTGGTTTGTCATGCTACATCCTAGCACTCAATTACAGCAGGAACGCATATATTTTTTTTTGGTGTGTGTGTTTTGCCGCCACACAGCTCGCGCGCCAAGTACAGCAGGAACGCACACAGGTGGTGTGCATTAATAGGGAAGCCCGGAAGCGCCTGTCTCGAAGGCACTCCCATTCATTTGATGGCAAATCATTGTGTGAAGGCACTCCCATATAGCTACGTTTATTTTTATTTTTTTCCCCCTTTTTCGCCAGTACCGGGTCGAGGCAACTCGAATTGTTTCCAGCAAGAGTTTTTTGGTGAAATTCTGAAAATCATGCCCTCTACTTTTCTACTCGCAATTTGTCTGGCATCCCTTGCACGACCTGCACAGGGACTCGCAACGTTTGAAAATATACATACGCTTCCACATGTATATATGCATACACCTACACAAGGATTCGCAATGTTTGAAAAAATTTCATCCGTGTACTTGTGCATATACATTCTGATCCACATCCACACGTCCCCACACACAGATCAGCTCACACACATGCACACGCACACATAATTATTCACAGCGGGAGCGACGTTCACAGCGGGAGCAACCAAATTGACGTGGCAATCGAGCACCCAGCGCCAGGCGCTGAACTTATATACATCCCTAACATTCCCCTGTGGCTGCGCATCCGCAAAGCCGAGACTCAGTGCTTTGAAGTTTTCTTGAATGACGAAAGCAAAGGGATCACGTGCGACCACGATACCATTCTCGACGTCACACCCATCCCAGGTAAGATTTAATCCCTGTGCTTTTCTATGGGCGTGTCTGAATTGAAAAAGTGAAATGAATCGCGATCAAACTCATGGAACAGGCGAGTATCAGATCAGACTCGTCGCCACCTTCCTACTTTCATCACATGGACCCTTCTTCGAGTCGACCTTCAGGATCTTGCCTGGCGGTGAGTTTTGCCATGTTTATCATCCTTCAAAACCAAACACATACGGCTAGCCGGCCAAGATGGTTCAGTCTCACTCAACGTGTCAAAACACAAACGCACACGGTGTGTAAGCACGCCCACGCACACGGTTACTAACAGACTAACGTCTGCACGCAGCCTCATACCCAAATGAGTCATATCATTCTGGTGAATGCGTCATGTCACACTCATGAATGCGTTATGTCACACAGCTCCACTTCCGACAGCCCCGCCAGCATGCGTCCACGAATATCACAAGTGGTGGCACTCTTCGAACATCTGGATGCACTCAACATGGAGAGGTGTCGTGACTCATAAAGTAAGCCCCCCCCCCCACCCCCCCAAAAAACTCCCTCCTCTCTTCTCCCTCCCTCCTCGTCCTGAGTGAGATTGTACCAATCACGTTGCAAGCACGTGCTTATGACTACAGGCTCGCTCTCTCTCGCATACAAAATTGCACACACACACATACACACATACACACATACACACACGCACACACGCACACACGCATGCACACAAGCACACACAAACACGCCCGCGTGCGCAAACACACGCGCACACGCGCTCGCGCGCACACACACATATCCGCAAACACTCGCATAGGCATAGATACTCATTTACGCACATATGCACACGCACACACAAACACACACACGTGCACACGCACGCGCACGCGCTCAAGCACACAGGCACTGGAGGCTACATGCAAAGCCACACACACACACATGCACGCACATGCACACACATACACACACAAGCACACACATACACACACATACACACACAGGCACCGACAGATATGTGGAACTATCAGGAGATTCTTCACGAACTAAAACCTACAATCTTGATCGAATTCGGGTGTGAGTGTGTGTGTTTGTGTGCGTGTGTGTGCGTGCAAATTGCAACACAATGCAACACATTGCAACACGTTAATGTTCGTGTGATGATATGGGATGGCTACGGTCAGTAGGATAGATTAAATTATAAGTCTCTGTTGCAGAATGTCATGTCTTTTATAGGGCTCTTTTGCAAAAGAGACCTATCATTTTATCGATCCTACTGACCGAAGCCACCCCATAATGATCTAGAGCCGGTATCGTCTGCTCCACATGTCTATGAGCTATGTGTGTGTGTGTGCGTGTGCGTGTGCGTGTGTGTGTGTGTGTGTGTGTGCGTGTGTGTGTGTGTGTGTGTGTGTGTGTGTGTGTGTGTGTGTGTGGGTGTGTGTGTGTGTGTG
>Ga0105055_10010601_pt1 | contig 11499 bp, 10 predicted proteins | sample BON03_FD_78090 | JGI IMG/M metagenome (GOLD analysis project Ga0105055, IMG submission 78090) | Freshwater microbial communities from Lake Bonney liftoff mats and glacier meltwater in Antarctica - BON-03 | ecosystem: Environmental > Aquatic > Freshwater > Ice > Glacier meltwater | place: Lake...
AAGGTCGAGCAGCCCATGTAGTGGAAAACCGGCTCGGCGTCGCATTTAAAGCGCGAGCTGCCGTCCGGCATCACGCCTTTGCCCTGCGTCGAGCGGATCGCCGTGCAAAGATTGGAGCGCTGCGACAGGCAGGTTTTACACTGGCGGCATTCCGGCGTGTAAAGCGGGATGACATGGTCGCCGACCTTCAGCGAGGTGACGTCTGCGCCGATTTCGCGCACGATGCCGGCGCCTTCATGGCCGAGAATTGCGGGGAAGATGCCTTCCGGATCCAACCCTGAAAGCGTGTAGGCGTCGGTGTGGCAGACGCCGGTCGCCATGATTTCGATCATGACTTCGCCGGCCTTCGGGCCCTCGATGTCGATGGTTTCGATGGTGAGCGGCGCACCTGCTTTCCAGGCGACCGCAGCGCGGGTTTTCATGGGGGTTTGTCCTCCGAACGAATTAATTTTTTTCTAGCAGGATGTGTCCACTATGTCATTCCGGGGCCCGCGCAGCGCGAACCCGGAATCCAGACATAAGCTCGGAATTTGTCACTGGATTTCGGATCGCCGCTTCGCGGCGTCCGGAATGACGGCTTGGATTATGGCTGCCAAGCCTTCTCTTTTTCTCTGCTCTTCGTCGCCGTGCCGCCACCGGCCGCGGTGATGATCTTGAACAGATCGCGCAACACCTCGGTGACGCCCTGGCCGGAGGCCGATGACAGCAGCACCGGTGTTTGCTTGGCGGCTTTTTTCAGCTTCGCCATTTGCTTCTTGATCGCTTCCGGTGTCATCGAGTCGGATTTCGTGAGCGCGACGATTTCCGTCTTGTCTTCGAGCCCGTTGGCATAGGCATTCAGTTCGTCGCGCACGGTCATGTAATCGGCGCCGGCATCCTCGCCGGTGCCGTCGACCAGATGCAGGATCACCCGGCAACGTTCGGCGTGGCCGAGAAATTTGTCGCCGAGGCCGACGCCTTCATGCGCGCCTTCGATCAGGCCCGGCAGATCGGCCAGCACGAATTCGCGGTCGTCGACGCGCACGACGCCGAGTTGCGGATGCAACGTGGTGAAGGGATAGTCGGCGATCTTCGGCTTGGCCGCGGTGACGCGCGCGAGGAATGTGGACTTGCCGGCGTTCGGCAGGCCGACCAGACCGGCGTCGGCGATCAGCTTGAGCCGTAGACGAATGGTGCGCTCTTCGCCGGGCTGGCCGGGATTGGCGCGGCGCGGCGCCTGATTGGTCGAGGTCTTGAAGTAGGCGTTGCCGAAACCGCCATTGCCGCCTTTGGCGAGCATGATGCGCTGACCGACTTCGGTGAGATCGGCGATCAGGGTCTCGCCGTCCTCTTCGTAGATTTGCGTGCCGACCGGCACCTTCATCAGTTTGTCGTCGCCGCCGGCGCCGTGGCGATCCTTGCCCATGCCGTTCTCGCCGCGCCCGGCCATGAAATGCTGCTGGTAGCGGTAGTCGATCAGCGTATTGAGGCCGTTGACGGCTTCGACGATGACGTCGCCGCCGCGGCCGCCGTCGCCGCCCGAGGGGCCGCCGAATTCGATGAACTTCTCGCGCCGGAACGCGATGCAGCCGTTGCCGCCCGCGCCGGACCCGATATAGACCTTGGCTTCGTCGAGGAATTTCATGGGCTCGATATAGGCTATCGCGGCCCGAACTGCACCATCCGCGAGCGTGAAAGCGTTAACTGGCGCCGATAAAATGCGTGGTGCCGTCCGCTTTGATGCGCTCCAGAAGGTCGACTTCCCAGCTCAAATACTCGTTCATGGCGGCTTTCGGGTCGCCCTTGCGCTCATAGGGCTTGAGCCAGGCGTCGAGCGCCTCGTCGGCCATTTTGGCGTCGGTCGAAAGCGGAATGCCAGCGGCCACCCAGGCGGCATTGCCGCCTTTGAGCCAGCGCACCGGGGTGTCGGTGAGGCTACGCGCCTCTTCGACCGCGAGGCCGGCGAGCACGCCGTCCTCGGAGGTGAGCACGACGATTTCGCGCATCGGGATTTTCGGCAGCGCCTGTGCGAGGCGGCCGCGAATGGCAAACCAGGCGCCGGGAATGTGGCCCTTGGCGTAGACGGTACTCGGCGACAGGTCGACGATGTTGACGTTGTCGACCGTGGCGATTTCGCCGAGATCGATGGCGGCGTCTTGCGGGAGCGTGCCGAGAATGACGCCGGCCAGATGGCCGGTCTCGGTGAAGGCCGATGCCGGCGCTTCGAGCACGAATACATCCCGCCAGCCCATCTGCCGCAGCCACGACGCGCTCATCAATGCGCGCACCTGCTTGTCGTCGATGACAACAATGCGCGCGCCCAAGGTGCCGGCATAAAGATCGGTCGCCTGCACCAGTTGACCGCCGGGCGCCGAGACCGCACCGGGCAAATGGCCGGCTTCGTATTCAGAAGGCTCGCGCACGTCGAACAGATAAGTCGTGCGGGTGCCGTCCTTGCGAAAACCTGCGAGCGTGTCGAGGTCGATGCGCTTGACGCCGAACTTGTCGGCGACGGCCTGCGCCTGCGGCTTCGCCCAGGTGAGGCCTTGATCGCTCACGTGCGGAAAGCGGTTGCTCTCGCCCTTGGCGACTTTCAGGCCGGCGAGGTGCCAGCCCATGGTACCGTTGCGCAGCGCCATCACCTTGTTCGGCACGCCGGCATTGATCAGCGACTGCGCGCCGATGATGCTGCGGGTCCGTCCGGCACAATTCACCACGATGGTGGTTTGGGCTGAGGGCACCATATCGCGCACGCGCAAGACCAACTCGGCGCCGGGCACGTTGACGCCGGTCGGAATGGAAATGCGGGAAAATTCGTCGAAGGGGCGCGAGTCGAGCACCACCATATCGGTGCCGTCTTTCATCATGGCGTTGAGTTCTTCGGCGGAAACGTTCGGCGTGCCGCTATCGTGCTCGACGAACTCGCCGAAGGCCTTGCTCGGGACGTGCATGCCGGAGAACAGGACGAGTCCGGCCTTCGTCCAGCCGGGCAGGCCGCCGTCGAGACAGGACACGTCGCTGTAACCGGCGCGCGTGAGGATATCTGTGGCGCGCTGCACCAGACCGTCGCCGTCATCGACCAGTACGATACGTGTGTCCTTGCGCGGCACCAGACGCGCAAAACGAAGTTCGATGCGACTGAGCGGCACCGAGCGCGCCCACAGCAGATGGTTCTGCGAATAGATTAACTCCTCGCGCACGTCGATGAGCGCGAGTTCGCCGCCGTCGTCGAGCATGGCGCGCAGGGCGATGGGGGAGATAGTTTTCAAGCCGGACATGTATTCTCCGCCGTCATGCTTGGCTTATGCCGGGCATCCACGTCTTTCTTTAACAAGCAAGTCGTGGATGGCCGGGACAAGCCCGGCCATGACGAAGTGTGATGGGTTTATTTCTCTTACGTCGCCTGCTGCGGCGTCATCTGGTGCACCTCGCCCGATTTCAGATCGATGCGAATGCGGTTGATCTTGTCGAGGTTGGTGCCGGTGACGCGAATGAAACGGGCCTGGTCGGGATAGTCGATCGAGTGGATCTTGCCGTCCTCGTAGATGCCGGCCTTGCCGGGTGTCAATTTGTATTTCGCCACCGGTTTGAGCTTGGCGTGTTTGGGATCGCCGCCGTCGTCCTCGCGCTCCCATTCGGTCATCTCGGTAAATTTGGTGGCCTGGCCATAGATTGCCCAGGAGGCGCCGTGGTCATGCGGCGGCGACACGCGCGCTTTGTCGTTGATATGGGCGAGCACCTGGAAGCCGAGCTTTTCGTCCTCGTAGAGCACCTTCAAGCCGCGCGGCTGGTCGTCGCCGCAATAGTCTGTGATGAATTGCGGATTTTGCAGCAGCTTTTCGAGGTCGGCGCGCACCTGCTCGCGCCCGGCAGGACCCGGATCGCCCGCCAGGCTGGTGCGACAATCGGTGATGAACTGGTCGAAAGTGTAGGGCATCACTGGCCTCCCTGGGGGAACACGACTTTCGCCCATTGTCGCGCAAAGTGAGCAAGGACGCCAGCGCGCCGTGCTATAGCCTGCGCCGCCATGACGACATCCGCCACCCAGGATCGCACGCTCGCCGGCATCGGTTTGATGCTGGTCGGCATCTTTTTCTTTGCGCTCAATGATGCGCTCGGCAAATGGCTGATTGCGACCTATTCGGTCGGGCAATTGCTGCTGATGCGCAGCGTGGCCGCGCTGGTGTTCATCGCGCCTTTCGTCAAGCGCGAAGGATGGCTTGCGTTCACCGGCGCGCCACGGCCAATGCTGCAATGGCTGCGTGCGGTATTTTCGACCATGGAAGTTGCCTGCTTTTATTGGGCGCTGGCCTACATGCCGCTGGCCGACGTGATGACGTTTTATCTCGCCGGGCCGATTTACGTCACAGCGGTGTCGCCGTGGCTGCTTGGCGAGCATGTCGGCTGGCGGCGCTGGCTGGCGGTGATTCTGGGCTTTGTCGGCGTGATGGTCGCGCTCAATCCGACCTCGGGCGCGCTGACGCCGGCGGCGATGGTGGCGATCGCCGGCAGCCTGTCGTTCTCAATATTGATGATCTGCACGCGGCTGGTGCGCGGCACGTCCGATACCGTGCTGGTGACGACGCAAACCGTCGGCGCGCTTGTCTTCGGGCTGGTGGCAGCGCCGTTCACCTGGGTGCCGTTGAACTGGCGGGACGGCGCACTTTTGGTGCTGCTCGGCGTCACTGCCCTGGTCGCGCATGTCTGCGTCAACCGTTCGCTGCGCTTTGCACCGGCGTCGGTGGTGGTGCCTTATCAGTATTCGACGATCTTCTGGGCGATTCTGCTCGGCTATATTTTTTTCGGCGACGTTCCGGGCGCGGCAATGCTGACCGGAGCCGGCATCATCATCGCCGCCGGCGTTTATATTTTCATTCGCGAGCGGACGTTGGCGAAGCCGGTGGTGGCGGTCGATCCGCCGTGAGGCGCCGAACCTTCCGCGCGCTCAGCTGTCATGCCCCACGAAGACGGGGCATGACAGATATGTATGGCGGCGAGTGATTGACACTCAGCTTACCCGCTTCAGCGCGCTCCAACCTTTGAGCGCTGACCAGATGCCACGCTCGAGCCGGAAGCGGTCGATCGGTGCCGACGAGCGGATCGACTTGATGCGATAGAGGCCGACGCCGGTCCACTGGAAGCCGCACTTCTCCAGCACCCGGCGCGACGCCGGGTTGGTGACGCGCGCGCCAGCATGCAACGCATCATGGGCGAGATCGGTAAAGGCGTAGTCGACCAGCGCGTGCAGCGCTTCGGTGGCGTAGCCCTTGCCCCAGTACTCGACGCCCAGCCAGTAGCCGAGTTCGGGTGCGTCGTCCTGCGTCACGATTCCGCAAGCGCCGACCACGGCGCCGTTGTGCTTGGTGATCAGGTAGACGCATTCGCCGCCGGCTTTGTTGGCGCCGGTAATGAAACCCTCGGCATCCTCCATTTTGTACGGATGCGGAATGCGCGCAGTGTTTTCGGCAATACGACGATCGCTTGCGAGCATCGCTACCGTTTTAGCGTCCGCGAGACGGGGCGCGCGCAAAGTCAGCCGCTCGGTCTCGAGGACGGGGATACTCGCTTCGTGGAACGTCTCGCTTGGTATTTCTTCCAGCAGCGTCATGGCTCGGGCTCCAAGTTTGCCTCCCGGAATGAGAGGCCAAATGAAAAGAGGGGGAGCCGGTTTCACCCGTCTCCCCCTCAAGAGCCTACTGAGCCCTGCCGGTTTGACTGGATGTCCGGCAGACCTCGAATTTTGGTCTACCTTTTACTCGGCCGCTGCTTCCATCATCGGTACGACGGAAATGTAGGTGCGGCCTTTGGCTTTAGTTGCGAACTGAACTTTTCCGTCTACGAGCGCGAACAGCGTATGATCCCGGCCCATGCCGACATTACGGCCGGCATGCCAGGTGGTGCCGCGCTGGCGACAAATGATGTTGCCGGCGATGGCCAGTTGGCCGCCCGACTTCTTCAGACCAAGACGCCGACCGTCGGAATCGCGGCCGTTGCGTGAGGATCCGCCTGCTTTTTTGTGCGCCATAACTCGTGCTTTCTCGAATTCAGTTATCTACTACACCGATTCCGTAACGGAATCATCTCACTTCTTCTTACTTTTTGCCCTTCGCGGCGGGCTTTTTCGCGGCCGGCTTCTTGGCCGCGGTCTTTGCGCCGGTCTTGGCTTTGCCCTTCGCGGCCGCTTTGGCCTTGGAAGGCTTCTTTTCTGCCTCGTCGGCCGAAACTTCCGGCTTCGGCTTGGCAACCCGTTCCGGACGCGCCGGCGGGGTCCTCGAAGGCTTGGCTCCGTCGGTCAAAATCTCGGTGATGCGGATCATCGAGAAATCGTGCCGGAAACCGCGCTTGCGGCGCGAATTCTTGCGCCGGCGCTTCTTGAAGGCGATCACCTTGTCGCCGCGGGTGTGCTGGAGCACCTCGCCGGCCACGGTGGCGCCGGAAACGGTCGGAGCGCCGACCAACGGCGTATCGCCGCCGAGCAGGAGAACCTCACCGAATTCAATCACTTCACCCGGCTCGGCCGTCACGCGGTCGATCCGGATCACATCTTCAGCCACAACGCGGTACTGCTTACCGCCGGCTTTGATGACTGCGAACATCGTTTTTTCCTCGTGTTCAAACCCGATCTCGGAGGAGTCCGGACCGGCTTCTTGTCAGTCGATTTGCGTTTGTTTTTAAGGGCTTAGCGCCCATTAAAAATGCGCGCGGACCCAGAAGGGTCCACGATCGGCGCTCTTATGGCGGGCAAGGGCCAAACTGTCAAGAAAGGCTGATAGTTAAGCCAAACCAGCTTGCCTCTGGTCGCTCCCACCGCCAAGGTAGCCGGGGGGTTCCTAAAGGCTTAAAAGCCGGACTCGCAGGGCGGTGCCGTCTGCCCTATCAACTGACAAGAACTAGCAGGCCGGACGGCAGGGTCCGGCAAATATTTTAGAAAAACCGCCAGGCGGGCTGCTAAAGGTCCACCAAGAGCGAAAACAGGAGGGAAACACAAATGACGACCGTAAAAATGCTGCCCGCGCTCGCTTTGCTTGGCCTGCTTGGCCAGGCCGCGACCGCTTCGGCACAGCAGCCGATCGCGATCGCAACCCCGCCATCCGGCTCGATCTACAATTCGACCGCCGCCGCCATCGGCAAGGTGCTCGCCGACAAGACCGACTTGAAGATGACCCTGCAGGCGCTCGGCGGCTCCAGCCAGTACGTGCCGATCGTGAACGCCGGCGAAGTGCCATTCGGCATCGCCAACGTTTATGAGACCAACCTGGCCGTCGTCGGCGACGACTACTTCAAGGGCCGTCCGCAGAAGGACATCCGCGCGGTCGCCGTGCTCTACCCGCTGCGCAACGCGATCTTCGTCAAGAAGGACAGCAAGTATAAGAAGCTTTCCGACCTCAAGGGCGCGCGCGGTCCGACCGGCTTCACCAACCAGAAGGTGCTCACCGCGGTGACCAATGCTGCGCTGGCGCCCGGGGGCATTACCCTCGACGATGTGCAGGGCGTGCAGGTCGCGAATATCATCGCGAACGCCAATGCCTTCAAGGAAGGCCGCACCGACTTCTTCGTCTTCGCGCTCGGCGCGGGGCCGATCCAGGAAGCGGATGCCGCGGTCGGCGGCGTGCGCGCGCTGACGGTTGATAAAGATACGCCGGAGAACCGTGCGCTCGTGAAGAAGCACGTGTCGGTCGCCTATCTGCTCCATCAGGAGCCGGGCAAAGGCAAGACCGGTCTGCTGGAGCCGGGCTACATCGTCTCCTACGGCGTCAATTTGTTTGCCAGCACCAAGACACCGGAAGACACCGTCTACAAGGTGGTGAAGGCGATGCATGAAAACGCCGGCGAGTTCGGCAAGGTGTTCCCGCCGCTGAACCTGATGAAGAAGGATGCGATGGCGCAGGAGATCGAAGGCGTCGAGTATCACGCCGGCGCCATCAAGTATTACAAGGAAGTCGGCCAGTGGCCGCCCAAGGCGCAGTAAGCTTCAGGGCCTTCCTCCACCCGAGACCTTGTAGCCATGACTGACGAACCCACGCACCGTGGAAGCGGGCTGCCCTCCTCATCGAGGGCAGCCCTGCCTTATCCGCGCCTGCTTATCGACCTGCTGGCGCTGCTGCTCACCCTTGGCAGCATCTGCTGGGCCTTCGATATCTATAACCGCGTGGGTCTTGCTATCTACGATCAGCAATATCTCGCCGGCGTGCTGGCGATCGCGCTGGCCATGGCGTTCCTGAAGCTGCCGATGGTCGGCAAGGAAAAGTCAAACCTGCCCTGGTATGATGTCATCCTTGCCGCTGCCGCCTTCGCGGCGACCGCCTATATGGCCGTCTACTACCCGCGCATCGTCGACCTTATTTATCTGCGCCAGACCGACGGCGTTATCGTCAGCGTGACGATGGTCGTCTTGGTGATCGAGGCTCTGCGCCGAGCGACGGGGCCGATATTGTCGGGACTGGTCACCGTCTTCATTCTCTACGCGCTGTTCGCCAATTACCTGCCCGGCGGCGGCATCCAGTCGGACTGGCAGAAGCTGTCGCTGTCGCTTGCCGCCAACTACACCGGCATGCTCGGCCTGCCGATCAGCGTGGCGGCCACCATCGTCATTACCTTCATCCTGTTCGGTCAGGTGCTTCAGAAAACCGGCGGGATGCAGTTCTTTACCGACATTTCGATGTCGGCTATGGGCCGGTTTCGCGGCGGCGGCGCCAAGATCGCCGTTTTGGGCTCCTGCCTGTTCGGTTCGATTTCCGGCAGTGCCGTGGCCAATGTGGTCGCCACCGGCGTCGTCACCGTGCCGCTGATGAAGAAGGCCGGCTATCCCGCGCACAAGGCCGCCGCCATCGAAGCGGTGGCGTCCACCGGCGGGCAGTTGATGCCGCCGGTCATGGGCGCGGCCGCGTTCCTGATGGCCGAATTCCTCCAAGTCTCCTACGCCACCGTGGTGCTCGCCGCCATCGTGCCGGGGTTGCTCTATTACGTCGCGCTGTTCATCCAGGCCGATCTGGAAGCAGCCAAGCAGGGTATTCCGCCGGTCGACAAAGACTCGATTCCGAAGGCTGGACCGGTTTGGAAGGCCGGCTGGTATTTCCCGATCGCTTTCGCGGTGTTGCTGTTCGGGCTGTTTTTCCTGAACTACCAGCCGGAGAAGGCAGTGCTCTGGGCGATCGTCGCGGTGATGATTCCGGCGGCGCTGTTCGGCTTCCGCGGCCAGCGGCTTCGGCCGCGCGGTCTGCTTGAAGCCGCCATCGAGACGGGGCATGCTTCGGTTGACCTCATCCTCATCACCGCCGCTGCCGGCATCGTTATCGGCGTGTTGTCGATCTCCGGCGCCGGCTTTCAACTGACGCTCGGGCTGGTGCAGGTCGGGCAGGGGAATCTGTTCTTCCTGCTTGTCCTGTCGGCGATCGTCTGCATCATCCTCGGCATGGGTCTGCCGACCGTTGGTGTCTACGTGCTGCTGGCAACCCTGGTCGCACCGTCGCTGGTGGAAGTCGGTGTTCAGCCAATCGCGGCGCACATGTACGTGATGTACTTCGGCATGATGTCGATGATCACGCCGCCGATCGCGATCGCCGCCTTCGCCGCGGCATCGGTCGCGGGCGCCGACGCCATGCGCACCGGCCTCGCCGCGACGCGGTTCGGATGGACGGCCTATATCGTGCCGTTCCTGTTCGTCTATTCGCCGAGCCTGTTGCTGATCGGAGATCCGGTGACCGTCGCGGTTGCTTTCGTCACGGCGGTGTTCGGCGTCTGGCTGGTTTCCTGCGCGGTGGTCGGTTACTTCATGCGGTCGTTCGGCGTGTCGATGCGTCTGGCGTTCGGCGTGGCGGGAATGGCGGCGCTGATCCCGGCCAATGCGATGCCGGGCGGCGTCTACGTGGATATCGCCGGCATCGTCATCGGCGTGGCGCTGGTCGCCTACGAATATGTCTCGGTCAGCCGTCTGCGCACGCTGGCCGCGGCCAATCCGGGCGGCAGCGGCGCCTGAGCGCACCGCTTCCGCCCGCCTTCTCCGCGCATGCTCCATCATAGGTCACGGTCATGACAGTCATCGACGTTCACACCCACATGCTCACGCTCGACTTCCTTGACCTCCTGCGCAAGGCGAGCGGCGGCAAATACGAAATCAAGAAGACCAAGGCCGGGCAGGACACGATCTGGCACGACGGCGCGCCGTTCATGACGCTGTTTTCCGGCATGTGGGATTACGACGAGCGTATCCGGGCGATGGACGCCGCCAAGGTCGACCTCGCTATCGTGTCGCTCACCTCGCCCAATTGCTATTGGGGCGATCGCGCGACCAGCCTGCAAGCCGCGCGCATGGTCAACGATTCGATGGCCGAGCAGCAGCGTGCGCGCCCCGACCGCATCTCATGGATGGCGTCGCTGCCGTGGCAATTCGCCGACGACGCGGTTGCCGAACTGGAACGCGCGACCAAGGCCGGCGCCAAGGGCGTCATGGTGTTGGCCAATATCGACGGACGCGATTTGACCGACCCTGGCTTTGCGCCGGTGTGGGCGGCCATCGACAAATACAAACTTCCAGTGCTGGTGCATCCGACCGCGCCGCAAGGCGTTGCCGAACTGCACATGGACGAATACGGCCTGGTGCCGCCGGTCGGCTTCATGGTCGACACCACGCTCGCCTTCGCGCGCATGATCTATGCCGGCTTCATCGATAAATATCCGAACCTGAAGCTAATCGCGGCGCATGGCGGCGCGACGCTGCCATACATCGCCGGACGTCTCGACCGCTGCCACGAAATGATCCCGGCTTGCGCCGAGGTGATCAAGGACAAGCCGAGCACGTACCTGCAGCGTATCTGGTACGACACCGTGGTTTACGACCAGCGTGCGCTCGACCTTTGCATTTCGGTCGCCGGTAGCGATGAGCGGGTGCTGTACGGTTCCGATTATCCGCACAATATCGGTGACATGGCGGGATGTCTCGGGCGCGTCAACGCGCTGGCGCCCGCGGTCGCCAAGCGGGTCGCCGGCAAGAACGCCGAGAAGCTGTTCGCTCTGTAGATCGGGGGCTTTAGATTTCCGCGCGTGCCGCCGGCGTCGCCGGCGGTGCGATAACGACCGCTTCGGCCTCGCTGCTGGAATGTGCCAACCGATAGCCGACGCCCAATTCGGTCACCAGGATCTTCGGCGAATCGGGATGCGGTTCGATCTTCTGGCGCAGCTTGCGCACGAAGATGCGCAGGTAATGCGTGTCCTGCATGTGGATCGAGCCCCAGACTTCCTTCAGCAAATGCTGGTGCGTGACCACATTGCCGGCGTGCTGCGCGAGCACCTGCAGCAACCGGTATTCCTTCGGCGTCAGCGTCATGCGCACGCCGTTGAGCATGACCGCGCGCACTGCCAGATCGATGGTGAGCGGGCCGACCTTGACCGTCGGTTCGCCGGAGGCCGCGCGTGACTGACGGCGCAGCGCGACACGCACGCGCGCCAGCAGTTCGGCAATGCCGAAGGGCTTGACGACATAATCGTCGGCGCCCATTTCCAGGAGCCGCACTTTCTGCGCCT
>Ga0105055_10010602_pt1 | contig 11498 bp, 9 predicted proteins | sample BON03_FD_78090 | JGI IMG/M metagenome (GOLD analysis project Ga0105055, IMG submission 78090) | Freshwater microbial communities from Lake Bonney liftoff mats and glacier meltwater in Antarctica - BON-03 | ecosystem: Environmental > Aquatic > Freshwater > Ice > Glacier meltwater | place: Lake...
GTCACTTTTGAAAATGTTAAAGTGCCAATAGGAAATCTGCTGGGCCGTGAGGGTGATGGCTTTGTATGTGCGATGATGAACTTTATCCATGAACGGTGGGCTATGGCTGTGAATGGAAATGCATTGAACCGACTTATTGTCGAAGAATGTTTTAAATGGGCGTATCAACGAAAGGTTTTCGGGAAGCCTTTGATTCACCAACCTCAGATTCAAGAAAAGTTGTCTGAGATGATTGCATATACTGAATCAGTACAAGCGTGGATCGATATCGTGACTCACAGAATGACAAAGATGAGCTATGCAGAACAGAATAAGGAGTTGGCTGGTACTATTAGTTTGTTGAAGAACCAGCAAGTAGAAGCCAGTAGGAAGATAGCTGATCACGCAGTACAAATATTTGGTGGCCGAGCGCTGACGGCATCGAACATGGGTGTTAACGTTGAACGCTTTCTGAAGTCTTTTCAATTCGGAGCTATTCTTGGCGGAGCTTCTTCTGTATTGGCAACTCAGGCCATTCGACACGCACTCAAGTCTATGCCGAAAAATGCAAAACTTTAAATTCAATTCTTTAACTAAAAGAAATCCCTTTCAAATAATGCTTTAATAATGGATACGTTTGCCACCATAGGTTACGATTTCTTCGTGATAAAACTCGCCGCAACAATCCCACTAACGAATGCCATGGCGGTTACTAACACAAGCTGTGACACGTTTCTTTCGTAATATAGTATCGGCTTACTAGATCTACGTCTGGTACGATAAAGCGCGGGAGCTACTTGTGCCGGTAAATCTGGTTTTATTCGGGTTGTGTGCATGGATGTTGACCTTTCTCTTTTAGCCAGGGGGGTAGAGGAAGCTGCATGAGTCAAAGCCTGTTGCAGGTCCTCCAATAGATCGTTGACATCCTCGATACCAACGGACAATCTGATCAAATCATCTGGTATTGTCCGCTTATGGGCTGGAATTGATGCATGCGACAATGTTGACGGCATCTCACATAGAGAATTGCACGACCCGAAACTGACGGTTAGTTTAAATAAATGCAATGAATCGATGACTCTCCTTGAAAATTCAACGGATCCGGTTTCAAAAGAAATAATACTTCCACCTCCCTTGGACTGCGACATGTGAATTTTGAAGCTCTTCGCCACTTGTGCGTTAGATCTCATTTCCTCCTGACTGGGTTCTAATCCAGCATAATACAACTGCAATACAAGTGGATGCCTTTTCAAAAAACCTGCTACTTCTCTTGCATTGTCTTGGGAACGTTCCACCTAAAAATAAATAAGACTTTCTACGACAACTAATGATTTTTGAAAAACGTACTCTTATAGCCAGTGTTTTAATCCCTCGAAGAAAAAGCCAGCAATCAAATGGCGCTAGACCAGTGCCTTCAGCATTTTGAAAAAACGCGATTTTCTGTGCAAGTTCTTCCGTCTTGACACAAACGCAGCCGCCCATACAATCGCTATGTCCCGAGAAGAACTTGGTGAGACTATGCACGACAACATCTGCACCATGGTTGAGAGGCTGCTGAAGATAAGGAGTCATCATCGTGCTATCCACAGATAATATTGCTCCATACGCATGGCACAAGTCTGCCAGGGCACGAATGTCAGTTATCCTCATCAAAGGGTTTGAAGGGGTTTCGATATGGACCAAACGAATTGTCGGATTTTCCTCCAATACTGTTTCAACAGCTTCCAGATCCCATGTTGGAGCAAACTTTGTCTCTATACCATGCATTGAAGAAACTCTGCTAACCAATCTATGCATACCACCATATATATCAGATCCAATCAGAATGGTGTCCCCACTGTGAAGAAGACGAGTAACACAGTTGAGTGCAGACATACCTGTTGTGAATGCAAACGCAGCATGAGCTAGCTCCAGCATGGCTATTTGTTTTTCAAGAGCTGTTCTTGTAGGATTACCGGACCTGGTGTAATCATACGCTCCAAACTCTGTTGATGAAGGTTGTTGAAACGTGGCTGTCTGATATATGGGAACTGACGCGGGATGGTAAGGGTTATCAGGACACCCATCAAACACCACTGGTCTAGAAGCAGCTCGAAGTTGAGCATGAAAATCTTTGTAACTGGGTCTTGTAGGATAGGTTGGCAGTTGATTGTAGTCTGACGATGGAATGGCACTAAATCGCTGAGAACCTGGCTCATGGATCAGAGTATCCAGCACCATACTGGTTGTACACGGATTAAGCACTGGACTCGTCTCCACCGGTACTGGATCCGGGACGGATTGCGAAGAAACAGTCGGCTCTGATACTTCATCGACGGACATTGACATGGTGTGTGATCAATCTGAGGAGGGGACCGTACCTCAAGGAAGGAGAGGGAATCCTATAGAAAGATACTAGTTTGTAAGAATGGGTTCAAGATACGATAGCAGGACAACTGTTTTCTCTCCTGAAGGTCGTTTATTCCAGGTGGAGTATGCCATGCAGGCTATTGATAATGCAGGCGCAGCTGTAGGTATTCTTGCAGAAGATGGAGTCGTCATTGCGGCAGAGAAACAATCTACATCCAAGCTCCTGGCCATCCCAAAGCATAGCGAGAAGCTTTATATGATTGACGATCACGTCGCATGTGCCGTGGCAGGGCTTACAGCAGACGCAAATGTTCTCATCTCCTATCTTCGACGTGTAGCTCAGAACTACAAATTGCAATTCCAAGAACCACAGCCTCTTGAGCAGCTTATTCAACGTGTGTGTGATTTGAAACAGGGATATACTCAGTTTGGTGGTCAGAGACCATTTGGGGTGTCGTTTTTGTATGCTGGGTGGGATCGGCATTTCGGATTCCAATTGTACCAAAGCAACCCTTCAGGAAATTATGGTGGTTGGAAAGCAACCGCTATTGGGATGAACAGTCAAGCAGCGACGTCGCTACTGAAGAAGGAATATGTTGAAGGTTGCTCCATTGATGAAGCTCTGGAACTAGCAGTTAAAGTTTTGAATAAGACAATGGACACAGTGACTCCGACGCCTGATAAAATGGAATTTTCAGTGCTGAAAATTGACCAAACAACAGGAAAGCTAGTTCAACATATTATGAAAAATGAAGAAGTGAGAATTTTGCTTGATAAAGTACAGAAGGAAGAGAAAGAAGAAAAGGAGCGCGAGGAGGCAAAAATGGCGAATCCATAAATAGTTTTTAAAAGAATTCATTTTTAAATCACCTCCTCTTGTAAATACACGCTTTCAAAACCGCAGATTGCTGGTTCGACTGTTTTTTATCGGTTAATTCGATTTTTCTGAATTGAAACATTACAAACATGGTATTGCTTGTATCTTCTTGTTCTAGTTTGAAACCGATATTTCCTAATGACCTTTTAAATTCTTTAATTCCCCCCAACATTGACTCTTCAGAAGACCCAGCTTCATTTCCAAATCTACTTTTAACTTCAGCCACTATTAACAATCCATTTGGCTTAAGCACACGCCGAGCTTCTTCAATAAATCTGTGAAAATCAATTCCCATAAGTGACAAACAGAACACAGCAACATCCAATACTTGGTCTTGTAATGGAACTGAAGCGCTGTTTGCGACAGTTACGAATTCGTTGGTTTCAGCTAAATCAAAAGAATGCACAATCCATTTAGGGGATAACGTCCTTGCAATAAGCGCATTGCCGCATCCGAAGTCTCCTATGGAGGACTTCTCTGGCAGTTTTTTCAGTCGCTTAATAATCACATTTACAGGATTCAGAGGCCATTTCTCCACTTGTAGTTCAAATCCTTTGTGGTACACATCAAACAATTTCGGAGTATCTGCAAACAACTTGACGGCATCCTCACTACTTTTGGTATATAATTGCTCATTCAACCAACGGAATTGACCGCTTTCCAATTTGGCGCGGAATTTTGCTTGCAAAGAGGATACTCCGGGAGATTTTTTCTGTGGTTGCTTCTCTTGGTATTTATGCTTCTTTTGTTTGTTATTCGAAACTTTCCCTCCTGTTTTTCTCTTCTTGCCACGGGGGTTGTCCATCGATCAGCTGAATGGGTGGTACTGTATCAATCCCTTGATACCAGATGGTACTAAATCCTTCGATGTACTAGTTTAGATGGTGTTTATTCAAAATCCTCCCAAATTCGAGCAACCTGACTGATGATCTATGGAACTTATCAAGGTTTGTATTCGTCTTTCGATTCTTTAGGTACATGTTAAAAACGAATACAATCCCTCCAAAAATCAGTTTTTACAAGCTTTAATCATTTTTCAGCTTTAAAACTTCCGAGAATATAATGCGAACGCATTCTTCAAAAGGCACAGATACTATAAATCGCATAAAGTTGTCGTTCAACATGAGAGAAGACAATTTCTTAACGCAATCATCGAAGATGGAATCGTTGATAACTGATTTGTTTCCATTGTTTAAAATCTCGTCTCTTTGCTTAGAGTTCACGCTTACCTCCAAGATCGACTCAGGCTTAAAAAATAGATCAATAATTCGCTCAGCTGAAGAATCTTGGCTGAAATTCTTTTTCCATGGCGTGCATTGCTTCCAACATTGCAATGATTCAGCACAGTATTCATCGGAAAGATACGTTTGAAATAAATTTGCAGAGGCTTCATTTGAAAGCGCTTTACATAACTGAACATGCAATGGCATTGAGGTGAATTGTTCTCTGAATGAAGTGATATCAGTTTGGTTCGTCCCAAGCACAGCGGCATCTTTAAGGGGCAGAATTCTGTTGGATTTGACATTGGTCAACGCATTTCTGTGAGCAATGATGACATGTTTGAAAACCAGCTTACATTGTGTTACTATTGCCAAGATGGGAAGGATAGGATATCTAAACTTCCCTTGTTGAAATAAATGTCCTGGGTCCAGCATCACAAGCGTAGCCCAAACGGTCAAACCTACCACCCAAATATGAGACAACCACATAACATCTCTAAATAGTTCATTGTTGAGCTCTGTCTTGCTGAATTTCACATGACGGCACATATGTTTATTCCACGCAAAAGCAACGAGTACAAAGACGGCCTCTGCACTCATAACTAGTAGATTAAATTGGCATCCGTAACATCCATATATGGGTTCCCCATATAGTGGAGTGAAAATGAGTACTAGAATAGTAGGCACGAGCAGCATTCCTCCTGAAACTCTACTCAAATAGGGTCCTCGCGACTGCTTCTCCAATGCCATTAGTCTGACCTGCTTTTGCTCCGAAATTGAATTCAAGTTATTTATCGCGTGGGCATGATTCATATAGACCGACTTCCTTTTCAATCTGATTGCTCGAAGAATCAGCGGTCCCAGTTGGCAAGGAATGAAAAACAGCAAACTTACTAAAGACAGCTCACAGGGATAACTTAAGGTTCCAATTAATTGCCTTACTTCTCCATTACTGAGAGCAAGCATTGAACCAATGCCCGCTATCAAGCCAGCATTAACGCCTGCTTACTTTGCCGGATAAACGTTTCTATAGTAAATCCAACGATCGAAGCAATCCATGACAGCATAGTGAGGCAAATGGCGATAACAGAAAGAATTATATTTAACTGGTAGTCACGCTTGTAGTGCAGATAGCTGGGTATAGAGAACTCGCAATGCTGTGGCCACTCATCGTCCATGACTCCCTGCCATGAACGGATATATTATAAAAGGGGACCGTACCGCATGAAGAATTCAAATGCCTGCATTATTTGTCAAAACTGAATCCGATGAAACAAAATGGCAATCATGCAGGGTGCGTCGCTGAAGATTTCAAAGTGTTTGACGGAGAGAATATGAGTGGGTATCATATTTTGATCGGGCTTGAATAGGTCAGGGGTATGGAAGACGCGCTTCCTGCTATAAATTAAGCTTCTGTTGTTGCTTTACTAGTACGTAGTTTATTTTTTGAAATGTTAAATTTATACAGTATATAAAACCAAGGAGCTCGTTTCAAGTTAGCTTCATCTATTTACTTTACTTTTGACCGTGCAGATTCAATGCTTGGTGTCAAAACATCTCTCTAAGTTTTATTTTGAAATAATATTCTTCGTAATGTTTAAAGAGCGGGCATAAAAATGAAGATAATGGCTGCTTCTTTTGAATTAAATATTGTTATCGAACGAAGAAATTTTTTTGGAAGAGGGACATCTGCAATACCATTTCATCGCGAGCCGCACAACTAGAACGTTATTCATTAGGTTGCAGCTTTGATTTGCTCTCAGATTTTCGTCGAACCATGTTCTTTCAATTTGATGTTGGTGGTTGATGGATTTGTGAGCCGAGCCTTGCTTGCGCTTCCTTGTACGAGCTTCGTTGGAGTATTTTAACAACTTAATTAAGAAACTTTTATAGTTTATTTAAAATTAAGGAAGTGGCTGAATTTAACCAGCTGAGTTATGGTTGAGGTTAAAAGTGTGAAATATAATAATATTATAACAATCAGAGAGTCAAAAAATGATTGAAAGAGGCACCCATGAACAATTGTATCATAAAAAAACTGGTGGAGTCTACCATGTTTTGGTACACACTTTCGGATTTTCATTTTTAGAAAAGGCTTGCGCCCTTTTTTGATTTATAGATGTGGTATGTATCAAAAATGTTGATGATGAGATTGGCAAGTTTCATATTGTTGGCATCTTTTGCTGCGGCTCAACCTTCTTTCGCTTCCCCAGGTGGAGAATTCTCGTCTACTTGGAGCGTATCCGGTCAGACGATTTCGTTTGCTGCAACTTTTGCCACTGATGGCTGGGTCTCCATTGGAATTAATAACAAGCCGACCTTTCATTCATCTGGAGATTGTTTCGTGGGGTGGATCGATAACAATGGAGCTGCAGTTGTAATCGATGGGTACAGTGCTTCTGTGTCAACTCCCGTGAAGGATGCTGTTCAAGATTGGACTATTGTTTCATCGAGTGCAAGTGCTGGGCAAACGAAAATGACTGTCTCCAGAAAAATAAATACCAATAATGCAGCTGACGATGTTGCATTGATTAATACGCCCCAAACAATATTTTGGGCCATCAGTAGTGCGGACGGCACTGGAAACAATTATCCGAAACATGACATATACGGTTCTTTTACTGCCAACCTGCTGGATGCGAATTCAGCAGTAGGAGCAAACGCACTTCCAATGGATCCAGCATCTGGAATTATTATAACTGTGGTCGTTCCTCTAATACTAGTTTCGTTGTTCAAAATCGCCATGCAATATAGGAAGAAGAGCATGCGAAGCGTTCAAATAGGTTTCGATGATGGTCCAAGCAACACCGGTATGTTGCCTTATATGGGAGGCGCCAGTATCAGTTACACGCCTAAAAAAGTGGATTCAGGAGGTTTGATCTTTAAATTACAAGCTCTCGGAAGAAACCGAATTTCTGATTCTCAAATTAGCTACAAACAGGCATTTATCATGCTTTTATTTCTTATTGCCGGTGTATTTTGGGCCGTATTGTATCAGCCAGATGTATATCCTGTAGAATTATCCACTGGATATCTGTGTATCGGTGCAGCGTTTTTGGTGGTTATTCCTGGTACTAGGAACTCTGTGTTGGTGTGGTTCCTCAAAGAGCCGTTCGAAAGAACCATCGTGTACCACAGGTGGCTAGGACGCTTCGTTTTCGTGACTGGATTCATACACAGCTTCTTCTATATGTATAAGTGGTTTGGAGAAGGGACATTACAAGCGAATCTTAAGACTTCCAAGTATATGTATGGGCTTTTCTCCATGATATCACTTGCACTGCTATTTATTACCAGTGTGGATTACATTCGTCGCCATTACTATCGCGTGTTCAAAGTCATGCATTATTCATTCTTCGGTTTTTTCATTTTCGGTGCTCTACACACGTCGGTATTTTCTTCCTATGCTGCGGTGGCAGGGTTTCTGTATGCATTGGATTTATTTCTTCGATACGCATATGGACTAACCCCACAACAACAAATCGATTTGCATGTGCTACCAGGTGACGTAACTCGAGTAAGGTTTCCAAAGAACCTCTACAAAGAATATGAAGCTGGCCAATATGTGTTTTTAAACTTTCCTGGTGTTAACCTAGGAGAGTGGCATCCATACACTTTATCTTCTGGTCCTCACCAAGACTTTTTGGAAGTTCATATCAAAGCTCTGGGAGATCACACAAAGAATCTTCGCAAGGAGGTGATGAATATCGGCGCGAAAGGTCAAGGTCACATTGAAAAAGTTGCGAAAGTTCGAGTTGATGGCCCTTACGGGAATATATCTTTCAACTATAAACGCTACGAAAACCTTTTATTAATTGGAGCGGGGGTGGGAGTTACTCCTCTTATTTCAGTGGTAAAAGATCTCTATAATATTGGGGTCAGTGAGCAAAATATCGCCTTACATCCTCCTTCCCCTTATCTAAAGAATGTATTCTTCATGTGGGTTGTTCCTACTGCAGATTCGTGGTCGTGGTTTTTTGAGGTTCTAGAGGTGGTGAACAAAGTCAGCACTATGCTGGCCGAACAAGGATACCCACGTATCACCATCAAGGGGTATGTCACGAAACCTGGACCAAATTTTGACTCATTGCAAGCAGCTGTTCAAGGCAGTGGCAAGTACACTGTGGCAAGTGGTAGACCTGATATGCGCCAAGTGTTTCAAGGCATGGAGAGCCTCATTGGTCCACAGCAGAAAAGAATTGCAGTTATGTCATGTGGGCCCTCGAAGCTGGTGAATCAGGTGTGGGATACATGTCAACAACGTACTGTACCAGGACAGACGCGATATGATTTTCATCACGAAGTATTTGATTTTTAAAATTGAATCCTTATCAGTAATTTCTCCGGTACACGTATTCCTGTTTTAGAAGATCTAATCTCTCGACCACTGCATCGAAATCTTCGTCATCTAGACCTCCTCTTCCGGAGGTAAATGGATATTTGTGATGGCTTGTGGCACGCTTTACCGTGGAATGAAATAGATCGATGTCTTTTCCTATCCTTGAGCTATTTTCCACGTGAGTCCAGACCGGTACTGAATACGGAGGCAGCGGATCTTCTTCACGATTCACCCGAATCTCTCCTTCGCTTCCCAGGATGGAATTGTTGAGGATATCGGGAAACGAAACAGCTATAGGCAACGCAAGAGATAACGTTGAGTACATGGGTGCTGGTTCCAACAGAAATCGTCCTGTCTTGGCATATTCACCCAGTTTGGCCTCTATGGATTTCGAAGTGAAACTCGTCTCTGCTTCACCGCTTTGTACTCCTCTCATCACCATCGAAGATCCAAACAATGGAAACATCTCTTCAGGTGAAGGGATGCTCGTGGTTGACAACTGAATATTAAATGGGTTCTTCGCATGATGTAATGGAGACCAATTCTTCACCAATGTATCAAGTTCTTTTTCCGACACAGATGGATAGGGGAACGGGAAGGCCATGGACAGAGTGCCTATTCTTATATCTGATGTTGGCGCGACTCGTGAAGTAAGTTCAGACATTGTATTTGCACTATTTGTTCCTAAACCAGGTTTTTTTCGACGGTAAGCAAGACTCATAGTATCGATAGCCGTGGCTGCAAGCGCACTGGTTTGAAATAACGAAGATGGTTTGAATTTTTTGGAAAGCAAAGGGTTTCGCAAGTTCTGAAGAGTATATAACGGCAAAGGAATGTACAATGAGCTCATCTCTGAGAATACACTCGCAGACAGCGCTTGGTTCATTGCTCTTCGAGCCAGTGACTTGTTCAAGTTCTTTACCGGGATCGCCCCGTCTGGTTCAGTGACTCCAAATGTAATCACTGCGGCACTTCTAGCATCGTCTTTGAGCTCTTGGATAACCTCTTGCGCAATAGAGCCGTACCCTGAATTGACATCAACAAGTATATGAAAACCTTGTACCCGTCCACATTCTTCCAAGAAGAATCTAATTGAATCAAAAAACTCCTCTTTTGCATCTCCTTCCATGAATAAATCTTTTCCGTGCGTAAAACAATCAAAGTCAATATTGCCATATTTGTGAAGCAGATTGGTGCTTTTAGGATGGTACTGTGATTTTAAATAGTCACTCCAAACAGATACTTCCTCTTCCCGCACTCTGTTCGCTGCATAGTTATCCTCCCCTTCCTCCTGCTGATCTCCTTCTTCCAACCAAGTTAGGAATTGATTCTTCTTGTGCAAAGGTTCCTCGTGAACTTCGACACCACCTCCCCACATTTGAGACGCATCCTCTTCCAAATTGAATACAGCCGAACTGTCATACAAAGTTCCGGTAGGTTTCAAAGACCCTAACGAATGCTTAAAATCCAGTAATACCATTCTAGGGGTGCGAGTCCCAACTGCATTACAAGTCATGCCAGTTCGATAGAGTAATTCTGGACGCAATTCAGTCTCCTTCTTGCCAAAAAGTTCGTCTTGGATATTCCAAAAGTGCGTGCCCACATGATTACTGGTACTACCTAGTTGCACAGTCAGGATCTCGCCACCTTCTCCTCCAAATTCCATCGTCGAAGCTCGACTTTACTGGACTAAAGAACTTCGTGCTTGATACTTGATGCCTTTTTTTTTTCTAAAACAACAAAAATCGATTTTTTTAAAGCACTACTAGTAGTGGATAAAAGCCATCAAATGTTAATTTCTTAATAAACAGCTGTCAAGTCGAGGGATGCAATTAAATTACATCAGGAGAAATATAATGCGAATTCAGTGATTCCACATAATGTTCTTGCTTCTGATTATCTCACGGATTGCCATCATGCTCTTTTCTTTCAACAAGATACTCTTGTTTATTAAGAAATTAGCATTTGATGGCTTTTATCCACTACTAGTAGTTTTAAAAAAAATCGATTTTTGTTGTTGTTTTGCCATCATGCTCTTTTCTTTCAACAAGATACCATTCTAGATAAATTCAGATTACAATTTTAAATAAGATCGTACGGAAACCCCGCTTCCCAAGAAGGAGCAATCTAAGAAATTGTCTCTGAAATCGCTTCCTACACCGTCATAGGCCTCAAGACAACGCTGCAAGTATAATGCAGACGGCAGAATATCCGTCCTGTAAAGCAACCCGTCATAAAACATGCCAACCTGATTATAATATTCGAAATCTGATATCTTCCTACGTTCTCGGTATTCTTCGTCAGACCATCCAATGCATAATACTCCCTCACCGACGGTCCCCGAATTATCCTCGAATTCAACCGTTTTTTGACACAACCGAGTCTCACGCCGTAAAAAGCACTCATAATCGTCTTCTGGAATTTCGAAAATGCAAACCAATAATGTGCCACCAATTCGTGGCCTTGCGGTGCATGAAGCAATTTCGTTGGTAGCTGAGTGCCCATACTTCTTAATGTTCACGATGGATACAAGGTCAAATACTCTCATCCATCCATGTATTCTACCATATCGAAAATTTCGCAATGATGCCATGCTGCTTCTAGCCCATGCTATATCAACTAACGATCCATATCCTATTATTGTGTGGAACATCACGCGACTCAGGCTGCGACAATAAAAAAAATTACTTTTAGAGACGACTTTTTTACAAGTCCCGGAAATTATGTCGAGTTA
>Ga0105055_10010603_pt1 | contig 11496 bp, 12 predicted proteins | sample BON03_FD_78090 | JGI IMG/M metagenome (GOLD analysis project Ga0105055, IMG submission 78090) | Freshwater microbial communities from Lake Bonney liftoff mats and glacier meltwater in Antarctica - BON-03 | ecosystem: Environmental > Aquatic > Freshwater > Ice > Glacier meltwater | place: Lake...
TCCGGATCCTGTTTAGCAAAATTCATCCCATAAATCCCGGCAATGAAAGTAAGCGGAATGAATATGGATGAAATGATGGTCAAAACTTTCATGATCTCATTCATTTTGTGACTTATAAGTGATAAATTCATGTCTACCAGACTAGTAGTCAAATCCTTATAGCTTTCAACAAGATCTATGATCTGCATGCAATGATCATAGGTGTCTTTTAGATAGGTTTTTGTCGTTTTATTGATAAGCCCCGATTCACTTCTGATCATATCATTGATTTTATCACGCTCAGGCCATGCAGCTCTGCGAATTATGATCATCTCCCTTTTGATATTTTGAGTTTGAAACATTAGCGTTTTATCCGCCTTACGATATAATAATTGCTCAATGGTTTCCAGTTCATCGCCTAGTTTATATATGAGTGTGAAATAGTTATCCACTATTACATCAAGTAATGCATATAATAAATAGGATGTTTCCCCTGTCCGAATATTTCCTTTCCCTCCTTCCAGACGATGTATTACTGGTTCAAATGTTAAAGCATAGCTTTCCTGAAAGCTGATCAGTATATGGGGTAATAAAATAAAAGATACTTGTTCATTTTCGATCTCCAGTTTATCATTAACGTACATATTTCTGCTTACAGTAAACAGGAAATCACTATACTCATCAAGCTTTGGCCTTTGCCTGCAGTCAGTAATATCCTCCATCACCAGCTTATTTATGTTGAATTTGTTTTGCAGAAATTCCAGAAGTTTGACATCTCCTATTCCGCGAATATCTATCCATTGATTAAAGCCAGGATGCAATTCTAACCCACTTTCAATTTCCTCAAGGGAATTGACTAAAATACTATGAAATTCATCTCCTTTAAATGAATAAATTATGATTTTGGGTTTTAGTGAACCTTCAAAAATCTGTATTGAGCCCGGACTTGTCCCGGATATTGGAACATATTTTTTGGATTTTAAACTTATTCTTCGAATCCTCGACATAATTAAAGATACTGAATACTTTGTGGTCCCTGATTAAATATGAGGTCAACGATACTCAAATTAGGTAAAAACCCATTTCTTTCTTGAAAAACCTGAAAATATGGTTTAAAATTGGTTTCAGATGGGCGTTTTGGGTGTATGATTTCCCGGTAATCATGTAGGTCAGTATATGTTTTTTCAAAGCTGTTAGTATAGCCGTAAGTAATATTTACTTTAAGTAAGCGGATTAGCAGTCGCAATAAGTCCTTATTATAATCAAAAAGAAAATCCCATTTCTTTTGATAAAAAATATGCATATCATCTTCATAGTATTCGAAATATGCTGAGCTCCTGTATGATGTTTCTAAACTCATCCAGTGCAGCCTTTGCCAGTTGAAGTCATAGCTTATTCTAACATCCTTCAAAAGCGTATGATTCTTGGAGCCTCTGATAAGTGGTACAATAAGGTCTAATGGCCCATTTGGTGAATGAATTGTGGCTCTGTTTCTATAGCTTTGTTTTTGGAAATTTTCTGCATTCTCTAAAATGAGATTATCCTTATGCTTGAGTATTTTACTAAAATATTCAATGGAAGGAAGATAAAATAGAGGGAATACTGCTCCTTTTTCCATCGTATAAGTTATGTTTGTATAACAGATGCCCAAATTAGTAATTAAACGGCCATGCTGCAAGGATTTAATAATTGGCTGGTATATGAACATTTTATTCTAAACTGCTTATTCCAATCTTAATGAATCGAGTATCATTCCGGATTACCTCTGCTTTATTAAATCTCATATCCTTTCTTCCATTCCCTGTTTTATATTTCCTTTCGGATATTCTGTATTTATTCCTGTATTACATCATTAAATACAGAAGAATTGTTGTTTCAGAGAATTTGTTAAATTCATTTCCTGAAAAATCAAAATCTGAGCTTAGGCAGATAGAAAAGCGATTTTATCGCTATTTGGCAGATTTGATGCTTGAATCTGTCAAAACAATATCAATTAGTGCCAATGAGATCAAAAAAAGGTTTGTGTTCAAAAACCTGGAATTACTCACAAACTACCTACAAAATGGTAGATCAGTGATTGCTGTTACCGGACATTATGGTAATTGGGAATGGGGGCCGGTAGCAATTGGGCTTGAATTGAAAGAAAAAGTTCTTGTTGTTTACAAGCCCTTGTCAGATAAACTTTTTGAAGGACTGATGAATTCTATACGAACCCGCTTTGGGGCAATTATGGTGCCTATGAAACAGACACTCCGAAAAGTTGTAGAGTTTAAAAATGAGCCACATTTATTGGTACTAGTGGGTGATCAAACGCCAAGCCGTGAAGAATCGGAGTATTTTACCAGCTTTTTGAACCAGCAGACAGCAGTGTTTTTGGGGGTTGAAAAAATTGCATTAAAAACAAATAATCCAATAATTTATTTTAGCATAAATAAATTAAAAAGAGGTTATTATGAGTGCTTAGTTAAATCTTTAATTGATAATCCTGAGCAAACTAATGAATACGAAATTACAAATTCGCATATCAGAGAACTTGAAAAAAATATTCGCTTTCAGCCGGAATATTGGTTATGGTCACATAAAAGATGGAAATTTAGTCCGGAGAATTTAAACAAATGACCAAAGTGCCTAAAGTAGCTGCAGTAATCCTGAATTGGAATGGGCAAAACTTTCTTGAAAAGTTTCTTCCATCTGTAATAAACAGTACTTACCCGGACCTTGAAATTGTTGTGGGTGATAACGATTCAACAGATAATTCTGTGGAATTCCTTGAAAATAATTATCCGGGTGTCAGAATTATTCAAAACGATCAGAATTATGGTTTTGCAGGTGGCTATAACAGGATATTGGAACAGCTTGATGCAGAGTATTTTATTTTACTAAATTCTGATGTTGAAGTTTCCCCTAATTGGATAGAACCTGTAATCCAACTGATGGAATCTGAAATGAATATTGCTGTAGCACAACCGAAAATTCTTTCATATTTTCAAAAAGACCATTTTGAATATGCCGGAGCTGCAGGTGGCTACCTTGATTCATTAGGATATCCTTTTTGCAGGGGCAGAATATTTAATACTATTGAAGCTGATCATGGACAATACGATGATTTTTCTGAAATTTTCTGGGCCTCAGGAGCTGCTTTATTTATAAAACGTAAATACTGGATAGAAAGTGGAGGACTAGATCCGGATTTCTTCTCCCATATGGAAGAAATTGATCTTTGCTGGCGACTTAAGAATAAAGGTTATATGATCGTGTTTTGCCCGAAATCAAAGGTATATCATGTTGGAGGTGGTACCTTGAATGCGGATAGTCCTTTTAAAACCTATCTAAATTTCAGAAATAACCTGGTTTTAATTCAAAAAAATCTGTCCTTCGGCATGGCATTTCTGGTGATCTTTATTCGTTTCTGGCTTGATTTGCTATCGCTGATTAAATATCTGTTTGATGGCAAACCTAAAAATGCATTAGCTATAAGCAAGGCTCATTTCTACTTCTTTGCACATCTATTTAGAAATACAAAAAAGGCAGGCGAAATAAATGTTTCTAAATTTAATGCTACGGGCCTCTATAAGGGAAGCATCGTTTGGCAATACTTTATCCGAAAGAAGGACAAATTCAGTAGTTTAAAGAAAACTATCTAAAGCCATTTTGTAACCAGATAGTCCGAAACCGGTTAAAACCCCCTTGCAGTTTTTTCCAGTAAGGGATATATGTCTATATTCTTCACGGGAATAAATATTAGAGATATGTACTTCAACAACAGGGGTTTTGATAGCAGCGATTGCATCTGATATAGCCACAGATGTATGTGTATATCCTCCACCATTCAATATAATTCCATCATAACTAAAGCCAACCTCATGCAGTTTATTGATTATTTCACCTTCAACATTACTCTGAAAATAATCGAGTTGAATATTGCTGTATTTGGATTTTAAATCTTGAAAATAAGTGTCAAAGCTGCTATCACCATAGATAGATTTCTCCCGTACACCCAGTAAATTTAAATTTGGTCCGTTAATTATCTGTATTTTCATTGATTATTTGTGATTTCTAATTTCAAATTTATGAATATGAAATGGCGTTTCATTAATCAAACATAAAAAATAAATTGGACTGGCAAACAGGACTTATTGGCTTTAAATCATATTTAAGATTAGAGCGTTCATTATCGGCAAATACTATTGAGGCTTATTTGCACGATGTAGATATGCTGATTCAGTTTTTTAAAGGCAGATCTGAAAATAAAGAAGTAACAGAAGTTACTGCTAATGATTTGAAGGATTTTTTGGTATGGGTAAATGAACTTGGGATGCTCCCCCCAACGCAGGCAAGGGTTTTATCCGGTTTAAAGGCATTTTTTAAATATTTGCTTTTGGATAATCAGATTAAAATTGATCCTTCTGCGCTTATTGAGAGTCCTAAAATGAGCAGAAAATTACCCGACACTCTCAGTATTCTCGAAATAAACAAATTGATAGAAGCAATTGATCTTTCAAAAGCCGAAGGAATGCGTAATAAAGCCATGCTTGAAATCTTATATGGATGTGGCTTAAGGGTTTCTGAACTTACAAGTCTTAAGATTTCGAATCTTTTTTTGGACATCGACTTTATAAAAATCCTTGGGAAGGGTAATAAGGAGCGTTTAGTTCCGATCGGATCAGATGCTATTAAATTTCTAAAGATGTTTATTGAAGAAGTGCGCGTTCATATAATCGTAAAGCCCGGAAAAGAGGATTTTGTATTCTTAAACATGCGTGGGAATCCGATTTCAAGAGTGATGGTATTTCTGATAATCAAGGATCTGGCAAAAAAAGCTGGTATCAAAAAAAGTATAAGTCCGCATACCTTCAGACACTCCTTCGCAACTCATTTGATTGAAGGTGGCGCCGACCTTAGAGCTGTACAGGAGATGCTGGGTCATGAAAGTATTACCACAACCGAGATATACACTCATTTGGACCGTGATTATTTAAGGGATACCATCATTCAGTTTCACCCCAGAAGCTAATTCTATTGTTCTTCCTTAAAATAAACCTTATAATAATTCATTGATTTATCATCATCAAAACCCTTTTCTATCAGTTCCTTGTTTCCATGAATATAAATATGAAAATTCCTGTCGAGTTTCAAAACGCTTTTAAACACCCTAGATTGTTTTTTTACTGCGGCTCCTGAAATATCAAAAGGCTGATCAATGCCTGCATCAAATTCCTCGTTATAATCGCGGCTGAATTTTTTGAATGATTCAATCGCTTTGGGATTTTCGATCACTTCTTCTGAAAATTCATTAAGATCAAAACTTTCTTTCTCCTTGAAATATTTCATGGAGCGGTTCAAGAGGTCAATCTTATCCGCCTTAGAAATATCAAAATCTTCATCTATTTTACTGGTAATGAAATTTTTATAAACGCCTAATGTTGTATTTGTCTTATTGAAACTATCATTTCTGATTTTTAATTGTAAGAAATCATCTTTCCAGTAAGCTGCATCGCCTCTGTTTGTCTGATCAATCAGCATCACCTTGTACCCATCCCCCTTATCTGTATTGAAGATTAAACAGCCTTTATCCAGATTCTGAATATTTATAGCATCTTCTTCATAGCTAAGGGCAAAGCCACCCTGTTCCGAACTCACTTTAAGATAACTTTCCTTTGACTCAGATTTAAATATGCCAATGGCATCAACCATTTCACCTTCTAGTTGTAAATCTTTAAAGGAAGCTACATAAAGCTCTCCTGATTTAATTTTTGGATGATTCGAAATATCAAAGAGGTACTTTGCAATGTTTCCACTCAGCTCATGAAAGCAGGCCATATCTGAAAACATCTTAGAGCTGAAATTGAACAATTCATTAAGATTAAGGTCAGCGCTAGAGTGAGTAAACCTGTAAACCTCATTTGCTTTTTCAAATGCCGACAAAAAATACTTAATCAGCAAATTCTTTAAAATTTCATCATCAATACTCAGCGGCTGCTCAGACAAAATATAAAATTCATTCTGAACCTTATTTCCAACCCTGTGAACGGAAAGAAGATCTAATGAAGCTTCCAAAAATGTAATCATATTTAGTTTATAATAAGTATAATATAGTAGTATATATAAAGCTTTAGTTAATTTAATTTGCTTCGGATCATTCTGTCTTTTCCGCGAAGATCCTGCCTTAATTCAATATTTTTTAACCCTTTTTCTTTTAATATGTTAATGGTCTCTTCACCCAGGTTTTCATTTATTTCAAGGTACAATAACCCATTTGTATCTAAATGTTTTATGGCGAAGTCAGCAATAGTCTTGTAGAAAATAAGTGGGTCATTATTCGGGACAAATAATGCCAGATGTGGTTCATAATCAAGAACATTAGGGAGCATTTGTTGCTTTTCTGCCTCCATTACATAAGGTGGATTACTCACTATAATCTGAAATTTTTCTTTATTCAGACTTGTGTTTGATGACTCCAATATATCATCCTGAATGAAATTTATCTTGGTTTGATTTAAGACTGCATTTTTTTTTGAGATATCCAATGCTTCCTGCGAAATATCTATCGCATAAAGCTGGGCTTCAGGAATGTTTTTTTTAATTGTTATAGGAATACAGCCACTTCCTGTGCCGATATCAATGATTCTTATTCCTTCTAATGCTCTTTTCGATATTCGAAGGTCTGAAAGTATCCACTCAACAAGTTCTTCTGTTTCAGGCCTAGGTATAAGTACTGAGGAATTAACCTTAAAGTTAAGCCCAAAAAATTCTGTTTCACCAATCACATATTGAAGTGGTTTTCCGGTTTTTAATTCTTCTAGGATTTTGAATAATGATTCATATTTATCAACAGGTATTTCTGTATCCTTTAAATTTAGGTAATTAGTCCGTTCAAGTTTAAAAGTATGACTAATACTTAACCAAGCAAGACTAATAGCTTCCTGCTTATCGTATACTGATATTAGGCTGTCGATAAAAATACGTTCTGCTTCTCTGAAAGTCATGTCGCAAAGTAAACCAATTCAACTGAAAAATAAACTGAACTACTGCTTTCTATACGATTGAATATAAATAAACAGGCATTGAATGATTTTTAGCAATTCATAGCTATTTTTGCTGCATGTACTCCCATCATAACTACCTTCAGCGTTGTATTGATCTCGCCCGTCTTGGAGCTGGTTCTGTTAGTCCGAACCCAATGGTAGGATGTGTAATTGTATGTGATGATAAAATTATCGGTGAAGGATATCATAGAGTTTATGGACAGGCACATGCCGAGGTAAATGCCATAAATCAAGTTTTAGAAAATCAGGAAAATGCGAAAGAGCTTTTAAAACGATCTACCATTTACGTAAGCCTAGAGCCTTGCTCCCATTTTGGCAAGACTCCTCCATGCACAGACCTCATTATTTCAAATGAAATTCCAAGGGCAGTAATTGGTTGCCGGGATCCTTTTGATCAGATAAATGGTAAAGGAATCGAAAAACTCAAAAACGCCGGAATTGATGTTTTGGAAGGTATTCTAACAGAACAATGTATTGATCTAAACAGACGATTCTTTACCCGAATACAAAAGCAAAGACCATATATTATTTTAAAATGGGCGCAAACAGCAGATGGTTTTTTTGCACCTATTGACCGGTCACAGAAATGGATAAGTTCACAAAATTCCAGGCAATTAGTTCATCGCTGGAGGACTGAAGAGGATGCGGTATTAGTTGGAAAGAATACGGTAATAGCTGATAATCCCCGATTGAATAGCCGTGAATGGCCGGGCAAAGACCCGATACGAATAGTAATTGACAGACGACTGGAACTGCCAGAAGATCTTAATGTTTTTGATCAGAGTCAGGATACCATTATCTTCAATGAGCAAAAAACAGATTTGGTAGATAGAATCAAATACCTGGAACTAGAAGATTTTGATAATTTACTTCCTCAATTGATTGCTTACCAGCTCTACCTGATGGATATTCAATCTTTAATCGTTGAAGGCGGTGCTGAAACGCTAAATCTCTTTATAAAGGCTGGGTTATGGGATGAAGCGCGTGTTTTTACCGGACCACAGAACTGGAACTCAGGTATTTCTGCCCCTATATTACCGAATAAGCCAATTGAAACACAAACAGTAGGACCGGATGTGCTGAACATTTGGGAAAATAAACAATAATATGATTTATATCTTTATAAGTGTTTGTTGTAGCGTATTTGTATCTGTCTTACTGAAGCTGGCAAAACGATATGAAATAGATACCCGACAGGCTATTGCATGGAATTATTCCATCGCCGGCATTCTGACCTGGTTAATTTTTAAACCGGAGATTCCAGAGTTTAGCGAAACTTTATATCCGGTTTACATCGCTTTGGGGCTATTATTACCGTCATTGTTTTTGGTATTAGCCTTTTCTGTTCAATATACTGGGATTGTCAAAACCGATGTTGCTCAGCGTTTATCACTTTTTATACCCGTGCTGGCAGCCTTTCTAATATTTAATGAAGCCTATTCATTAATAAAAATTACAGGAATTGTGATTGCCTTTATCGCAATAATTTTTTCTATTCCTTGGCAGAAGCAAACAGAAAATTCACATTCCTACTGGATTTATCCCCTAATTGTATTCATTGGTATGGGGATTATCGATATTCTGTTCAAACAGATTGCCAGAATTGAAAATATTCCATTTACTTCTTCCCTACTGGTGGTTTTTACTTTGGCATTCATAATTTCTGTTTTATATCTTTTATATCAGATGCTTAAAAACGGATTAAAACTGACTATAATCAATTTTATTTGCGGCTGGATTCTTGGAATTGCCAATTTCGGAAATATTGTATTTTACCTGAAAGCCCATCAAACTCTATCTAATCAACCTTCTCTGGTGTTTTCTGCAATGAATATTGGCGTAATTTTGCTTGGTTCAGCAGTTGGCATTATACTATTTAGGGAGAAACTAAGCCGCTTAAATTATGCCGGAATTATTTTGGCACTGATTTCAATTCTAACTCTTGCTATGGCGTAATAATTCTTTCTATGCTTTTTGACGATACTTATAAAACCATAATGCACCCATCAGAAGGATTATATCGAGATAAAGGAAGTAAATTTATCGCTTACCTGTACCCAATTACTTCTGAAAATGATATTAAGGAGATTATAACTATCTTAAAAGCTGAGCACCCCAAAGCAAGACATCAATGCTGGGCTTTGCGTTTAAGCTCCGATAGATCTGTGTTTCGTTTAAATGACGATGGCGAACCTTCCGGAACTGCCGGCAGACCGATTCTTAATACTTTATTATCCAATGATCTTACTAATATTCTGGCAGTGGTTGTGAGGTATTTTGGCGGAACATTGCTAGGAGTTTCCGGCTTGATTAATGCCTATAAATCGGCTACAATTGAAGCCGTTAAAAATGCTGAGATCATACAGAAAACCGTGAATTCAATATTCAGGATTGAGTTTAGACATCATCAAATGAACGAAGTGATGAAAATTGTGAAAGAGGAAGATCTTAAGATAAGTAATCAAAATTTCGATCTGAATTGTTCATTTGAACTGGATATCAGACAATCACAGGTAAATAAAGTGCTTGAGAGATTCGGAAAAGTTGAAGGTTTGAAGTGGAAATAGTAGTTAAACAAAGGTAATGAACAAAATTTCAGAGGCTGATTTGATAATTAATCAAGATGGTAGTATATACCATTTGAACTTAATGCCTGAAGATATTGCTGATACGGTTATCACTGTTGGTGATCCTGATCGGGTTTCTGAGGTTAGTAGACATTTTGATCGTGTTGAATTAAAGAAAGGTAAACGTGAATTTATCAGCCATACCGGTTACCTGGGTTCTCGCAGGATTACAGTTCTTTCTACCGGAATAGGCACAGATAATATTGATATTGTATTCAATGAGCTTGATGCCCTTGTGAACATTGATTTTAACACAAGAACGGTAAAGCCAATTCTTAAAAGCCTGAACATTATTCGGATTGGAACCTCCGGAGCAGTACAAGAAGATATTCAAATTGGAAGTATCATGGTTTCTGAGTATGGTGTAGGATTAGATTCCCTGATGCACTATTATCTGCATCAACTATCTGGTGAGGAACACATGATTCTGGATGCTCTAAAATCACACTTTCATCATTTTAAAGGTATTTCGCCCTATATCACGTCGGCAGACCACGATTTAATCGAAAATATCGGTAAAGGCCTGGAACGTGGGATAACGGTGACTGCTCCGGGGTTTTATGCTCCTCAGGGTAGACAAGTCCGTGCTAAAGCTTCGTTCCCGGGTTTAATTGATGATATCAGATCATTCTCTACCGGAAAATACAGGATCACTAACCTTGAGATGGAGACAGCGGGTATTTATGCGCTTTCAAGAGTCTTAGGGCATAAAGCCTTATCTGTAAATGCCATATTGGCAAGTAGACTGAAATTTGAGTTTTCTGCAAATCCCACAAAAATCATAAACCATGCAATTGAACTAGTTTTGAGTAGATTATAGTGTTCTGATTAAATCGTGAAACTTAGCTAAGGCAATAAGTTTTGGCTCATCAAGGTTAAAATCGATCTTATTCATAAGGTAATCTTCCAGATCAAGATTCTCAACCTTAGATAAACCCGCAATCACCTTCCAGCGATTATCCAGACCAAATTTTAAAGCTGCGTTAAATGCAATTTTAAACTCAACAGGAATAGGCTTATTAGATGCCCATACAGCAAATACAAAGGGTAAGCCCGTGAATCTATACCATTCAGATGCCAGGTCATACTGATATGGATAATGATTCCTGTTTGAGAAAGTTCGGTCGCCTATCTGAACAAATGCATCAGCCATTTCAGTATTGACAAATTCAGGATTAATTTTCCAATGGTATTTCAATAATACTTTTGCTAAATGATTGGAAGTGCGAGATTGAGCATCAAGCTGTAAATTTTTTATCTCCTGAATAGGTTTATTACTGAAAATAAAAACGGAATCGACATTTCCATTAGCCCCAATACAGTAATTTGAAATGATCTGATAATTTTTGATATGGTGTAAAGCTGCAACAGGAACTAAACCTATATCTACTTGATTTTCAATTAGTTTATTTGCACAAACTGAAGGAATATCTAAGCTTAAATCTATTTGATTTAAAATATCGGAATGCATTATTCCGTAAACAAATGGCTTAGAGTTTGTATAGCTAACAGCAGAAACTTTTATTTTAGTCAAAACTAATATGTCTTGTTTAAATGGTCTGTATTATTAAAATCCAGGATATGAAATTGCTTACCATTGTATCCTAATTTATAAAGGGTGGTATTGGAATGTGGAAAATTATCCATTTCTGCAAGCGGACGATTTGTTAAAAGACAAAGAAATAAACGCATCGCACGTCCATGCATACAAATCAAAATATTCTCATCATCATTTTCTTCGATCAGATGCTCAAGAACTATTAATTGTCTTTCTTTAACCTCCAATGGGCTTTCGCCTCTTTCAAATTTATGATGAAGTTCACCCGCCCTCCATTGGTTTACCA
>Ga0105055_10010607_pt1 | contig 11493 bp, 10 predicted proteins | sample BON03_FD_78090 | JGI IMG/M metagenome (GOLD analysis project Ga0105055, IMG submission 78090) | Freshwater microbial communities from Lake Bonney liftoff mats and glacier meltwater in Antarctica - BON-03 | ecosystem: Environmental > Aquatic > Freshwater > Ice > Glacier meltwater | place: Lake...
ACTGGCCGAATTGCTCGGATGCCCGGTGACCTCGACGCTGATGGGGCTGGGTGCCTTTCCGGCGTCATCGGACAAATGGCTCGGCATGCTCGGCATGCACGGTACGTTTGAAGCCAATATGGCGATGAACAAGGCCGACCTTGTGGTGTGCCTCGGCGCGCGCTTTGACGACCGTATCACCGGCCGGCTCGATGCCTTTTCGCCGAACAGCAAGAAAATCCATGTCGATATCGATCGTTCGTCGATCAACAAGACCGTAAGAGTCGACCTGCCGGTTGTCGGCGACGTTGGCCGGGTGATGGAACAATTGATCGCGGTGCTTAAGGGCCGTCGCTTTGCCACTCCGGAACATGCCGAATGGTGGTCACGGATCACCGGCTGGCGGGCGACCAACTGCCTTGATTATCCTGAAAGCAAAGAGGAAATCATGCCGCAGCTGGCTATTCGTAAGCTGTGGGAAGCGACCCACGAACGCGAACCGATCATCACCACGGAAGTCGGCCAGCACCAGATGTGGGCGGCCCAGCATTTTGACTTTGAAAATCCCAATAAATGGCTAACCAGCGGTGGTCTCGGTACGATGGGCTATGGCTTGCCCGCCGCCATTGGCGCGCAATTGGGCAATCCTGATGCGCTGGTTATCGATATCGCTGGTGAAGCATCGATTCAGATGAATATCCAGGAACTTGGTACAGCCACCCAATATCGACTGCCGGTGAAGATATTCATCCTGAACAATGAATATATGGGCATGGTCCGCCAATGGCAGGAACTGACCTATGAAAGCCGTTATTCAAACAGTTACAGCGATAGTTTGCCAGACTTTGTGAAGCTGGCGGAAAGCTATGACTGGACCGGTATCCGTATTGATGACCCTGCTGATCTTGACGCCGGGATCCAGAAAATGCTGGAAACCGACGGCCCGGTCATGGTCGATTGCCGCGTTGCCAAACTGGCAAATTGTTACCCGATGATCCCGTCCGGCGCCGCCCATACCGAGATGCTGCTAACGGCAGCGGATGTAAAAGGTACGATGGACGACCAAGCAAAGGCGCTCGTATGATGCATATTCATGAAGAAGCCGTAGAACGGCACGTTCTTGCCGTATTGGTCGACAATGAGGCTGGCATATTGGCGCGGATCGCCGGAATGTTCACCGCGCGCGGCTATAATATCGAGAGCTTGACTGTGGCTGACATCAGCGAAGATCATGCGATCAGCCGGATCACCATCGCCACCAACGGGCCGCCCCATGTGATCGAGCAGATTATCTCCCAGCTCGACCGGTTGGTGCCGGTGCACAGCGTTCGTGACCTGACCGAATCCGGGCCGCATGTTCAGCGGGAACTGGCGCTGGTAAAGGTTGCTGGCAAAGGCGAGAACCGGATCGAGGCAATGCGGCTTGCCGACGCCTATCGCGCGCGGATCGTCGATGCCTCGACCGAAAGCTTCATTTTCGAGATCACCGGCGCCCCGGAGAAGATTGAAACATTTGTCGCGCTGATGCGGGAAGTCGGCCTCGTCGAGGTCGGACGAACCGGTGTCGTCGCGGTCGGACGTGGACCGAACGCCGGTTAATATCGAATTTAGTCAAACCGTCATTCTGGACTGGCTTCAGGATCTACCCAACGGCTCACGCGGGCCTTGCTATGGAGGCTGAAACAAGTTCAGCATGACAAAAAGAAGGAAAGAAAAGAGAATATGAAAGTCTATTATGACGCCGATGCTGACCTCGGCCTGATCACCGGAAAAAAAATCGCGATTGTCGGCTATGGCAGCCAGGGCCATGCCCACGCCCAGAACCTGCGCGATAGCGGCGTCAAGGAAGTGGCCATTGCGCTGCGTGCCGGTTCTGCAACCGCGAAAAAGGCCGAAGCGGCCGGATTCCAGGTTATGACCAATGCCGATGCGGCAAAATGGGCCGATATTGTCATGGTTCTCGCGCCCGATGAGCATCAGGCGGCGATTTATGCCGATGACCTGCACGCCAATATGAAAGAAGGCGCTGCCCTCGCTTTCGCCCATGGCCTCAACATCCATTTTGGCCTGATCGAAGCGCGCGCAGATCTCGACATCATCATGATCGCTCCCAAGGGCCCCGGCCATACGGTGCGCAGCGAATATCAGCGCGGCGGCGGTGTACCCTGCCTGATCGCGATTGAACGTGATGTTTCGGGCAATGCCCATGATGTAGCGCTGGCTTATGCCTCAGGCGTAGGCGGCGGACGCTCGGGTATTATCGAAACCAATTTCCGCGAAGAATGCGAAACCGATCTGTTCGGGGAGCAAGCCGTTCTCTGCGGCGGGATCACTCATCTCATCCAGGCAGGTTTCGAAACCCTGACCGAAGCCGGATATGCACCGGAAATGGCCTATTTCGAATGTCTGCATGAAACCAAGCTGATCGTCGACCTGCTCTATGAAGGCGGGATTGCGAATATGCGCTATTCCATCTCCAATACCGCAGAATATGGCGATATCACCAGTGGCCCGCGGGTTATCACCTCCGAAACCAAGGCGGAGATGAAGCGGATATTGGCGGATATTCAATCCGGTCGTTTCGTGAAGAATTTTGTGCTCGACAATCGGGCCGGACAGCCGGAACTGAAAGCCGCCCGCAAGGCAGCGGCCGCGCATCCGATCGAGGAAACCGGCGCGCAGCTCCGGGCGATGATGCCGTGGATTGGCGCGAACAAGCTGGTCGACAAAGAAAAAAACTAGATCCGGTCTAGACGGGTGGCCTTAAGCGAGGCCACCCGGTCCAGCGCTTCGGCGAATTTCAGCAATTCAGTCGCAACTTCCCGATCACAATTTTGCACCAGTCGTTCGACAGAGTCTTTCAGACTTCTGTCATCGGCAGACATTTTTGCGGCCATCGCCCATCCTGGAAACTGTCGGCGGCTGGTTGTTCCGCTTTGCAAACGGATGATGGCCCGATGACCCGGATCAATCGCAATCCGGGCGAAAGTTGCCTCAACCTTGGCTTCGTCCCCTTCCAGATATTGAAGATAGCGGCGACGATCATAGATCAATATTCCGGTTATACCATCCCGGTCATTGTTGATTTTGGCACGACGTAAAAGGTCATGGACCTCGTCGTCATTCATCTCGCGGGTTGGGCTGCTGATGTAAACCAGGCGATACATTCCCGTCATTCCTTTGATGGTGCAATATGTATTTAGCTCAACAATCTTAGAATATTGCGACTCGACAGAAAAAGGGCGGCAGGAAAATTCCCACCGCCCCTGGCGATTTTCAGACTGGCTAGATTTCAGCTGGTATAATGTTCGCTTGCATCATGGGTCGGATAATTTTTATCACCTTTTTTGATGAAGCCCGGGATATCCACCTGCCACCGCTTGGCGACATCCTTGCTGAAGTTGAGATATAGTTTGTCGTCGACAATCTTGTACACCTCGGGATCACCCGGCGCGAGCGCATCATTGGCACCGATCGCCCAGGCGCAATAGCCGCCATATTGCGGTACATATTTCATCGGATTATCCTGAAATTTTTCAGCATTTTCGGCATTGGCAAACTGATAGTCAAAGCCCTGATAGCGCACTTTAAAATCATCGCTGCCCTTGACCGGCGCTGCGCCGCTAAAATAGCTGACGGCATCATAGCCGGAGAGCGCAAGCGTCTCGCCCTGATTTTTCGTATAGACAGGGCCGCGGGATTCGCCGCCCAGATCAGCAATCAGACCAGAGGACGCGGCCGCAACCTCTCCCGTTTCATTGGTTGATGCCGGTTCGCCAGAACAGGCGGCAACGCTGGTTGCCAACAGGGCAATGGCGACTAGGGATGTTTTCATCTAGATTTCCTTCTCAAATTCCAAATTCTGCGAGGCGGGCTGGCCCGCCATCATCTCGTTAAACTCAGCCTGACTTCGCTGCTCCGGTCAAAAAGGTTTCATGGGAGACAAAAAAATTGCACCAGCAAGGTTGCTTTATCTGGCCGTCCAGATAAAAAGCTTTTCATGACGAGGTTAAAAGCTCTCTCGCTGCTACGACTTATACGCCCTTAGGCGTACCGTTGCTGCTGCCAAAAATGCGCAGCACCCCGCCTAAGGGACGATTTTCCAGAAAATATAAGCAAACCCGCGAATTTGTGCCTTGCGCGCAATTTCCAGCAGCATAAGAGTGAAGCCATGCATCAGAACCCGTCGCAAAAATATCGTCCGTTCCCGCAAATCGACCTGCCCAACCGGCAATGGCCGTCGCGCACCATCGACAAGGCGCCGCGCTGGCTGTCCACCGATCTGCGTGACGGCAATCAGGCGCTGATCGATCCGATGGATGCCCAGAAGAAGCAGCGTTTCTTCGATCTGCTGGTCAAGATCGGCATCAAGGAGATCGAGGTTGGCTTCCCGTCCGCCGGGGCCACCGATTTTGATTTTATCAGCGGCCTCGTCAAATCGGGCAAGATCCCCGATGACGTCATGGTGCAGGTCTTGACCCAGTCCCGCCGCGACCTGATCGAAACCAGCTTTGCCAGCCTCGAGGGCGCGCGGGCGGCGATTGTCCATCTCTACAATGCGGTGTCCCCTGCCTGGCGGGAAGTCGTGTTCCGGCTCGACAAGCAGGGCGTGAAGGATATCGCCCGGGAAGGCGCAACCATCTTGCGCGAACAGGCCGAAAAATATCCCGATACCGACTGGCATTTCGAATATTCGCCAGAAACTTTCTCGACCGCCGAACTGGATTTCAGTCTGGAAGTGGTGGAAGCGGTGATGGAGATCATCGAGCCGACCACCGAAAAACCGCTTATTCTCAACCTGCCGGCGACGGTGGAAGCGGCCACCCCCAATATTTACGCCGATCAGGTCGAGTGGATGTGCACCAACATCAGCAAGCGCGAGCATGTCGTGATCAGCCTGCACACCCATAATGACCGGGGATCGGGCATTGCCGCATCCGAACTGGGCCTGATGGCCGGCGCGGACCGGGTTGAAGGCTGCCTGTTCGGCAATGGCGAACGCACCGGCAATGTCGATCTGGTGACATTGGGTCTGAATCTCTACACCCAAGGCGTTGATCCTGAACTCGATTTTTCCAACATGGATGAAATCGTCAAGACCGTTGAATATTGCAATCAGCTGCCGGTTCCGGCTCGCCATCCCTATGCCGGGGAACTGGTCTTTACCGCTTTCTCCGGGTCGCATCAGGACGCGATCAAGAAAGGCTTTACCGCGCAAGAACAGCGCAATGACGAGTTTTGGAACGTCCCCTATCTGCCGATTGATCCGCGTGATCTCGGCCGGGATTATGAAGCCGTCATCCGGGTCAACAGCCAGTCCGGCAAAGGCGGGATCGCCTGGATACTGGAACAGGATTACGGGCTGAAGCTGCCAAAACGCCTGCAAGCCAATTTCAGCCGCACGGTTCAGGAACTGGCAGATGAAACCAGTCGCGAACTGTCATCAGCGGATATTTGGGAAGCTTTCCAGGCCCGCTATCATCTCGATGGCAGCGGCCCCTATAGTCTGATCGACTATGACGAACGGGCAACCGGCGGCGAGCGGATTTTTGTCGGTAAGGTCCGGGGGCCGGAAGGCGAAATAGCAGTCAGTGGGCGCGGCAATGGTCTGATTTCCAGCGTCGTTGATGCGGTTTCCACCGCCCTTGGCATAAGCCTCGAAATCATCGACTATAACGAACATGCGCTGGGTTCGGGCAAGGATGCGCAGGCCGCCGCTTATATTGAATGCAAAACCGGTGACGGCAAAGAATTCTATGGTGTCGGTATCAACAGCGATGTCGCCACCGCGTCGGTCGAGGCCTTGCTCAGCGCCGTCAACGGGATTTAAGTGGTCAATTAAAATAACAGTAGAATATGCCACCGCATCGGCTAATGCGGTGGCAATATTTTTCAAAATCGGGGTTATCATGACTTTACCAGCCATTTTTGACAATCTTCGCCTGCCGCTTATCGGCTCACCCTTGTTCATCGTGTCCGGGCCGGAGCTGGTCATTGCCCAGTGCAAGGCTGGCATCGTCGGCAGCTTCCCTGCCCTCAACGCCCGTCCGCAGAGCATGCTCGATGAATGGCTGCACCAGATCACCGAAGAACTGGCGGAGTGGAACCGGGACAATCCGGACAAACCGGCGGCACCATTTGCGGTCAACCAGATCGTCCACAAATCCAATGACCGGCTGGATCAGGACATGGCGACCTGCGCGAAATGGAAAGTGCCGATTGTAATCACCTCGCTCGGGGCAATTGAGGATCTCAATACGGCGGTAAAAGGCTGGGGCGGCATCATTCTTCACGACATCATCAACAACCGCTTTGCCCACAAGGCGATCGAAAAAGGTGCGACTGGCCTTATTCCGGTTGCCGCTGGTGCCGGCGGCCATGCCGGCACTTTGTCGCCGTTCGCATTGATGCAGGAAATCCGCGAGTGGTTCGATGGCCCGGTCGCTCTGTCAGGTTCGATTGGCAATGGCGCATCGATTTTGGCGGCCCAGGCAATGGGTGCCGATCTCGGCTATGCCGGCTCCGCCTTTATCGCGACGAAAGAAGCCAATGCCGATCAGGGCTACAAGGAAGGCATTGTCGAAGGCAAAGCCGCCGACATCGTCTATTCCGACCTGTTTACCGGCGTGAAGGGCAATTATCTGCGCCAGTCGATCGAAAATGCAGGCCTCGACCCCGACAATCTCCCGCAGGGCGACTATAAGACGATGAACTTCGGTTCTGGTGGCAATACCGAGAAAAAGGCCTGGAAAGACATCTGGGGCTGCGGCCAGGGCATTGGGCTGATCAACGACGTGATGAGCGTCCAGGACATGGTCGACCAGTTCACCCGCGAATATCGGGACGCGCGCGAGAGCCTGAAAAAGCGGTTTAACTATTGAGCCGGGATCCGTTCGGATATTTCCTGACAGTCAATCAATCCGGATTCGAAGAAGCTTGCTGAACGGAGGCCGAATCGCCAGCGACGTTAATTGGTCCATAGCTGCCAATAGCAATCCTGCCGCCGACCAGGCCGACGAACAGGAATAGAATGAGCAGCCAGATCATGAATATGCCGCTGGTGATCCGCCAGTTTCTTGGCGGCAATCCCTGAACGAGAAATGTAACAATGCCGGCCACATTGATGCACACCAGATTTGTTGCCAGCAAGAACAGCGCCTTGAATCCCAGCATGTGATCGCCGCTGCCAAAAAATAATCCGGCGGCGGCAATCGGCGGCACCAGCGCGACTGCGATCATGACTCCAACCAGCGAGAGCGAGGCACCCCGACTGAACGCCAGCACACCGGCGGCACCGCAGGCCAGCGCGAGTGCGATATCGGCGGGATGCACTATCGTGCGGTTTCTGAGTTCTGGCACCAGCGGATTGACCTCGATGAACATGCCAAGCAGGAATGTGAAAGCCAGAGCGGCAAATATCCCGACAACCAGCGTGCTAATCGCATGGCGACCCAGCGCCAAATCCCCCAGTGTAGCGGCCATCGCCATGGCCATGGTCGGACCGAGCAGCGGGGCGATGATCATTGCGCCGATGACCACGGCTGTCTGACCGCTGTGCATACCCAAAGCCGCGATCAACGCGGAAAGGATCACGGTCAGCAGATAATTGGGACGCAGTTCCAGACTGGCTTCGATATCATCATAAAGCTCATTGGTGCTGATCCGGTCACGGGTGAAGAAAACTTCCAACCGGGTCGGTGGTTTCTGCTCGCCGGAACCGGCAGGGACGAGCACCTCCAATTCAGGGATTTCTGGCAAAACCGCCTCGACCTGCAGGACAAGCACCGAAAAACCTTCACTATCCTTGAAATTCGCGTCCAGTTCGGCGATCAACGCTTCAATCGCCCGGCCTGGCACAACGCAGGAGAATTTTTCGAGACCTCCCGGAACAGCTTCCTGCCAATAGCGGCTGCAATGTTTTTCAATGGCTGACTTTGCCCGCGGGACTTCCGTGTCGGGTACGATTATTTGAACCAGCCTTGCCGACATATTGGGTCCCTTCCGCCAGCGAGGCGATGGAAAGGCACAACGAATTCAAACCAGATCAGGTCAAGCCTGTATCTCTTTATCGATGTTACCTTCGGCACCGATGGCTCGTTACATTTCTCCGCGCTCGCGCCGCAGCGCAAACCACTTTTCGACGTTGCGGTTATGCTCTTCCAACGTATTGGCGAACACATGGCCGCCCTTGCCATCGGCGACAAAATAAAGCGCTTTGGTATCCGCCGGATTGAGTACGGCTTCGATTGATGCGCGACCGGGATTTGCAATGGGACCCTTGGGCAAGCCAACCATCGCATAGGTATTATAGTCATTGACCTGTGCGATTTCCGATTGCCGGATCCGGCGGCCCAGCGGTTTGCCGCGAGTGATCGGATATATGATGGTCGGATCTGCCTGCAGCATCATATTCTTGCGGATGCGGTTGCTGTAAACACCCGCGACGGTGGGCCTTTCGCGTGCCAGTGCCGTTTCTTTCTCGACGATCGCTGCCAATATAACGGCTTCTTCGGGCGTCTTGACGATCGTGTTTGAAGAGCGCTTCGGCCACAATTCTGCAATCGTATCCTGCATCGCCTTTTGCATGCGCAGCAGCACGGCCGCCCGCTGTTCGCCGCGTTCAAAACTGTAGCTGTCCGGTAGGATAGACCCTTCCGCTGGCACCGGAATATCGCCCTTGAGCAGTTTCTCGGCCATCAATTTCTCGTGCACAATGATCGACGGGGTGCCTTCCGGAATGGTCAGCAGGCGCAGCACCGCTTTGCCGCCCTGCAGAATATCCAAAATCAGCGCGTTACTGGCGCCGGCCGGGATTTCGAATTCTCCGGCCTTGATCGGTTCCGATCCGCCCAGAATTTTGGCCCGCGTCAAAAAGGCATCGGCGGATTTGATCACACCTTCCGATTCCATGACCTGTGCGGCCATGGCCAGGCTCGAACCAGATTTGATGACGATCGTGCGCTGATTTTCCAGCGGTCCGCTGGCGTTCCAGCCATAGAGGAAATTCCCCGCCAGCAGGACTGCAATGATCGCCGCTGCTACCAATATCAGGCAACCGAGACGGCGCATGATATTAGATGGCTTTCATTATGATACTGGCATTGGTGCCGCCAAAGCCGAAACTGTTGCTCAGCACCGCTTTCACTTTGCGCTTTTTGGCAAAATGGGGAACCAGGTCGACGCCTTCACAACCTTCATCCGGATCGTCGAGATTAAGCGTCGGCGGGACGATCTGATCCCGAATGGCCAGGGCGCAGAAAATAGCTTCCACGGCTCCCGCGCCACCGAGCAAATGGCCGATTGCTGACTTGGTTGAGCTCATCGACATTGTCTTGAGGTCTTCGCCAAACAAGCGCTTGACCGCAGCCAGTTCGATCGTATCGGCCATGGTGGATGTACCGTGCGCATTGACATAATCGATATCAGCTGTGGTCAGCCCCGAGCGTTTGAGGGCCATTTCCATCGACCGATAGGCGCCGGTGCCATCAGGATGCGGTGCGGTGACATGATAGGCGTCGCCGGACATGCCATAGCCGATAACTTCGCAATAGATTTTGGCACCGCGGGCCTTGGCATGTTCATATTCTTCCAGACAAACGACGCCCGCGCCCTCACCCATCACAAATCCATCGCGGTCCTTGTCATAGGGCCGGGAGGCTGCCGTCGGGTCATCGTTGCGCTTTGTGGACAGTGCCTTTGCCTGCGCAAAACCGGCGATTCCAATCGGACAAATGGTCGCTTCCGCGCCGCCGGCCAACATCACATCGGCGTCATCCAGGGCAATCATTCGCGCGGCGTCGCCAATACTGTGGGCACCGGTCGAACAGGCTGTCACGACCGCATGATTCGGCCCCATCAGACCATATTTGATCGAAACCTGGCCAGAAATGAGATTTATCAGACGTCCATGGACAAAATGCGGGCTGACCCGGCTTGGTCCACGTTCATATAATACGATTGATTCTTTTTCGATTCCCGGCAATCCACCGATCCCGGAACCGATCGAACAGCCGGCGCGCAGCCTTTCTTCCTCTGGCATATCCGTAAGGCCAGCATCTTCAAGCGCCTGACCGGCCGCATCGATACCGTATATGATGAACGGATCCACCTGCCGCTGAACCTTGTGGTCGACGCGCAGATTTGGATCGAACCCATATTCATGATCGGCCGGCTTGACCTCGCAGGCGATATGGCATTTTTGATCTGATGCATCAAAACGGGTAATCTTTCCCGCGCCCGACTTGGAAGCCAATATATTGCTCCAGGTCGTTTCCACATCTCCGCCCAGCGGCGTTACCAGGCCCATTCCGGTTACAACTACACGGCGCATATCATGCTTCTCCTTGCGGGCTTCCCCTGCCCGAAATCAAAAACGGCCACCGGTTCAGGACATTCCTCCCGGGCCGGTAAGCCGCTTTACTGTCTTCCAGCGATCATTGGCCCCGAGGCGTGCCCTATTCCTTGGCAACACCTCAAAATCAATTAAGCCTTGTTTTTGTCGATGAAATCGATGGCGTCTTTGACAGTGCCAATTTTTTCGGCTGCATCATCAGGAATTTCGACGCTGAATTCTTCTTCAAACGCCATAACCAGCTCAACAATGTCGAGGCTGTCAGCGCCCAGATCATCGATGAAAGCAGCTTCTTCGGTCACTTTGTCGGCTTCAACACCCAGATGCTCAACAACGATCTTTTTTACGCGGTCTGCAGTCTCACTCATGAGAGGTCCTTTTTGTTACAAATGAATTTCAATTTCGTCCTAGTGCGGTGGCGCGCGCCTTGCAAGTGTCCGTGAAGTCGAAATCGCACAGGAGATCAAATTTTTAGGCAAAGGCCTAGGAAATCATCGCCATACCGCCATTCACGTGCAAGGTCTGGCCGGTCACATAAGCGGCCTCCTTGCTGGCCAAATAGACCACGGCGGCACCGATATCGTCGCCGCTGCCCATTTTGCCTGCCGGAATCTTGCGATTGATCTCTTCTTTCTGGGCATCGGTCAGCGCATCGGTCATCGGCGATTCAATGAATCCGGGCGCGACGCAATTGACGGTGATGCCGCGCGACGCCAGTTCCTGCGCCAAAGCCTTGGACATGCCGACCAGGCCTGCCTTGGACGCGACATAATTGGCCTGTCCCGGATTGCCGGTCGCGCCGACAACCGAACTGACCGAGATAATCCGGCCATGACGCGCCTTCATCATCGGTCGTGCAGCGGCGCGGATGAGGCGGAAGGCGGATTCCAGATTGACCCGGATGACGTCGGAAAAATCTGCATCCGACATGCGCATCACCAGTCCGTCGCGCGTGATACCGGCATTGTTGACCAATATGTCCAGCTTGCCGAGCTTTGCTACCGTATCCGGGACTAGCGCATCGACTTCTTCCGCTTTGGACAGATCGCACGGCATGACAATATGGCCCTCGCCAGCCATTTCGGGAATCATCTCCATCAGCACGTGCATGCGCGTGCCCGAAAGTGCGATTGTTGCGCCTTGCGCGGCGAGGGATTTGGCAA
>Ga0105055_10010611_pt1 | contig 11489 bp, 13 predicted proteins | sample BON03_FD_78090 | JGI IMG/M metagenome (GOLD analysis project Ga0105055, IMG submission 78090) | Freshwater microbial communities from Lake Bonney liftoff mats and glacier meltwater in Antarctica - BON-03 | ecosystem: Environmental > Aquatic > Freshwater > Ice > Glacier meltwater | place: Lake...
TCGACGATCTTGTAGGCAGGCGAAGCGGGCGCCATGGCGTTCCTTCTCCGGGCTTCAGGCTGGGGGCATGGCTGCGAGCATGACCAGGGCAATCAGCCCCGCGACACCGAGCAGGACAGTGCCGAACGTCATGGTGATCTGCAGCGCGAGCTTGCAGCCCTCGCCGTGGATATAATCTTCGATGATGGTCTGCAGGCCGAGCTTCATGTGCCACAGGCCGACGCCGACCAGCAGGGCCAGCATGATCGGCGTCACCGGGAAGTGCATCAGGGTGACGAACTCACGATGGGTCGCCCCGGCGAGGTTGGGCAGCAGCCCGACAAGAAACAGGGTGAGCGGGATCAGCGCGATGGCGGTCAGCCGCTGATGCCAGAAATGGGTCGTTCCGGTGCGCGAGGGGCCCAGGCGTTTGTGGTTGCGCGAAGCCATCGTCACATCCCTCCCACGATCTGCAGGCCCAGAATCCAGGCGATCGCGGTCAGCACCACCGCGCCCACGACCACGGCCCAGCCGGTGCGGGTCGCGGTTTCCATCTCGAAACCGTGGCCCATGTCCCAGAACAGGTGCCGGATGCCGTTGAGCAGGTGGTAGAACAGCGCCACCGAGAAGACGAAGAGAAAGACGTAGCCCAGCGCCGAGCCGGCGCAGTCCTGGGCGATCTCGAAGGTGCGCGGCCCGGCGGCGGCGGCCAGCAGCCAGAGAACCAGGAAGACGCAGCCCAGCGAGAGCACGATGCCGGTCGCGCGATGCGTGATCGACAATACGGTGGTGATCTGCGGGCGATAGACCTGCAGATGTGGCGACAGCGGTCGATTGCGGACATCGGCCATGGGCGGACTCTCCTTCAGGGGCCTGTATGCGGTGCCGGCCACCGCGGCTTTGCTGCACCGCAACGAGCAGGACGACTTTAGGTGCCCGGCACCGTCCCGGTCAACGAAGAGGTGGGGCAGGCAGAGCCGCGTCAACCGATCCGGCGCGGCATCAGCACCCAGGTATCGAGGTCGAGCACCTTGGCTGGATGATCCTTGCCGTCCTCGCCCAGGTCGGGGAAGGCCTCGCAGGGCTGGTTCTTGGTCGCCACCGTGCGGATGCGCACGGCGCCAAGATCGCTGCGGCCCTTGATCTGCGCCTTGTCGAGGATTTCCGACCAGGCGTAGATCGTGTCGCCGGCAAAGCTGGGGCCGGTGTGGCGTCCGCCGTTCAACCCGACGATGCGGCAGGCATTGGCCAGGCCGTTGAAGGACAGCGCCCGGGCCAGGCTGATGACATGGCCGCCATAGACGATGCGCCGGCCGAACCGGGTTTCGGACGCCCGGTGCAGGTCGAAATGGACCTTGGCGGTGTTCTGATAGAGGCGCGTGGCCATCTGGTGTTCGGCTTCCTCGATCGCCATGCCGTCGACATGGTCGATCTTCTCTCCGGCCGTGAAGTCCTCCCAGAGGCGGTCATCCCCTGCGGCCTGAGTATCGTAGCCCGACAGGTCGAGTCCCGCCGGGATCTGCAGCGTCACCGTATCGACCGCTTCCGGCAGGGTCGGCACTTCGGGTTCGCAGGTCGGGCTGGCGGCATCGCGCTTGTTGACCATGACCCAGCGGACGTATTCCAGCACCATCTCGCCACGCTGGTTGGTGCCCACCGACTCGACCCAGACGACGCCGGCCTTGCCGTTGGAAAGCTCGCGCTTGCCGATCACCGTGGAGACGGTCCTGAGCGTATCGCCGGGATAGACCGGCACGCCCCAGCGGCCATCGGCGTAACCCAGGTTCGCCACGGCATTGAGCGAGACATCGGGCACCGTCTTGCCGAAGACGATGTGGAACACCAGCATGTCGTCGACCGGGCTGGCGGGCAGGCCGCAATCCTGGGCAAAGGTATCGGCGCTGTGGAGCGCAAAGCGCGATCCCGTCAGCGCCGTGTAGAGCGCCGTGTCGCCTGATGTCACCGTGCGCGGCGTGGCGTGGGTCAGCACCGCGCCGATCTGAAAATCCTCGAAGAAGTTGCCGGGTTTGGCGCTCATGCAGCGTCTCCGCCGAACTTGCCGATCGCCTCGGCAAGCTGGAGCGTGCGCCGGGCTTCCTGCACGTGCAGGTTCTCGACCAGCTTGCCGTCGATCACGACGACGCCCTTGCCCGCCAGGGTCGCGGCGCTGTGGGCCTCGATGATGCGTTGGGACGCCACGACTTCCTCGGCCGTAGGACCGAAGATGCGGTTGGCCGGCTCGACCTGCTTGGGATGGATCAGGGTCTTGCCGTCGAAACCCATGTCATGGCCCTGGTGACAGATCGCCTCGAAGGCTTCGGAGTCCTCGAGGTCGAGATGGACGCCATCGAGGATGGCGATGTCGAAGGCGCGCGCGGCCAGCATGCAGATGCCCAGGCTGGTGACCACCGGCAGGCGGTCGCGGGTGTGGTGCGCCTGAAGGTCCTTGGTGAGGTCCGAGGTGCCCATGACCAGGGCGCCGATGCGCGGGCTGGCCGCGGCGATGCGCTCGGCGTGCAGGATGGCCAGCGGCGTTTCCATCATGCACCAGATCGCCGTCGTGTCCGGGGCGTCCGAGACGTCCATGATCGAGAGCACTTCGCGGATGTAACCGGCGCCCTGGACCTTGGGCAGCAGCAGACCGTGGGCGCCGCTGTTGGAAGCGGCAACGATATCCTCGCGCCCCCAGGGCGTGGTCAGGCCGTTGACGCGCACGATGATCTCGCGATTGCCGTAGCCCCCGCCCTTGATCGCGGCGCAGACCTGGGCGCGCGCCTCGTCCTTGGCGTCGGGCGCGACGGCGTCCTCGAGATCGAAGATCAGGGCGTCGGCCGGTATGTTCTTGGCCTTCTCCAGCGCACGGGCGTTGGAACCTGGCATGTAGAGCACGCTGCGACGCGGGCGAATGGTGCGCGGCATGAGACCTCCCGCTGGGGTGAGGCGGCGTACTATAGTCAGGCGGACGCGCGCGACAACCGCCGGGAGAGACGCAGACCCATGGACATACTCACCATCCAGTCGCATGTCGCGCGCGGCCATGTCGGGCTCGATGCCGCCGTGCTGCCGCTGCAGCTTCTGGGCTTCGAGGTCGATGCGGTGCCCACGGTGGTCTTCTCCAACCATCTGGGCTGGGGCGCCTTCAAGGGCCGCCCACTTGATCCGGGCTGGATCCGCGATGTCGTCGACGGTGTCGCCGAGCGCGGGCTGGAACGTTGCCGCTGCCTGTTGACCGGTTACATCGGCGGCCCCGAACTGGGCGAGGTGGTGCTGCACGCCCTTGATGCGGTGCGCACCGCTAACCCCGGCGCGCTTTATGCCTGCGATCCCGTGATGGGCAACGAGGACGGTTTTTTCGTCAAACCCGGTGTTCCCGAGTACCTGCGCGATCACATCGTGCCGCGCGCCGACATCCTGTTTCCAAACCACATGGAACTGGAATTCCTGGTCGGCCGGCCCGTGCGCGGCGTCGCCGCAGCGCTCGAGGCTGCCCGGGAGGTCCGCGCCATGGGGCCCGAAACGGTGGTGGTGACCTCCCTGGAAGCGCGCGACGACTATCCCGACACGATCCCGGTCATCGCGGTTGACGGCAAGGGCGCCTGGCAAGCCAGCGTTTCCCGCCTGGAGGTGCCCGTCGACGGCGCCGGCGACCTGATGGCCGCCGTCTTCACGGGCGCGACCCTGCGCGGCGAACCGCTGGAAGGGGCGCTGGCCCATGCCCTGGCCTCGACCCACGGGGTGCTGCGCCAGACCGCCGAACTGGGCGTTGCCGAGATGGCGCTGGTCGCTGCACAGGGCGAAATCGCGACACCCAGCCTGGCGGTTACCGTCACGCCGCTGACCTGAACACCGGCCAAGGGAGAACCTCATGATCCGCCATTTCGACCACGTCACCGTCTGCGTGCGCGACCTGGAGCGGGCCAGGGCATTCTTCGCCGTGCTCGGCTTCGAGGAAGACAAGGCCGTGGTGATCGAGGGGGAGACGTTTTCGGCTTACATGGACGTTGCCGACGCGGTGGCCGATCATGTCACGCTGGTTCTGCCCGGCAGCGCACCGCGCCTGGAGGTCCAGCTTCTGCACTACCGCACGCCGGAATCACCCGATGATCCGGGCGTGCGCGACCTGGGGCGGCTGGGCATCAACCACATCTGTTTTGCCTGCGACAATCTCGACGATCTGGTGGCCCGCGCCGGCGCGCTGGGTTTCCACCCGCGCAACGCGGTCTTCGACTTTCACAGCCGGCGGCTGATCTTTCTCGAAGGCCCCGAGGGCATCACCGTCGAACTGGCCCAGTGGTACTGAAGGCGCGGCCTGCCGCTCAGGTGCGCAGCAGATCCGTGCGCTTCTTGAGCAGACGGATGGCGAGCACGACCAGCCCGATCGCCAGGAAGGCCGGCACAAAGGCGGGCAGCGCGTCGATGACGCCCTGCTTGCCGCCGTGGTGGACGACTGCCATGAAGGCGACCAGGACCATGGCCAGAATGGCGTTGGCGAAGGTCGTGTAGTCCTTGGCCACGACCCGGCGCCAGTCGTAGTTCATGTCCTTGATCGCCGCACGCAACACGGAGATGCGGATGCCCCAGCGCGGCGTATTGGCGCAGTAGGCATCGAACTGCGCACCGAACTTGTTGCGCAGGAAATGTTCCTCGGCGGCGATGATCGAGGAGTAGATGGCAAAGAACACCAGCGGGCCGACCAAGGCCGGCCAGCCGCCCTGCATCAGGAAGATGCCGGTGTAGATCATCATGTTGCCGACATAGAGCGGGTTGCGACCGGCCGCGAAGAAACCCTCTGTCACCAGATCGTCGGCGTGGACCTTCTTGTCGAGGCCACCGCGCTTGATGTAGGCAAAACCGATAATGGCGCCGCGCAGCAGGAGGCCGGCGCAGACGATGGCGACACCGATCCAGTCGACCCAGTCATCATAGGCCTTCACGCCGAAATAGGCATCGCGCGGCGGGATCAACAGCAGGTTGGCGAAGATCGCAACGGGGAAGATGACGTTGCGGTACTTGAAGAAGAAGTCCCCGATGCGGACGAAGAGGCTCTTGTCGCTCACGCGCTGCGCCCCTCGGCGTCGCTGCTCTTGACCGCGACGATGCCGCAGAAGTTGTACCAGCGGAAAAACATCTCGACGTGGCGGAAACCTGCGACCTTGAGCAGGTCGACGTTCTCTTCCAGCCGGTAGGGGATCAGCACGTTTTCGAGCGCCTCGCGCTTCATCGTGATCTCCGTGTTGGAGTAACCACGGCGGCGCTTGTAGTCGTAGTAATGCTTGATGAAGAGCCGGTTGAAGAGCGTGTCCTCGCTGGTCAGCTTCTCGATCAGGATCAGGCAGCCGTTCTCGACCATGCCGTCGTGGAGTTCGCGCAGCAGGCGCTCGCGGTAGAGCGGGCGGATGAACTGGAGCGTCAGCAGCATGGTGACGACCGAGGCGTTGCGCAGGCCCATGCCCTTCTGGGCATCGCCCAGCTTCAGGTCATAAGGGTGGGTGAGGCCGGCGGCATCGAGCTTTTCCCTTGCCTTGGCGAGCATGTCTTCGGAATTGTCGATGCCGATCAGCGTGACGTTGCGGTTCTCGATGGCGCCGTCGAGAAGCTGCAGCGTGGTCCCGGTCGAACAGCCGATGTCGTAGACGTTGGTCTCGTCCTGGGCGAAATCCTGCGCCAGTTCGGCCGTCATGCGCTGCATTTCGTCGTAATAGGGCACCGAGCGGGAGACCATGTCGTCGAAGACCGAAACGACCTCCTTGTTGAAGGTGAAATCCCTCGGATCGGTCACCTTGTCGAAGACCTTGTCCTGTCCACTGCTCATGTTCGGCTTCCTCGGCAACGGCACGCACTGTGCCCCAGAATGTCTGCGCCAGATAGGCGCACGCGCTTACTCCTAGCTTACAATCGGCCTGCCTTGAAAGCCTCGACGTGCCCATACGGGCAAAGCGTCAGCGGCGGCGATCAGCATGGCTATCGAGAACAACACGCCCGTGCAGGTCACGTACACGAACTCATGGGCCGGCAGCAGGGTTGGAATCGGACCGAAGTGGAACAGCACGCGCTCGGCGCAAGAGGCGAGTTGCGCGAGGACCACAATCTGGTAGGCCAGATGCGCCACGGTCATGGCAAAGAGGGCCCAGACGGCCGAGCGAAGCCGCACAAGATCGGGCCGCCGCAACCCCACGACAACCAGGGCCACGAGGATCGCGCCGAGCAGGATGAATCCCGTGACCGAAGAACCGGTGTAATGGCTGGCACGTTTCAGCTCACCCAGCCCCGGGGACGGACTTTCGCAACCTTCGAATGCGACCAAGTGCGACAACAGCACATAGCCCAGCACCAGTACCAGTCCCGCACGCAGGCCGACTACGATGACATCGTAGCCGGTCTCCCTCGCGCGGGTTTGCTCCATCAGCTCACCTTGTCGAGGGCGCCCTTCAGGAAGCGGCGGTCCATTTCCTCGGCGATCTGGACGGCGTTGAGGGCGGCACCCTTGCGCAGGTTGTCCGAGACGATCCACATCGAGAGACCGAACTCGACCGTGGTGTCCTGGCGGATGCGGCTGACATAGACGGCATCCTCGCCGGCGCAGTCCTTCTGGGTGATGTAGCCGGCGGGCTCGCGCTTGTCGAAGACGACAACGCCGTCGGATTCGCGAAGCTGGTCGCGGGCGTCATGGACCGAAAGCGCGCTCTCGAACTCGACGTTGACCGCCTCGGCATGGCCCACGAACACCGGCACGCGCACGCAGGTGGCGCTGACCTTGATCGCGGGGTCGAGGATCTTCTGGGTCTCGACCACCATCTTCCACTCCTCCTTGGTCGAACCGTCGTCCATGAACGAGTCGATCTGGGGGATGCAGTTGAAAGCGATCTCCTTCTGGAAGACGTCGGGCGCCTGAACCTGGTTCTGGAACTTCTTCTTGGTCTGGTCGAAGAGCTCGTCCATGCCCTTCTTGCCCGCCCCGCCCGTGGCCTGATAGGTCGCCACGACCACGCGTTTGATGCGCGCCAGATCGTGCAGGGGCTTGAGCGCCACGACCATCTGGATCGTCGAGCGGTTCGGGTTCGAGATGATGTAGCGGTTCTCGAACATCGCCAGGTCCTGGGGATTGACCTCGGGCACGATGAGCGGGATGTCCTCGTCGTAGCGGAAGCGCGAGGTGTTATCGATGACGATGCAGTCGGCCGCAGCCGCGCGCGGGGCGTGGATGTCGGAAACCTTGGCGCCGGGCGAGAAGAGCGCCAGTTCGGTGCCGCGGAAGTCGTAGGTTTCTAGGTTCTGCACCTTCAGCGTCTTGTTCTCGCCAAAGCTGATCTCGCGCCCGGCCGAACGGGGCGAAGCCAGGGCCACGATCTCGTCGATCGGAAAGTTCCGTTCGGCAAGGATGGCCAGCATTTCCGAACCAACGGCACCCGTGCCGCCGACAACCGCAACCTTGTAACCCATCGTCTTCTTCTCCATCGCGTGGCGCACCGTGCATGTGGGGTGCGCCAGCGCCGTTGCCAAAAGAGGCCCAACAAAAAAGGGGCCCTGCGGCCCCTCTCAAACACAATCAGGATGCTGACCGGGCCGCTGGTCAGCCTCCCCGGGTCATGGTGGTGGTTTTCATCGCCGCAACGCCCAGCGGCGCGGGCGGGGCCACGAAACAGGAGGAGGATGCGATCGAATGCCGTTCCATGATGGCGCGCTGCTTAGGCCTATGCGGTGAGCTTGTCCAGTTCCCTGATGATGGCGTCCGACATGACGCTGGTCGAAACCCTGGCCTTGCCCTCCTGCATGATGTCGGCGGTGCGCAGGCCGCTGGCCAGCAGGTTGGCGATGGTCTTGTCAACCAGGTCGGCCTGGTCCTGCAGGTCGAAGCTGTAGCGCAGCATCATCGAGAAGCTCTGCAGGGTGGCCAGCGGATTGGCCATGTCCTTGCCGGCGATGTCGGGGGCCGAGCCGTGGACCGGCTCGTAAAGCGAGGGAATGCGCCCGCCGCTTTCGGCGCCCAGCGAGGCCGAGGGCAGCATGCCCAGCGAACCCGTCAGCATGGCCGCGCAATCGGAAAGGATGTCGCCGAACATGTTGGTCGTGACGATGACGTCGAACTGCTTGGGCGCGCGCACAAGCTGCATGGCGGCGCTGTCGACGTACATGTGGCTGAGGTCGACGTCGGGGTACTCCTCCGCGCCGAGTTTGGTCATCTCCTCGCGCCAGAGCACGGTGCACTCGAGCACGTTGGCCTTGTCGATGCTGCAGAGCTTGCCGCTGCGCTTGCGCGCCAGTTCGAAGGCGACGCGGCCGACGCGGCGGATTTCGGAGGTGGTGTAGGTCAGGGTGTTGAAACCCCGGCGCTCGCCGTTGCCCAGGTCCTCGATGCCGCGCGGTTCACCGAAGTAGATGCCGCCGGTCAGCTCGCGCACGATCATGATGTGAGGCCCGAGACGAGTTCGGTCTTGAGCGAGGAGGCCTCGGCCAGCGCCGGGAAGACGACGGCCGGACGCAGGTTGGCGAACAGGCCCATTTCCTTGCGGATCTTGAGCAGGCCGCGCTCGGGTTTCTTGGAGAACTCCAGATCGTCCCACTTTGGCCCGCCGACCGCGCCCAGCAGCACGGCGTCGGCGACCTTGGCGCGCTCCAGCGTCTCGTCGGTCAGCGGGGTGCCGTGGGTGTCAAAGCTGACGCCGCCGATCAGGCCCTCGTCCATGTCGAAGGAAAGCACGCCGCGCTTGTCGAACCATTCCACGACCCGGCGGGTAACCGCCACGACCTCGGGACCGATGCCGTCGCCCGGCAGCAGGAGAAGCTTCTTGTTGGCGGTCACGTCAGAATCCTTTCGGCACGGATAGGCGGAAGCAGCGGCAGACAAGGCCCCTAGAGCCAGGGGGTCTCGGTCTTGCGGCGCTCCTCATAGGAAGCAATGGCGGCGTCTTTCTGCATCGTCAGGCCAATGAAATCGACGCCGTTGAGCAGGCGTTCCTTGCGGTGCGGCTCGATCTCGAAGGTGATGGTCGAGCCGTCGGGCCGGGCGATCGTCTGGGCTTCCAGATCGACTGTGAAACGCGCGTTGGCACCCAGTTCGGCGTCCTTCACCAGCGCCTCGACCTGCTCCTTGGGGAGCTGGATGCACAGGATGCCGTTGTTCACGCAGTTGTTGAAGAAGATGTCAGCGAACGACGGCGCGATGACGCAGCGGAAACCGAAATCAGCCAGCGCCCAGGGGGCGTGCTCGCGCGAGGAACCACAGCCGAAGTTGTCGTAGGACACCAGGATCGAGGCCTTGCGATAGGGCTCACGGTTGAGCACGAATTCGGGGATTTCCTTGCCGCCGTCGCCGTAGCGCATCTCGTCGAAGGCGTGTTTGCCCAGGCCCGTGCGCTTGATCGTCTTGAGAAACTGCTTGGGGATGATCATGTCGGTATCGACGTTGATCATCGGCAGCGGCGCGGCAATGCCGGTCATCGTGGTGAACTTTTCCATCCCGTCCTCTCGTTCAAAGGGGCGCTGTGGCCAGCGCCTCACCCCTTACTTCTCGTCATGCCCGCGCAGGCGGGCATCCATACGCACAGGCGCCTTCATGCAGCGCAGCGGCTGCGGCCCTCGCCCTTCTCGCCCTTGCCCGCACCGTCGGTGCGTATGGATCCCCGCCTTCGCGGGGATGACGAGGAAAGAGACAGGCCGCCCCGTTCAGTCGGCCAGCTCGCGCACGTCGGTCAGCGTGCCCTTGATGGCGGCGGCGGCGGCCATGGCCGGGCTCACCAGATGGGTGCGCCCGCCGCGGCCCTGACGGCCCTCGAAGTTGCGGTTGGAGGTCGAGGCGCAGCGCTCGCCGGATTCCAGCTTGTCGGCGTTCATCGCCAGGCACATGGAACAGCCCGGCTCGCGCCAGTCGAAACCGGCCTCGATCAGGACCTTGTCGATGCCCTCCTCCTCGGCCTGCTTCTTCACCAGCCCCGAACCGGGCACGACCATCGCGTTGACGTGGCCCGAAACCTTGCGGCCCCTGGCAACGGCGGCGACGGCGCGCAGATCCTCGATGCGACCGTTGGTGCAGGAGCCGATGAAAACGCGGTCGATCTTCACTTGCGAAAGCGGCGTGCCGGGGGTCAGCCCCATATAGGCCAGCGAACGCATGATGCTGTTGCGCTTGTCCTCGTCGGCCTCGGCCTGGGGATCGGGCACGACGCCGGTGATCGGCAGCACGTCCTGCGGGCTGGTGCCCCAGGTGACCTGCGGCACGATGTCGCCGGCGGCCAGGTGCACTTCCTTGTCGTAGGCCGCACCTTCGTCGGACGGCAGCTTCGACCAGTAGGCGACAGCCTTGTCCCAGTTGGCACCCTGGGGCGCCATCGGGCGGCCCTTCAGGTAAGCGAAGGTGGTCTCGTCGGGCGCGATCAGGCCGGCGCGGGCGCCTGCCTCGATCGACATGTTGCAGACGGTCATGCGGCCTTCCATCGAGAGGCCGCGGATGACCGAGCCGGCAAACTCGATGACGTGGCCGGTGCCCCCGGCGGTGCCGATCTTGCCGATGATGGCCAGGATCACGTCCTTGGCGGTGATGCCCACGGGCAGCTCGCCGTCGACCGTCACCCGCATGTTCCTGGGATGAGACTGCACCAGGGTCTGGGTCGCCAGCACGTGCTCGACCTCGGACGTGCCGATGCCGAAGGCCAGCGCGCCGAAGGCGCCGTGCGTGGAGGTGTGGCTGTCGCCGCAGACGATGATCATGCCCGGCTGGGTGAACCCCTGCTCGGGGCCGATGATGTGGACGATGCCCTGGCGGATGTCGTCCATCTCGAAGTAGGGCACACCGAAATCACGACAGTTCTGCTCCAGCGTCTCGACCTGGATACGCGATTCCTCGTCGGCAATGCCGGCGCTGCGGTCGCTGGTGGGGACGTTGTGGTCGGCCACGGCCAGCGTCGCCTCGGGGCGGCGCACGGGGCGGCCGGCGAGCTTGAGGCCCTCGAAGGCCTGCGGGCTCGTGACCTCGTGAACGAGATGGCGGTCGACATAAAGCACGGCCGTACCGTCGTCGTTCAACGCGACGCGGTGGCTGTCCCAGATCTTGTCGAACAGGGTCCTGGGGGTCGTCATGACGGGTTTGCCCTTTCCTGATCGCGGTCCGCGTCGAGGAGGGGCGTTACCGCCACCTGAACCGGCGCGGGACGCCGCAGCAGAGTGTTACTTGCCGGCCTTCTTGGGACGCTCGTCGCGCTTCTCGGCGATACGGGCGGCCTTGCCGGTACGGCCACGCAGGTAATAGAGCTTGGCCCGGCGGACATCGCCGCGGCGCACCACGGTGATGCTGGCGATGCGCTGCGAATAGAGCGGGAAGACCTGCTCGACGCCTTCGCCGTAGCTGAGCTTGCGCACCGTGAACGAGGAGTTCAGCCCCCGGTTCTTGCGCGCGATGCAGACGCCCTCGTAGTTCTGGATACGCTCGCGCGTACCCTCGACCACGCGGACCGCGACACGCACGGTATCGCCCGGCGCGAAGACAGGGATTTCCTTGCCTTCCATCAGCTTGGCGA